>Ga0247815_10004251_pt1 | contig 10089 bp, 14 predicted proteins | sample UWRJL194509B1_FD_181014 | JGI IMG/M metagenome (GOLD analysis project Ga0247815, IMG submission 181014) | Plant litter microbial communities from Arlington Agricultural Research Station in Wisconsin, United States - UWRJ-L194-509B-1 | ecosystem: Environmental > Terrestrial > Plant litter >... | reverse complement strand
GGGCGGAGGTGAGTGCAAAGGAGGCAACAAAGGGGCAATTAGCGGAGTTGGCGTGCGCTAATTGCTACTTCGTCTTCCTTCTCACGCACCCTGTCCCCATTCCTCGCTTCCGTCTCCCTCCTCGTTCCATACCCGCGGTCCCGCATCAAGATCAAGCAGCGCACGATGCTTGCAACACCGAGCCGACAATGACAGCAAGGCAACGGTGTGACTGCTCGCCTGCATACACGACACGACACTCTACCTTTCGTCCTCGCTCCGTTCTCACACAAACACGACCTGAATGAACGGTACGTACCTTCAACAAGTCCCGCAAATTTGCCAACGCATCCCATTCAGGCTCATCGATCTCGTACTGACGGAGTTGTTTGTTTGACAGACCTTGTTGACAACCGCCTTGTACTCGAGTGCGTGGTCCAGCATTCGCTTCGTCGAGCCCCAACGCATCCGCATGTCACAAAGCGGCCGCAATGCCTTCACCTTGAGCCGTTCACATGCATCAGCCCAGAGGATGGCGACCTTCGTAGGTGAGTTTTTGACTGAAAACGACAACTTGCGGATCTGATGTGCAGATACCACAGCACATGCCGAATGCCACCCCGATCACCACCGATGCAGCATAACAACAGATCAACAGTAAGCCGTGTTTCAGCACACGCCAAACTGCAGGCAACAGGTACGCACCTTCGAAATACTCCGGCGTATCGGCTCCAGCTTCTCATATAACTCTGCCTTATACTCCTCACTCATCCCATCAAATGCCCTGCCAAGTTCAGCCTCGATACTGTCGCTCCTAACAGGCTCAACAGCCTCGTCCTCATCTTTGCCATCACCTAGAGGTACGTCCCCCACGTCTGTTATATCATCACCCATGCGCTCGAGATCCTCTGTGGCTTCGTCCAGTGCACGGGCCAGTTCTTCAGGCGACGTGTTGAACATGAGCATCGCTCGTCGTGCAGCAATGTTGACAATATGATCCATGCAGCGTATGCGTGCTCTGAGACCGCCATACGCTTGCGGCAGGAGCTTAGCAAGCTCATTGGCCAGTGCGTCATTGTTCGACACACTGTCCATTGTGATGTTGAGCAACTGCGGCTCGATCAGCGCGCACACACTTGCCCCTGCTCCACACCCACCTACCTTCGTGCTGATTTTGTATTCCCGCAGGACCTCACACAGTCTACGAGCAAGATAAAAGCCAGTGTGCAACTCGAGAAAGGTGAGCTGCCACAATCGTTCATGCAGCCCTGTCACGTACTGCTCAAACCTCGAACACGTCAAGACAATGCAACACAGGCTGCCCATTTTCCTCGTAGTGCACTGCGATGGCAAATATGGGCAGTCCGTTTGGGCTGGTCCACATGTCGCAGGTGAGGCTGAACCTGCCGTTCAGCTTCTGTGTGCAGATCAGTGACTGCTTGCGTGCATATTGGGAACTGACGCACTCTGAACTTTTGCCTCAGCATCTTGTGACCTGCTGTCCAGGCCGTCTGTACGTCTGCTGCCACATTGCACCTATTCAGGATCTCATGCGCAGGCCGTCCAGTTTTCATTTGATTGACATACTCGGGGTCTTCAATGATCGAATATGGCCGGCCAGCACGTGCACACCACGACACGCAGCGTGCACTTCATGAAGAATGTCAGCACTGCACACCGGTGAGTCCATTCACAACATACCGAACCTCAAGCAGGGTGTGGTTCTTGAACCCAAACCTTGGTTTCCCATTCTTCGTGCCAAAGAGGAAGGTCAACGTACCCTGTTTGGCATGCTTGACCTGCTCCTTGGCTGCAACCTTCGTCCTGGCCGCAGCAACCTCCTCGTACTTGTCAGATCCCCAGCAGGACATTGCGTGCACAATGAGTCCACCAGTCGAGCCATTGTCTGACCCGGTCTGGTGGTGCTCATAGTGGTTCACAGCTGTCGGCTGCTTGCAGCCCGGTTTGGCACACACAAACGCAAGCTGGAGGCGTCCGTCATTGCAAAGGGAAACAGCAGGCTGTTTGTACAGCACATGGACGGGGGCGTTATACTTGGACAGAAGTTTGTCTGGTCCTTGGTGAGCATAATTCTCTTGTGCAGCTGGTATACACTCACCACGAACAGCTTCCAGTTGCTCCTTGTTCATGCCAAGCCATGGGTTTGGAGGCACTACTTTGGATTTGGCTTGACGTGTTGGAGGGGAGGGCGCGTCCTCATCTTCCACCTCTTCGAGTGTGACAGTGCCGGCCCGAGTTGCTGTGCCTGATCCTATGGTATCTGCTGTTTGCTGACGCTTGTTGGCAGAGTCGTCGCTTGTGTCCTGGGTGGGGCCTGGCACATCCTTGCGCTTGCGAGGGGGCTGAGATGCTTGCTGCATGTGAGATGCAGTAAGTCAGTGGGAGAGATTTTTGCTGGCTGTGCTGCAGGCCCTGAGGAAAATAGCATTCAAGTGTCCATTTTAATCCCGTTGTGTCGTCATGCTGTACACTGTAGCCAGGGCCCTGTTGTAATCTGAGATGGCTGATCAGCAAATGACAACGGTGGCTCACGGGTGCCCTTGCAACAACCCATGCCCGTGCGCGTCACGGGTGCAGGTGCCCTCCCGTCACGGGTACCTGTCACCCGGTGTCTTCACTAGGAGTGAGATGTGCCAAGTGGTGAATGGCCAACCAGCCCAAATCTGACTAGATACAGTAGGTACAGGGGCTGTATATATAGTCCAGATGAGAGTGTGGCTGAGGGTGAGTCACAACAATGCAATATGGCACAATGACAAGTGATGTGGCACACGGCATGAGATAGGGAGAACATTGGTGGCAGGTGACCTGGGGGAAGTTTGGAAAGCATGGCAAGAAGTTGAGAAGTGAGATAGGCAAGTGTGGCAATGACAGGGGTGCAATTCAAGGTGCGAGAAGAGGGTGCAAATGTGATTTCCACAACAGTGACCAAGTGGGATACACTATGCATGTGCCAGTCCCTGCAGCACCTGCTGCACTATCTTCTGTGCAGTGGTGTGACAAAATGGAACACAACCTGAAGTGTGGGATAGAGGTCGCCGGCCAGGCACTTGATAGAAGGCATGGCTGACTGTAGATAAGCAATGTGGCGGGCATTGTCAGAAGCCTGTAACAATGTTAAGTTTGGTACAAGCTGTCTGCATCAGGAAAATCCCCGGCTGCCAACAGGTGCCACTTCAAGCTGTTTACACAATGGCGGCCTTTACTTCATCGCATCGAACCATTACGTGAAGGCAGTGCCTATGCCGGCAACCTGTCACCTGGTTACCATGCCGCGGTCCTATTTGCACCTCTTGGCAGCCTTTACGGCCTTCGCATTTTCTGTGTTGCCTTATTACTGTCTACCCGCCTCACAGCCAGTCAGCTTGAGGGAGCTCATAGGACAGACAATTTGAATGTGCATTGAGACTATGACAGCTGATTAATGTATCTAGAGCACAAATATCAGTGTTTTAGAGGTTGTGAAGACATATATGGGGCAGCAGAAGAGAGAAAAAAGGTCTTTGCGGCCTTTGCGCCTTTGCGGTCTTTGCTGCATATCAGCTCCCTATTACACCCGTTGACAGATGTCATCTTCTAAGCGAAGGGAAGTTGATAGGTGGCGTGCAAACAATCGTACAGAGGCATCGATTTACATCCGTGATGCTGGTTTGACGCTAGTGGCTGTGGCCAGCACAAACATGCGTTGCAGCGTTTTCCTGATGTGAATGATGAACTTATGGAACCAAGTCATGAATCTTGCCCAAGGACAGCTGCATGTCAAGCACAACCAATAGGATAGGTTCTGGTCTGACCTGGAGTGCCAGCACACCACCTGCACATGTCTTGCATATGGCATAGACACATCTGTTACCCCCCTAGCCGGCTGTGCACATGTAACTGACTGTGCCAAATGAGTCCATTGACCTCAGTACAAGAGATGTGAATGCACCAGCTGCACTGGAAACTTGCTGACTGAAGCATTTGAGCTTGGAAAGGTCCAAAGAGTTGTCAATGATGGGGTTGGTGGCCATAGAGGTGGTAGCAGTGGTAGATGGACAATGTCAGCAAGAGCAGGTTCATCAAAGAGGAAATCAGCATGTGTGACAGCTGTGTAGGAAACAGTGGTTTCAGTTGCTGAAGAGTGCAATGGTTTGTCAGAGACAAGGGATATCAGTTCCCAGCTGATGTTTCAGCACAGTGACAAGCCCTGCACAGAACCAGATGTTGGCAAGGAAGGAAATCCCTTGCTACAGATTTGGTATGTCACTGGCTGGATATTGGATGCTGACCGGAAATCAAATGTTGTGCCATTGAGTGAAGGATGAGGATATAAAATGAGGGGCAACTTCAAAGGCCAGACCTCAGGCTTGGGGAGCAACATGATGTGCTTAAGTTCACACAGGCACTGTCAGCTTTTTATCTAGATATCAGTCATAATCTGAGTCCACTTACAATCACCATTGTGCTCATATTGTGTAATGATCGTCAAGTGGTCTCCTGGTACCCTGCTGACATGGTCTCTAGGAGCCACCTCAGGCAGATAAGATAGTTTATTGAGGAGGTACCAGGACATGTCAGATTGAAATTTGATTGAGGGTTTGCTTGAGCACCCCCACTCTTGTTGTGGCAAAGAACAGCATGAAGTATTGATGCGGAGTGATTCAGCTATTCAGTATAGTCAGGAGCCACTGAGCAAATGGCAAATACTGTAAGAATGTGTCTTTATTGCTGCATCACATGTCACACTGCAATCTGATGTAGTGTTTTGTCCTGTCAATGGATCTCCCAGCACCTACAACCTTTCAATTTGTTAGATGACCCGGAGTGCTTGTGTCTCAGAAAAACAGGACAGCCACAGCCACTGGGTCCCTGCCTCACAAAGAAATTGGTGGGACATGGGCCAGCTCTTCACACAAGCAAAGGGCAGAGTTAGCAAAGAGCTCCAGGTGTGTTCTCAATAACTTTGACATTTACACATGATAATCACATCCCTAGGCGTACAATGGGCATGTTGCCATCACACTGGATTCCTGGTTTTTGCCAAGCAGCCTATCATTGTGGCCATCATTGTTCACCTCACTTGGGGTGATTGGCTATGCCATTTTGGCCTTGACCTTATTGAGGTACCAAAGGTGTTTCTATGATTTGGCCTACTGAGGATATTTAATATCAAAACAGTCACACACTGGTTGCAATCTTGTGGCAATTGTTCGGGCTGTACTGAGATGGTTCAATATCCAGTGCAAGGTGAGTAAAGTGGTCATTAAACTTGTGCTACCTGCTAAATGAATAATTCCAACTTGTCCAGACACTCCTCATCATGTTGGATAATGCCACCAATAACAATAATATGATTCACTTGCTATTGAGCCACACAGCCCGGCACTTCAGCAACAAAAACCAGGGAGACTGTGCAGTGCATGTGCTGAATCTGGATGCACAGGCAATTTTCTCTCCAAGCTCCAAGGTGCAGATTGACTCCTTTGATGTAGAGATAGATTCAGATCATGCCATTTTTGAACTTCCTGCAGACAACCACACCCAGATGGGCAGCAGGGATCAGGATGCTGAGGAGGGTGAAGACAAAGATGAGGAGGTGCTTCTTGACCTTGTTGATGATAAAGAGTATCAGGAGATGATGGAGACTACAAAGGATGATGGAGACTACAAAGCAGTCTCCAGCTGAGCTGCAGGGACATGCTTCACTGGTTGCCAAAGCTCTGCCACACTCACACTCGCTCTCACTCTTGCATCTGACACTGCTTCTCCCTTGTTCTATTTGCACACACTGCTATCTTCCTCCTCACCTCACACTCACAATCAGCTCCCTCCGCCATCTCTGATTCCATCATCATGGGCATTTACCTTCATTCATTCATAGCAGTTTTGTGTGTCTAACGTGTGTCTGCTCCTTCTGGTATCATCCTCTGCTGATGCACACCCTCATCATGTCCATTACCCATACATCCTGCAATGCTTGTTTACCTACCACACCTGTCTTCATACATACTTCCTTTCACCTACACTATCATATTTCTCTCCTTTTGCCTTGCTCCACCTCCCGCATATACTCTCTTCGTCATTCCCTTTCATCCACACTCTTGCCAATGCTTTGTGGCCTCAATTTATGTATGTCCCTTGCCATTAGTACACTCTTGTTGCCTCTAATATACACCAATGACTCTGGGAATGTCTTGGGTACCATAACCCATGCCCATAGAGGAGCCACAGGTAACCCAGACCCAGCAGCCCTAGGGCTGGTGTTTGCCAAACCCGGGTGTGGGTTGGCTTCTGAGACCCATGGGTGTACCTGGTGAATACACTAATTGGACTTGGGGTGTGGGACACTTAGAGCCTGTTTGGCAATCTGACTGGCCATGCCCTGCCCTGCCCAAGGTGTTGACTTGCACTTTGCCTTGTGTGAACTTGGCAGTCATGACATGGGGGGCTGGTATTGCCAAACACTTTGCAGCTGGTCAGTGGCACTCCATCCCCAACCTGCCGCTCACCCTCTCACAGCAACCACATGATTACTAGCTTTTGGTATAACCTCTTCTACTTTGTTCCTTTTGATGCTGTATTGTGATGCTGCAAGATATGAAGGGGGATATCCAATGTACAGTGGCTCCCATGGCAGCTCTTGCTGCCACTGCTGTTGCAAATACAGTGTCCAAGCATGATGAACAGCACACCTCTGTGCTTTTGGGAGCATCTGACAATGGAAATAGAACAACAAAAGAGGAAGAGGGAGGTCACTGGGAAAAATGTTGGAGTAAGTCTCAGAACTGGAAGATAGAAAGGCAATACCATGAATGTGGCTGTGGTATGTGAGAAATATGTGAGTATGTTACACAGTGAAAGTATTGTAATTTTGAAGTCAAGAGAATATGCAAGTAAATTGAAATTCATGTGCATCGGTCAAAATTCGATTACTGTCTCACTGTGACCTCCTCAATCGACACCCTGGCCCTCTCCAAGCAAGAATATCCCATGTTCAGAGGTTCAGCTGCTCTGGTTGGCTCAATATATCTGAAACATTATCCCCACTCAATCAATTCTTCTAATCATGCCTAGAATCCCCAGCCCATTTGCAGACTATTCTGTTCACTCGAACCTGGCTCTAGGAATGCATTGGGTCCGTTATGAATGGTCACAGTGAGACAGTAATCAAATTTCAACCTATGTGCACATGTCCTTCATCTCAACTTGAGCTTGTCCCCTCTGACTTGTCTCTGTGGACACTGTTGCTCTGGCCATGCCAGCGGGTGTATGCCATCTTACAATATCACTCTTCCCCACACTCAGTATTGGTGTAGTATCTCACAAATGGTCACTGTAGTGATGATTTCCGTAGTATTGCAGATTTACCAACTGCAGGTCTGGTTGCTTTGCCAGCAGGCTTTGGTTATGACTTGGATTACCTGCTCCTTCACCTGTAGGCCAGTGGGATCATTTGAGGTTTCACAGACAGTTTATCATTCAAGTGGGGGAGGTGGTGTTCACACTTGTAGGTGTTTGTGTGTAGGCATGTTACGGGTGGTTTCACCGGGTGGTTTGGTTATCAGGATATTCTACTTGTCTCAGGGAATTTTTCAAAAAAATGATGAAGCCAATCGGTGAGGAACTGGGTGAGCTACGAATTATCTCATATAATCGTCATATTTTATCAAGAATTACCCAGTTCCTCACTGATTGGCTTCATCATTTTTTTGAAAAATTCCCTGAGACAAGTAGAATATCCTGATAACCAAACCACCCGGCGAAACCACCCGTAACATGCCTATTTGTGTGCAATATGCTGCCTTGCATCAGTCCCTCTGACCTGTTTGGGGCCACTTGACAATTCTAACAGCCATTGATCTTCACTCATGCACATTCATGCGCACACCTCAGGGTCTTGTGCACACTTCTGCACAGATGCGCATATGTTTTCAGGGAAAGTTATGTGCCACAGCCACAACTACAATTATGTTCCAACCATATCTTTCCACCCAACAACCATAGTGCAATTGTTTCTGTACCTAGTATCATTTTGATACGAAATGAGCTACAATCACCATAGTGTATAAGTTCAGAGTGAGCAGTTGGACCTGCGTGCAAAATAAACAAACACGCTCAAGTGCACATGAGTTGCGCTGAAGTTTCACTGGACTCACAGAAGACACACCACAGTTTTGAGACCAATTATGCAACAACCAATGCTGCACCTGGTGCAATGGCAACGCATGGTGCCACAGATCAGGTGAGCACGATAATCAATACACTAAGCATCATCCAAGACCAGATATTTATGCCGTGCTGTGGTAGGCCAACGACAGCGACAACAACAACATCTTCATCCACATTTTGCAGTTTGTCCCATTGTGTGGTTCTGTCCCAGCAACAGACAAGCTCACCATCTTCCTTGCTGGTGCACCCGAGATGCCAGAAGGTGGCAACACTATGTTGTGGTGGCAGTGCAACCGCACACTGTATCCTTGCCACGCTCGCATGGCAACGGACTTCCTGCGCATACCTGGTGAATTTCATTGTCCTTTCTCTTTATGATTGACTCCTGACATGTGCTCATAGCAACATCGGTGGACATTGGGCGGACATTCTGCTGTGGATGAGACCTATTCTATTACCGCCATAGCTGCATGTTGCCTAGCACCACCTGCAGCCTCATGCTGCTCAGGTTGTGGCTGCATACAGGCATCATTAGCCACAAGCAGATGATGACCTGGTTGCCTTAGCTTGACTTGTTGCCTGCTGCCTGCCGTCTGCTGCCCGCCGTCTGCTGTTTGTTGGTTATCCTCTGCTGCCTGCTTCCGTGTGCTGCCCACTGTATCATACCTCTGCCTATCGCTTCCATTTCCCTGTATCATCCCTTCTTCTGCTGCCTCCATCTTACTGTATCCATCCTTGCCCATGTCAATCTCTTCCTACACTCACTTCCTTACCACTCTTCTTGTGTCTCATAACTCTCATCTCCACGTGCATTGCTGCTTCTTGTCACTCTTCTACCCCGCCAACTTGTGCACCTTCCTCTGTCATTGTTTGCTTGCTGGATTCCCTTCTTCGTGCTCTTGTCCACACTCCCATTCACTGCTGCTCCCCTCTGTTACTTGCATTTATGTATTCCCCCGTTGTCTGTATAGCATGCTGAGCATATATTAATACATGCTGTTGACTCTGGGTACCTGTACAGTGTGAGTAACCTGGAACCCAAGACCCACAGGTGATTCTCAGGGAAACCCATGGGTTACCTGTACCCGAGCCGACTGGGTCTGGGTAATGTCAGGTCTGGGTAAGGGTTGGCCACTGAGACCCTTGGGTAGACCCAGGGTATTGGCTACCTGCAGGTGGACAACTAATGCTTCAATTTGGTATGCTTTATTGGGTTTGCAACGGGCGTACTGTTATTGTGCCTCAAACACTTGCTGCAGCAGAAGAACTTGTCAGGATGGTTCACAAGGATCTTGGACACTTTGCTGCACCATACATTATCAAAGCACAGTTGAGACGCGCCTGGTTTCCACGCATGGTTTTGACAAAAGCTGATGTTCTCTCTTGATGTGATGCATGCCAATTTACTTGTTGAGAACAGATCCCTTTGCAACTGCTTCACCTGCTTCCACAACCAGAACATTTTGATCAGTGGGCTCTTGATTTCATCAGTCCTCTGCCACCTTCCAAGTGTAACAATTGATACATATTAACAGCAATGGACCATGGTACAGGTTGGACACTTGCAGTACCACTGACTAGTCACTCTGCAGATGCCATGCTGGAACTCCTCAGAGAAATCACAACGACATACAGCAAGCCTACCACTATCCTCACTGATAATGGTGCCGAGATTGAATCTGACGCTGTGCAGCTCTATTTCTGTCATTGAGGAATTCAACACCTCAAGACTTCACCTTATCACCCACAGAAAAACGGGCAACTCAAAAAGTTCAACAACATTCTCATTCAGTTGATTGCTTGACTAATGTCATGTCGCAACACCAAGGCACAGAGGCACAGTGATGAAGGATCGCTCTCAGAGAGGAGGGGGATGTGAGATGTGCAAGTGGTGTATAGGCCAACCAGCTCGAATCTGACTAGATACAGTAGGTACAT
>Ga0247815_10004249_pt1 | contig 10090 bp, 8 predicted proteins | sample UWRJL194509B1_FD_181014 | JGI IMG/M metagenome (GOLD analysis project Ga0247815, IMG submission 181014) | Plant litter microbial communities from Arlington Agricultural Research Station in Wisconsin, United States - UWRJ-L194-509B-1 | ecosystem: Environmental > Terrestrial > Plant litter >... | reverse complement strand
TTTTTTACCGAATCTTTGCAATCTGATTTTAGTTGCCATTCTTTTATAAGTTTATGTATTCAACATAGTTCCCGGAGCTTCATGCTTGCGGGGATGCAAAAGTAAGTAAAATACTACTGATTAACAACACGCTACAATTTTAATTTTACAACGAAAGGATCTCTACCAATTTCAGCCAGACAGGACTTACCTCTTCTGCATCAATATGTTTGATTGCATGATCAAAAGGAGTGAAAGCAATTTCTCCGTTAATTTGCCCCACCATGTCACCAGATCTGCCACTTAGGAGCCCTTCAACAGCAACAACCCCAAAACGGCTGGCAAGCACCCTGTCCATACAGCTTGGCTTACCACCACGCTGGATATGCCCGAGCACTGAAACACGGATATCATAATTCGGAAAATTTTCCTTCAGAACCTCACCTACATTAAATGCACCACCAACTTCATCACCTTCAGCAACAATAATAATCTTAGATGATTTGTCTTTACGTCCGTATTCCAGCCTCTTAATCAGACCCTCTACGCCCATATTGGCTTCAGGAATCATTATCGCCTCTGCTCCTACACCTATACCGCTTCTTAATGCGATAAGCCCTGAGTCACGACCCATCACTTCTACAATGAAAAGCCTGTCATGTGATTCTGCAGTATCCCTGATTTTGTCTATCGCATTAACCACCGTGTTAATTGCCGTATCATATCCAATGGTAAAATCGGTTCCCGCAAGGTCATTGTCAATAGTTCCTGGCAAGCCGATAACAGGGAAATCGAATTCTGTAGTAAATAAATTTGCCCCTGTAAAAGTGCCATCGCCGCCAATAACTACCAGCGCGTCAATTTCATGCTTTTTTAACTGGTCGTACGCTTTTTGCCTTCCTTCGGGTGTACGGAACTCCTGACTGCGAGCAGTTTTAAGTATCGTACCTCCACGCTGTATGATATTGGCAACCGATTTACGTTCCATCGGAAGAAAATCACCATTGATTAACCCTTCATACCCTCTCAATACGCCCCAAACGTTCAGTTCGTAATATATCCCTGCCCGCACTACTGCCCTTATGGCAGCGTTCATTCCCGGGGCATCTCCTCCTGATGTTAATACAGCTATGTTTTTAATCTTGTTCATTCGTTATTATTTCTTGGATGCTTTAAATTTTTCAAGTCCGCTTTGCAGATAAGCAGCGTATAATTTGGCGTCAAAGACCGCACCCTGGGGAGCAACCAATGGAACCAGGTCATGCCCGCCCAATACATAAAATGGCTGCGAGTTGGAATTATAGCTGGTAGCCTGGAAATCACCGTTCCATCTTCCCAGGTCATCCGTCGTTGTTCGCAGGATTTTTGAATAATGTACCTTTTCCACCGGCATCTTAACAGAACGCTCATCTACATATAATTGTATGAGTATATATTCATCCTTTATTAAATGACCTACTTCCGGATCAATCCATACTTTGTCTTCCATCTTGCGACAGTTTACACAAGCATGGCCAGTAAAATCTATCAGGACGGGTTTATTCACCTTTTTAGCATAGGCCAGACCTTCATCCAGGTCAAAAAATGCATTAAAACCATGTGGCGGGTGCAGCACATCATTGTATTTAACCGTTGCCGGAAAATCTGTAGCCGCCGCAGAACTTCCCACGCTGCTACCTCCTAAAATAAAGTCCTGGGTATTTAATGGAGGAGCAATTCCACTTAAAATATTAACAGGTGCCCCCCATAACCCCGGTATGAGGTACATGGCAAAAGAAAACGAAAATATAGCAAAAAACAAGCGTGGAACACTGACGTATTTCAAATCGCTGTCATGCGAGAATTTAAGTTTCCCAAGGATGTATATTCCCATAAGGGCGAAAATCACGATCCATAAAACCAGGAAAATTTCCCGGTCAAACCACTCCCAATGCCATACAAGATCCGCAGCCGACAAAAATTTAAGCGCAAGTGCAAGCTCAAGAAAGCCTAGACAAACTTTAAGGCTGTTTAACCATCCGCCTGATTTAGGCATACTGTTTAAAAACCCCGGAAAAACTGCAGAAAGCGTAAACGGCAGGGCAAGCGCCAGTGCAAAACCAAACATCCCAATTGCAGGCGCGAGGATTTCACCTTTGGAACTTGCCTGCACCAGCAAGGTACCAATGATTGGCCCGGTACATGAGAATGAAACCAGGGCCAGCGATGCAGCCATAAAAAAGATACCGCCAAGCCCTTTGCTGTTATCTGCCTTCTGATCAATTTTATTTACGAAAGAACTTGGCAGGTTAATTTCAAAAGCCCCGAAAAAAGAGATTGCGAAAACCACCAGTAGAATAAAGAATGTAAAATTGAATGTTCCACTGCTGCTCAGCTCATTGAGTTTTGCAGAACCGAACACCAATGTAATAAAGAGACCGAAAGCCACATAAATTACAATGATAGACAATCCATAAATGAGTGCCTGCCCTATTCCTTTTGCCTTACTTCCGGCTCTTTTGGTAAAGTAACTCACTGTAAGCGGGACCATCGGAAATATACAAGGCATTAGAAAGGCAATAAATCCACCGATTAATCCCTGTATGAAAGTTTGCCACAATGTTTTTTCCTGCTCATTTTGTGGTAAAGGGGCGGAAACTATTGCCGTAGTGGTTTTTATTGTATCTTTCTTCACTACAGAATCTTTAACAATGGCATTAGCTGCACTATCCTCGGCCGACCCTATTTCCGTAAACTGAATATCGTCGCTGACTGCAGTAGAATCTGGCTGCTGAATAGAAGCAAAACTTTGTTCCGGCCCCAGCAAACTTGTAGCCAGCAACAGAACAAACATGAAGATGATCTTTTTCATTGATTAATTGTTTTTTTATCGGCTATAAGGATCAGGACCTGCACAACCAGATATGAGGCCGTGAAATTACTTATAATTTCTTGTTTAAAAAGTTTGAAGGCCGGCATATCTGTTATTTTACGCCACGACGATACTTGCAGGTTCAAAAACTGAATTTGCAGGCAGTATTAACTGCCGGAAGAGATGCAGTCGAAAGCGCACATCAATCAAAAAATAAATAATAAAAAAGGAGGCTGCCCCAAATGAAACAGCCTCCGCAATGCAAATTCTAACCAATTATTTTACCTGTACGGAGAACTTAATCTCATCGGGAGGAAGGCACCTTGATTCGTCACAAACCATAAACTCTATGGTTCCGGCAACTGTGGTAGCTGGTTTATTTAATTTTATCTTTTGCTGAAAAACTACCGAATTCTCGAAATAGCCTACATTCATATCAAAGACTTTTTCAAATTTGGAAAGTGGTTTTGGCTCAGCGGTAATTCCTACTTTGGCAAAATCTTTTGATGGTAAAAACTTAATGGTGGTTTTTACGGGGCCACCGGGTTTAACGTTTTGCGAATAGATATGCCATCCATCCTGTATTGTGGCTTTAATATATACAATCGCTTCAGTATTACTGATTTTCTTTTGTGCATAAGACCATGTTACAGGGGTTTCAATCTGGGCAGAGGCTCCCAGGACTGTAAACAGTAACAGTGCAAAAACTAAGGTTATTCTTTTCATGGTTATCATATGTTAGTGTTTGGTATGTAGTTTATTTATTTTGAACGAACTCGATTTCCTTAAAATTATACGTCATTATTCCGTTGCCGGTTTCAAGCGTTAAAATGCCACTATCACTTACGTCAACGATCTTCCCTTCAAACAGGTCGCCATTTTGTCTGTATAATCCTATAATATCAAACTTGTAGAGAAAATTTAAATATTCATCGCGTAAAGTTTTATAGTTTCCGGCTTTCAATTTTAAATAGCCTACTTCTATATGACTGCAAATTTGTGCCAAAAGCGATATTAAATCAACATGCTGATGTAAAATTTGAAAGATAGACCCCGCACGACCTCCCAGGCCCGCTTCAAAGGCTTCCTGGTTCACATTGATGCCTATTCCTACAATACACGCTCTAATTCTGCTGCCAGAGATGATATTCTCGATCAGGATACCACCTAATTTTTTATCGCCAAAGTAAATGTCGTTTGGCCACTTAATACTTAATCCTTCTCCTACGAGTGCTTTCAATGCCCGCTGGATACCAACACTGATCGCCATGTTTAAACTGAACTGCGCAGTAACCGGAAGGAAAAAAGGATGCAAGAGAATACTGAAAGTGAGGTTTTTGCCTGGTTCGGCGTGCCAGATGCTTTCTACCTGTCCCCTGCCTGCAAATTGATTGTCTGCCATAATAACAGTACCTTCTGGTAATGGCTCGGAATTTGACACCATCCTTTTCAAAAAATTATTGGTAGAATCAACCTCTGATAATTTGATAAGATTTTGACCAACAAATAATGTTGAAAAAGTGTTATTTTGCAATAGTTGATTTTATAGTTGTTTATTTATCAAAAATAAAACATTTTAATGGTAAAAAAGAAATTAGTAAACCTTTCTACCTACCTTTCAGAAATAGCCGTTCATGGCATGCAGGAAAAAAAGGGACACGATATTGTCCGACTGGACTTAAGAGATTTAAATAGTGCTGTATCAGATTATTTTATAGTTTGCAATGCAGATTCTGCAACACAGGTAAAAGCGATTGCAGATAGTGTGGAAGACGAAATTTACAAAAGCACGGAGGCCACCCCGTGGAGAAAAGAAGGGTTAGAAAACGCTGAGTGGATAATTTTAGATTATTTTGACGTTGTTATACATATATTCAAAACAGAAAAAAGAGATTTTTACGGAATTGAAGACCTGTGGGGCGATGCTCAAACGACTACTTATCAAAGCGCATAACCTACAAAAACCTTATACATTTTTTTGAATCAACGATGAAAGAGAAAGAAAATACAAAACCCAAATTAATTAAGAGAATACCAAATATTCCGAAAAAGCCTCAAAAAGGCTCTAACTTTAATATATTTTGGGTTTATGCTGCTATCATTTTAGGACTGGTCCTGGTTTCCGTTCTATTTACGAATGATACAAACAAAACCATTACTTACAGGGAATTTGAAACAAATATGTTGATCCCCGGCGATGTCCAAAAAATCGTGGCCTACAAATATGAAGACCTTGTCAGAGCTGATGTATTTATTAAACCGGATCGCCTGAACCAGGAAAAATACAAAAAGTATCAGCAGAAAAGTAATTTTGCTTCGTCAGGAGGACCAACAGTATCATTTACTGCAGGTTCAATGGATGCACTGGATAACCAGTTAAAAGAGTCGCAAAAAACAGTTCCTGTAGATTCTCAAATTCTTGCAGAAAAAGAAACCAGACAAAGCACCTTCAATTCATGGTTCTTCACGGTAATCATTCCTGTATTGTTATTTATCGGCTTCTGGATATTCATCATGCGCAAAATGGGCGGTGGTGCCGGCGGCGGTGGCGGACAGATATTCAACATTGGGAAATCTAAAGCTACTCTTTTTGATAAAGAAAGTCAGGTAAACGTGACGTTTAATGACGTTGCCGGCCTGGAAGAAGCCAAACAAGAGGTAATGGAGATTGTCGATTTTCTTAAAAATCCTAAAAAATATACCAACCTTGGAGGTAAGATCCCTAAGGGAGCCCTTCTGGTAGGTTCACCAGGTACTGGTAAAACCCTATTGGCAAAAGCTGTCGCAGGAGAAGCACAGGTACCATTCTTTTCGCTTTCAGGTTCTGATTTTGTTGAAATGTTTGTCGGCGTAGGTGCATCCCGTGTGAGAGACCTTTTCAAGCAGGCAAAAGACAAAGCGCCTTGTATTATCTTTATTGATGAGGTAGACGCAATTGGACGTGCACGCGGTAAAAACAGCATGATGGGCGGCAATGACGAGCGTGAAAATACGCTGAACCAATTGCTGGTAGAAATGGATGGATTTGGAACTGATTCAGGTATCATTATCCTTGCTGCTACCAACCGTCCTGATGTTCTGGACAGCGCATTATTGCGTCCGGGAAGGTTTGACAGACAAATATCTATTGACAAGCCAGATTTGGTAGGAAGAGAACAGATTTTCAAAGTCCACTTGAAACCGATTAAAACTGATGTAGTAGTAGATGCCAAAAAATTATCTGCACAAACACCGGGTTTTGCCGGTGCTGAAATTGCAAACGTTTGTAATGAGGCTGCGTTAATTGCAGCAAGAAGAAATAAGGAATCTGTAGATATGCAGGATTTCCAGGATGCAATTGACCGTGTGATCGGTGGATTGGAGAAAAAGAACAAAATCATTTCACCTGAAGAGAAACGCATTGTGGCTTACCACGAGGCAGGGCATGCTATTGCCGGCTGGTTCCTGGAACATGCTGATCCACTGGTTAAAGTATCTATTGTTCCACGTGGCGTAGCCGCTTTGGGATATGCACAATACCTTCCTAAAGAACAATTCCTTTACACCACGGAACAGTTAACAGACGGAATGTGTATGACGATGGGCGGACGAGTTGCGGAAGACCTTGTTTTTGGTAAAATATCTACAGGGGCCCAAAATGACCTGGAACGTATTACAAAGTTATCTTATGCAATGGTTACCATTTATGGTATGAACTCTGCAGTAGGTAATGTTTCTTTCCATGATCCGCAAAATGAATACAACTTTAATAAACCATACTCTGAAAAAACTTCAGAACTGATCGATATTGAAGTTCGTAAGCTGATTGGCGAAGTATACGAAAGAACTATGGGCTTGCTGGTTGAAAAAAGGGAAGGCCTGGAGAAACTTGCAGCTAAGCTATTGGAAAAAGAAATTCTTTTTCAGGCAGATCTGGAAGAAATCTTGGGTAAACGTCCTTTTGAGAACCGTACTACTTACGATGAATTTGTAAATGGTACCGGCGACCAAAAACCTGCAGCTGAAGGCTTGGTTCATGAAGGCGTTGGCGAAACTACCGATCCTTCGGTACCCGTTAATCCTGCCCAGGCAGAATCTTAATAATTTATTTATGGAGCTATCATCCTTACAGGGGTGATAGCAAATCCATTTTTTATGCAAGAGAACATTTCCTCAAAGGAGTTAATGCTAAAAAAAATAAGGAAAGCTCTGCTGGAAAAAAGAGATAATCCTTATCCAAATTTAGAAGAAACTCCAATTTATAAAGCCAATACAGAGATTCCAGAAATTCTATTTGCCGAACAGCTGACTGCTGTCTCCGGCAATTTTATTTTTTGTGAGAATGGGGTAGAATTCATCGAAAACATCCTTGAGCTTGCCGAAAAGTTTAAATGGCGTAAAATATATTGCTGGGAGCCTGATCTCCAGGGGCTGCTGACCAACTATGAATTCCCGTTTTACAAAACTGACAAGGACTTTGAAATGGCCGAGGTTGGAATTACCTTATGTGAAGCACTAATTGCACGAAATGGCTCCATACTTGTCTCCAATTACAACGCTGCCGGCAGACGACTGAGCATTTTTCCGCATCATCATATTGTTATTGCGCGGACAGGGCAGTTGGTGATGGATTTAAAAGACGGCTTTAAGCTGATAAAAAATAAATATGGTACCCAGATACCTTCTATGATCAGCACAATTACCGGCCCCAGCAGAACCGCAGACATTGAAAAGACGCTGGTATTGGGTGCGCATGGACCGAAAGAGCTATTTGTTTTTTTAATCGATGATTTCTCGTAAAATTTTTAATTTCAAGAAATTAATCCTAGGTTTATACCGTAGACCAAAACAGTATACGGTTCAAATAACAAATGAATAATAAGCAGATTTTTTCAGTAATCGCAGGGACAGGGTCTTATATTCCGGAGAATATTATTTCAGGCGAATCATTTTTAAGCTCTATTTTTTACGAAAATGGCGCAGTCATTGAAAAGAATATCGCAGAGATCGTCACCAAATTCTCGGAAATTACGGAGATTATGGAACGCCGTTACATCGATGACGACATGGTTAACAGCAACATGGCCGCTATTGCCGCACAACGGGCGATAGATGATGCCAAAATCGATAAAGAAACGATAGACCATATTATCTTCTGCCACAACTTTGGCGATATTGAAAAAGGCAGTAACCGCATGGATATGCTGCCTGCATTGGCCGTTAAGGTAAAAAAGCAACTGGAAATCACTAATCCCGATTGTGTAGCCTATGATATCATATTCGGATGCCCGGGATGGGTACAAGGATCTATACAGGCAAACTACCTGATCCAAAGCGGAGATGCTAAACGTGTACTGGTAATTGGCGCAGAAACCTTATCCAGGATTATCGACCCACATGACCGTGACAGCATGATTTTCTCTGATGGGGCAGGAGCAGTAATTTTCGAAGCTGCAACATCTGAACAACCAACTGGCATCATTGCCCATAAAACAAGCACCTATGCAGGTAACTGGGCGTCATTGCTAGTCATGGGCCCAAGTGGCAATCCGCTGGTTACAGACGGTAATACCTATCTCAAAATGAATGGGCGCAAATTGTATGAGTTTGCAGTACTACACGTTCCACAGGTAGTTAAAAACGCCATCGACAAGGCCGGGATAGACATAACTGATGTAAAGACTGTTTTTATCCATCAGGCAAATGGCAAAATGGACAATGCCATCATGAAGAGGTTATTTAAGCTGTATGATAGGGATGCTGTTCCGGAAAACCTGGTACCTATGACTATTTCATGGCTTGGCAATAGCTCTGTAGCTACGATTCCTACTTTGCTTGACCTTGTGCGTAAAGGCCAGGTAGAAGGTTATCAGGTGAAAAAAGGAGAGTATGCAGTATTTACATCAGTAGGCGCAGGTATGCATATTAACGCATTTGTATATAAATTCTAAACCGTGGGCAAAAGAATTAAATAAAATTAGTTTCCGGTATTCTTCAGTCCACTTTTAGCCTGGTTCTCAATACTATTTTCATACTCATGGTCTTTCATATCGATAGCCATATTGAAAAAGACTCTTGCCCTGGCTTTATTATTCTTTTTCAAATAGATCTTACCCATATTTAGGGCTGATGTGGCTGCATAATAATACTTAAGGTTTCTCCCCGTATTTATCGCGTTTTGATAGTTAACCAAGGCACTGTCATACTTTTCCAAGGCATCATATATTCTTCCTGCACGGTAGTAAAACTCCGATTTATCTTTAACTGCTTTATAATCCGCAGCATCATGCTCACTTAATGCATTCAGTGATTTGGCGAAATACCCTCCATCAAACAATAACCGTGATTTCAGCAGATCAGGATTAGGTGCCGGGTACATAGCTTCATTCATAGCCTGCTTATCCCTTTCCCCGTAATTAAAGCCTGAACTTTTAACTTTAGCTATATAGGCATTATAAGCGCCTGTGTCGCCATTTAAAAGCGCTACCCATGACAAGTGAAGGTTCGCGTCTTTAATGTAATTGACGCCCTTATTCAATTGCAGAAAGCGTTTAAAATTTACTGCAGCAGTATAATCCAGTTTATTAAGCCTGGCTGTACCCATTAAAAGCTCCAGATAGGGGAAAGGCTGGTACGAATCTCCGGCAGGTCTGTTTGTCAGGATGGCGATAGCCTCATCATTATGTGCATTCCTTGCACACACATATGCCTGCAGATATGCTTTGAGTAAACTGCTATCCGCAATACGTGCCGTATACTTCATTGTTTTCACATATGCCTCTGGAGAATGCACTATATCTGATAGTACAAAAGAATAGTAAAATACAACTTCATCGTAAAAAGGCTCATAAACAGATCTGGGAAGGTTCTGTGCCAGATTATCCAATAAATTAAGTCCTTTTTGTACATCGCCCCTAATGCCAAAGGTAGAAAGCGCACTCTTTAGTATGCCATCCGGCAGGTTTCCAAGAAATACGTTAATGAGTCCGATACCTTTTCCATTTAGATGAAAACCAGGGTATTTCCTGCTGTTTTCCTGCAATTGGGAATTTGCTTTCCTGATTTCCCTGGCGGCAGCAAAATATTCTCCATATCGGCTCCTCAGCAGTGCCCACTGAAGATTGATTTCAGCCTGAGCATATAAAAAGTAAGGTGAATTGCTATCCTGGTCGCTAATTTGATCAAGTCTTCTTGATTTTTCATCCTTCAACCGTTCAAAATCCTGTTTATTCTCTGAGGTAATCAGGTAAAAATAATCTACATAATTCTCTAAAAGAGGTA
>Ga0247815_10004248_pt1 | contig 10091 bp, 9 predicted proteins | sample UWRJL194509B1_FD_181014 | JGI IMG/M metagenome (GOLD analysis project Ga0247815, IMG submission 181014) | Plant litter microbial communities from Arlington Agricultural Research Station in Wisconsin, United States - UWRJ-L194-509B-1 | ecosystem: Environmental > Terrestrial > Plant litter >... | reverse complement strand
ATCTTTCATGGACTGGATCGCCAATTCTGAATAAACATCAAGTAGTGTTTGCTTGTAATTGGTTATTGACTTGCCTTGATGTTTGAAAAGATCATACTTTATTTGTATGGCTAAATTATCTCCGCTCCACCCTTTTGCAATTGTATTCCTAAAATGCTGACGCAAATCAGGGAATGCCATTCTTCCAGAACCCTGAGGGCACTGGAGTTAAAGTTTGAAAAATATGACCTGGTGATCTGTGATGAGCTGGGCTGTATCTCCTTTGATAAACCAGGCGCTGAAATGCTCTTCAACCACATTTCTTTAAGAACTGGCATTAATCCACAATCATAACTTCCAATAAATCCTTCGAGAAATGGCATGAGATCTTCGGCATGGATACAGTATTAACAGCGGCACTGTTAGATAGACTTACTCATAAATCTTTCCTGGTAAATATGAATGGCAAATCCTATCGGATGAAGGAGACCAAAAGCATGATAGGGTCTAAAAATGCTGATAAAGCAGCTGAGATCTGCCAATATCTAAAGAAACAACTACAAAACTGAGCAGCAATGTGCAGCCAATATTGAACTTAATATCTTACATTTGAGCCTCGCTAACTGGTACACTTTTCAACCGGAATCCTGGTACATAATTCAACCGTTATATACACATAGACTACGGCCGAATAATCTACATCATCATCATCCCCATAGCCGAATATCAGTGGGTTGTTTTCATCATTAAGTTTACCATGTATATAGTTCACTGTTATTCCCAATTCCTTGCCAAATTCAAGCTTCTGATCGATATAACGATCAATTGTTGTGGTATAATTAAAGTTTAGGATCATGATTTGCTGTAGATCTTTGATACGGACTGCGTTCAAATCCATGATCTCCTCATGCCGGACAGGATCCCGAAAAATTCTTAAACAGTCCTGATTCCAGCCAGGTTAACTAAGACTGAGCAGATAATCACTTAATTTCTCAATAAGCAATTTAAATACCCCATTCAGCTTAAGAATCCCTTCCTGCTTAGCTGAAGTTGCCGGCGCTCGGATAAGTTCCCGCAAGAATTCGTAATACTGAGATTCTATATCCACCCAGTTGCAGTTTGCACAAGAACCAAGTAGGGTCTTGGTAAATGAACTCGTATGATCTGTATTAAAAGGATTTCTCCGGTTTAATGAAGCATAAAAAGGGATAGCTTTGTTTTCCAGAAAAACACTGAGCATACCCTCTTGGTAAAGTCCGTCAATGAAATTACCAAGATTATGGTAATCGCCATAAGCGAGACCATAACAGGACTCATGTGTGATCTTTAGAATCCGTCATCATAAATATCATTTACCACAGCCGAATTATAGGCCCTTCTCATGTACCAAAGAATAAAATCATTATAGCCGGTTTTTAACCCGTGGGCAAGGTCGAAACCATTGCCAAGTAAAATTAATCTGTTCATTTAAGCGGTTAGAAATTCAAAGTTACTGAACTCGCCGCAGAACAATACTAACCGAAAAACTTTTCAATGCATGCTCCCTCCTTAATGATCATCAACATATCCTCACTACTGATTCCATACTTCTGAGTAAGAAATCGTTTCAGCTAAGTTCGGTAGGTTAAGCGTAATTAATTATCAATTGAGCCGACTACTACTACTTCACCAAGATGCATAGTCGGTTAAAACAATAAAGCCTTTAGATTTTACGATCTAAAGGCTTTATTGTTGTTGGGGTGGCGGGCCACCTCCTTTATTCTTACACCAACCAATTACAATATGCTAAGGCTTCAGACTCTTTTAATACCACAATAACTTCAACAAAAGCTACGTGATTACCAATTACATAATGTTATTTAATAACAAATACGTCAACGTCTTTCGCTTCAAATAAAAACACTTTGTTATTTGAGGGATCAATTAGGTTATAATTATTTTCACCTGTTACATTTAAACAGTCGTAAATTACTGAAACCAAAGTATAAAATAGCTTGTATTCGTAAACATCTTGAACACCAGGTAACCATTCCGCCTCACCAGTTTTTTGTCTTTTTACGAACTCTAATTTGATTGACTCAACACTTTCGACTAGAATAGTATTATTAATTTTGGCCGGTGCTTTTTGCTTAAAATCAGCAAATAATAACTTTTCCATATCATATGTTGATATCCCATCCCTGAATTGACTAGTGATATGATTAGCAATGTAATCCGACTTATCAAGGGTGTCCCCCACTTTCTGCATCTTCTTTTCAAATTGTACCTTCATTTTTGATTGCATTTAGATTTAAATCCAAATGTAACAAAGTTTATATTGAATAATTAGGTTCATACTTTGTCAATTTAAAATTCTTTTTTAATCATAAAACTATGTTCTTTACCGTGTAGGTAAAAATGCCTTCTTTTGATAATAATCTATAGCCTTTTTGCTAAAGGCCTCAAGTTTCGCTTCTAAATCTTCCTCAACTACACGATTTTTTTCTTTAAGGCTTTGAAGCTGTTTATGACCTGCTTCAATACCGCCAATAGGATCACGGATAACAACGTTTTCCAATATTAGGGTAATTCTATGGTTGGTATATTCTTCCTTTTTGAATTCCTGGTAAAATTCCTCTGGCGTGTATCATCGTCCTGTTTCTTTGCTGTATAGCCAAAAACCACACCTTATTACTTCCTTATATAAGGAACCAAACTGGTAAAACTCCCTCTCTGCTGACCAAAATGACTAATTCCCATAACACAACAAAATTACTAAAAATAATAGCAATTAAAATTCTATTGAAGTTTAACTATAGAAAAAGATATTCTTTCCAACATAATCACCTTAGTTCGGGTTGACCTACATCAAGCCCTCATCTCCAAAAGAGTAAAAACCCCCTTCTGGTGCTATAATTATATGATCCAAAATTGGGAGTTCAAGCATTTTTCCAACCTCAATAAACCTTCTGGTAATTCTTACATCTTCTATACTTGCTTTAAGATTACCAGAAGGATGATTATGAAATAAAATAATTGAGCTCGCAGATGCTTTTAAAGCCGTACCGAATATCAGTTTAGCATCCACAGTTACCCCGGACATCCCTCCTATTGCAACATGGTAAAATCCCAAAACTCTTTTACTGTAATTGAGCAGCAAAATCTTAAACTCTTCCTGGAAGGCAATTGTATGCTTATTCCAGCATTTGTACATAATCTGATAAGCATCTTCAGCACAGGTAATTTGTCGTCGTTGAGATGCTTTAAATTTAGGAAGGTAACTGATTTTAATTTCTGAGATGTTTGAAAGGTCGGTTTGAATTTGCAGGGTTTCCATAATTTCTGATTTTTTGAAAAATTAATTATGGTGCCTGCTGCACCGACGGGTGACATCAAGGGCAAAGTGGAGATGCTAAAAATGCGGAGGCTTTCGAAGGGATACCCATTTTTAGCATACTACTTTGGCGTAGCGCGCCCCTTGTGTTCAGCCGAAGATGACCTTCGCTGAATAATTTATTCTTCAAAAAATATTATGGAACCAAATTTTAAACCTTATATAAACAGTCTGCATTGGATATTACATAAATAAGCTGTTCAGCTGAATGACTCTGCCAACATAAAAAAGATAATGGATATTATTATATCCAATTTTGCTTTATTTCTGTAATTCTCGCTTTAAGCATGGAAGAGCACAGTTCAATTATAAACACAATTTTTCAACTAACAAATTAATAAGTTGTCTTTTACCAACGTTAAATCCAATAAACCAGCATAAAGTGGAGATTAATCAACTTTCATAAATATTTGAAAAATGCTAACTATGCTTCTACCGATCTCCCCTTTTGTAAGCAATTCTTAAAACATACCTCAACTTCGCATAATAACATAAAGCGGTATTTCTTTTGATCTATCGACCTTACCTACCAACACTTGGTTTACTGAACAAACGAATAAGCATGCAGTCTACAATGATTTCCTGAACTGTATTTTGAATGAAATTTTGTCAAGAATCATGCAAAATATCATTATTAATTCTTAACTTTGTTTTGAAAGGGAAATGTTATGTCAAAATTAAACGATTTAAAAAGCCATTTAAGGAAAGGAAATATCTATAAGAGGGATGAACTGCAAAAGTGGTCAAGTTCTATTGACAGACATCTTTCTGAGCTTACCGGCGATGGCATTTTGAAAAAGGTTGGCCCGGGGCTATACCATTTTCCGAAGAAGAACGCTTTCGGTTTTGAACCGCCTGCGGATCAGTTGCTGATCAAAAAATTTTTGGACAACAACAATTTTCTGATTACTTCCTTCAACTCCTTTAACGCATTGGGAGTGGGAACTACACAACTGTATAATAAGCAGATCGTTTACAACCACCTGCGTAGCGGAGATATTAGACTAGGCAACAAATTGTTCACTTTCAAAAAAAAATCGGCCTTTCCAAAGAAGCCAAGCCAGGAGTTTCTGGTAGTTGACCTGATCAATAACCTAGATTACCTAGCAGAAGATCAACCGAAAATACTTGAAACGGTCTTAAAAAAATTGATGAGCTTAGATAAGCATTCCCTAGGGCACGCCATTGAGAAATATGGTACACCACGAACACGAAAACTATTGGCTACGGCCTAACCCACTACTGGCACAAATATATGAGTACAACATTCCTTCATCAGCGAAAGGATTTTAAAAGCCTGATTAGTACATTATCTGCAGAGAGAGGCATACTTGAGGGCCTGGTCGAAAAAGATTACTGGATCATGCATGTGCTTTATGGCATGAAAAACTTGGGCCTAAATTTTGAGCTCAAAGGGGGGACCTCACTTTCGAAGGGGTTTAAGATTATCGACAGATTTTCAGAGGACATTGATTTACATATTACTCCGCCGAAAGCATTTATTGACGAGACTGGTATAAAGGTGAATGAAAACCCCAAATCCAATGGCAAAAATATCGTTGATAACCGGATGAAGTTCTTCGACTGGCTGACAGATTACATTCGTATCGATGGCATCGTTGCAGAGCGTGACACAGAATTCGATGACAAGAGCGGAAGAAACGGAGGGATCAGGCTTAGATATGATGGTTTTTTTGGATCTGTTCCCGGAATCAAAGATGGGATATTGCTAGAGGTGGGCTTTGCCAAGGTTACCCCAAATGAGAATGTTCATATCAGTTCATGGATGTATGATAAGGCAACTGAGGTTAAGCTTAAGATGACTGATAACCGGGCCATGGAGATTGCCTGTTATCATCCCGGTTATACCCTTGTTGAGAAACTCCAGACCATTGTCACCAAGTTCCGCGGAGAACTGGGAACGAGTGGCGGCGGACCGAAGGTCAACTTTATGAGGCAGTACTATGATGTCTACCGGCTTTTGCAGCGAGATGATATTCAGCAGTTTATTGCTACACAAGCTTATTTGGATCATAAAGTCGATTGGTTCCCAGAAGTAGATCTTGATATACCATTATCTGAGAAGGAGGCATTCCTACTCACCGATAATAAAATTAGGGAGGATTTTAAGAATCGTTATATAGGAACTTCTGGGCTTTATTATCAGGGCCAGCCAGATTTTGACGAAATATTGGAGTATATACAAGCCAACTTAGAAAAGTTAGGTTAAATGTAAGTAGATATAGTCTATTTTATCGAAAGTGCTGTAAATATAACGTCCGAAATGTGCTTTCATTATGCTCGCTATTGTATACAGTACAAATAGTTATGAGAGGTTAAAAACTACTTTTCATTCCGATGTACAATAAACTTAAATGATCTTGGAGGTAAGTTTTCATCCAACTCCACCTTAATAGCCACTTCCGGCATTTTCAGCATAATCTTATCCGCAGCATTGCGCTTGGTCTTATCTACAATCTTTGCATAGATCTCCGTATTCTTAAAAGCCTTATGGCCTAACATTTTAGAAACCGTATAAATATCCGTTCCGAGTTCTAGTTGCAGCGTAGCGAAAGTATGGAGAAAACTATGAAAAGTTATATTCTTAGTGATACCTGCTGCAGTCAGCCAATGTGTAAAGAAAGTCCTCAACCTGGAATACCGTAATCCCTGAAATACAAGAACATTATCTGTATTTTGATCCCCCATAAAAAAGACTGCCTGATCGGAAATCGGCATTACTTCTGCGGAATCTGTTTTTTCCTGTGAGAACTGCAGTTCATATTTTCCTGCAGTTCCACGAACCTCAGACCATTTCAACGTCGAAACATCAGAAAACCTCAAACCAGTAAGCCCGGAAAAAAGCGCTGCCCTTTTCATCAGATCACAATCGGCTGGTGTTTCCGCTAAAAGCTGGAACTCCTCTAACGTAAGCCTTTCCCTATGCGTCTCTTTAGGAGTAATTGGTTTTACAGTCGAATACAGATCCTGCGAAATAATACCCCTTTTATAAGCAATTCTCAAAACATACCTCAACTTCGCATAATAACATACTGCAGTATTTCTTTTGATAGGTCTTCCTGTTCTACTGATACCCGGGCCACTAAGTAAATAGATTTTGTAATCTTCACACAGATAATCATTGAGTTCAGGAAACATCAGGTCATGACCTGCAAAAGCGATAAAGTATCGCAAGCCCATGGACCAATCGTCTGAAAGGGATTGCTGCTTCTTTCGGGTTTCTGACGTAAAAAAATCAATAAAGCTTGAATTCTTTATCGCATCTGAGATAAAAGCAAACCAGCGGTTTTGGATATCTAATTGTCGCTGCGCACAAACCGTACGCGCTAAAATCATCGTTTCTTTATTGTGTTGCTTCTCCCACTGATCGGCAGGTTCATCATAAATATACAACTTAAGGGTTTCAAACCGATGTAACTTACCTGAAGCCGGGTTTTTAATCGGTGGTGAATAATCCAGCACGATGCTTTTTCTGTTATTCTCAATAGTTCTCATCCTCATTTTCACCTTAGCCATAACTTAGTCGTTTTGGTTAGAAAATTATTTACATCAGATTTTAACACATAGCTATACTTGCCTTCTTGATATTTAGGAATATTATTTCGCTTAAGTAGCTCATAAACTGTTTTCTCAGATAAATTAAGCGCCTGTTGAGCCTCAGCCATAGAATAACAATATTTCGGATGAGGATTCTTTTTACGTTCCTTGAGAACAGGTGGATGAAATTCTGCAAGGACAATCATCTGATCAATATCGGCCCGTTTAACCAGTGTTTTTCGTTCTGTCAATCTAATGGCCTTTATCCTACCACTTAGAATCATATGGTAAACGCCTCGAGTAAACATATTTAACAATTTAGCAGCCTCCCTAACCGTTAGAAATTCAGAGACTACTGCTTCAGTAGCAGAAACGATGATCTAAGGTTTTTCCGTCTGTTCAGCAGCTTGGATTTTCAATTCTCTGGCTACTTGTTTTCCATGTCTGCTATTACAGGTATAACTGCAAAATCTGGTGACAGTAGTTTTTGCGATAAATACATTTCCGCAAAACTCACAAACTCTTTTTACCTGAATGTTTGAACTCATTCTATTTTCGTTTTAGGTTAGTGCACAGTAACCTTTTTCGACCAAATCAGCCCCAAAAACACCTGTTTTTACTGCGAATTCCTAAATGTCATTAAGCGACAATAAGTGTAATTAAGGAGTCGTTAGATGACCTGAATCGCCATAATTTACCAGATGATTTTTAAACCTGATTTTAGGAGAAAAAAGCTACAAAAGTCAGAAAAACAAAGTGATATTTCCAAAAATATGGACAAAATAAATTCACATAACTTATTAACAATAAGCTATACACTTGTCATTACTTAGCGTAATTATGCAGTAATTATCATCGATTATTTACCACAACAAAAACCTTACGTGGCAAGCATGAATCCATCCTTTTATAGAATTTGTAAAACGGAATCGCTCCAGTGCAACGAAGGTTGTCATTGAAGCTACTCTGATATATTAAAAATCACACCAAGCCTGCCTATTATGAAGATGTGGTGTTTTTATATCATTTTTTATCTTATCAGTGCCAGTTAAGATAGTTTATGGTGAAATAGCTTATTAAGCCGCCAAGCGACACGTAAGGGTCCCCACCTATTCTAATTTAAAAAAAATGTTAAATTTGTAAAGCGCAACATAACTCTAGAAATAAAGAATGGAAAATCGTATGGGGACAGATCATCTGATGAATAATGTGCCGGAGGTGGATAATCTCTTGTATCAGTCACTCGATATTCCTAAGCTTGCTATAGCTGCTTCAAATTTAGGCGTGTGGTTTTTGGATTTACAGACTAGCACCTTTCTACCCTCGGCAAGAATGAAAGAACTGCATGGCTACTTTGTTCAAGAAGAAATGTCATTTGAAGCAGTTCTCGCTCAAATACCAAAAAAATATAGGTTGAAAGTAATTAGCATTATGAAAGAAGCGGCTAATCGACAGGAACCATTTTACCTGGAATATCCAGTTGTAGGATTTCATGATCAGCAGCAGCGATGGCTCCGGGCCATGGGAGGTTCAGATCAGTCAACTGGAAAAACTACTCATTTTTCAGGGGTAATCATGGATATTACTGAATCAAAGCAAAATGAATTGCGTAGAAACAGATTCATAGGAATGGTCAGTCATGAGCTAAAAACGCCGCTGACTGCTTTGAATGCCTACATTCAACTACTGAATAAATGGGCAAAACAAAAGAAAGATATTTTTACCGTCGGTGCACTTTCCAAACTGCAGAAGCAAGTCAAAAAAATGACCACTATGATTAATGGCTTTCTTAATTTCTCTGGAGCAGAATCAGGTAAAATCCATTTAAATAAGTCAAATTTTGATATTAATGAATTATTAAAGGAGGTGATTGCAGAAATTAGTGATGTATCTCCAGAGCGAGTCATCATTTTAAAAAATCCAGCGGAGATCATGGTTAGTGCTGATCGGGACAAAATAGAACAGGTCATCATTAATCTGGTCAGTAACGCAGCTAAATATTCAGGCCCGAAAAAACCGGTAGAAGTTATTTGTGAGCAGGATAAAACGAGGTTAACAGTAAGTATCAAAGACACTGGAATGGGAATTGAACAAAAAGACATTGACAAACTCTTCAAACCGCATTCCAGGATAACAACTTCCCAGACGGAAAATATATCTGGCTTTGGTATAGGACTATACCTGTGCGCGGAGATTATCAAATTTCATGGAGGGGATATCGGAGTAAAAAGTCAACCAAACATAGGCAGCACGTTCTGGTTTATGCTGCCTCGCTAAAGATCTTTCAGTAGGCAAGCATATCCTCCTCTATTTTAAATACCCTTAATTTCAATACATGGATGTATTGGATGGACGAATCAGTTTGACAGGGCTACATAAGCAGCTGAAATAATGAACGAGTCCATTTCCTCATCGAATTTAACAATACACTTTCATATTTTGCTCTGAAATGCCAACATAAAAACCATTGTGCTCGAGATTTTGTAAGTTCATCTTTTAGAGAAACCACTTAACATATTACTTTTGCAGAACCGTTAAATCAGGTTTGTACTTCCATTTTGGATAATTTTCAAATCCGTCAAACAAAAATTATTAGAAATTTGTAGTATTGCACTAATAAGATTTCACAAAATAAGTGTTTCCACTATTAATAAAAGGTGATTATAGCATTAACTATTTAGTAGCCAATGAAGTATGGATATGAAAGATAGAGATACAAATGTGAAAATACTAAAAAACAAAATATTAGCTGACCTTTATCCTGGCTGACAAAAACTTCAGTTCAGAAACCTTTAAAATTGCCTTGAACATCTGTATGAATTCAGGGTTTCCTGTCGCTCTTTGCTGGGGAGTCAATTCACGTTCTTCTATAACGATTATTATACCCCGATTTTGGGCAAGAAACATCCGGCTGCTATGGGAGCGCCTTTAAAAGAAGTTTATCCTGAAGTTTGGAAAGATCTGGAATCAAATCTATCGCTTGTCGTGAAAGAATCGGAGACGTTAAAGTTTTCTGCTACCCCTTTTTTATTAAATAGAGACGGTTATCTTGAAGAATGCTATTTTGACTATACCCTTTCACCTATTACTTCAATTGGCGGAGAAGTTGCAGGGGTTTTCAATGTTGTCATAGAAACAACTTCGAGCATCATTGCTGAACGCAGGAAAACTGTACTCAATC
>Ga0247815_10004247_pt1 | contig 10091 bp, 8 predicted proteins | sample UWRJL194509B1_FD_181014 | JGI IMG/M metagenome (GOLD analysis project Ga0247815, IMG submission 181014) | Plant litter microbial communities from Arlington Agricultural Research Station in Wisconsin, United States - UWRJ-L194-509B-1 | ecosystem: Environmental > Terrestrial > Plant litter >... | reverse complement strand
CCCCAGCAGGGGACCAGTGTTCGCAGAGGACTCCATGCACTTGTTTCAGCCTCCCCTGAGACACGCAGTGCCCATAGGATGTGAGCAAAGCGCACCAGGGGTGCTGAGCGTTGCCTGGATCGTGCAGGCGGCCCGATACACCGTGCTGTTGCCGTCCTGCTCCCGTACGATCTCCTGGCCACAGCCCTGCACTTGCATTATCATAGGTATGCGTGTGAATGGCGGAGGGGACTTACCAGGTGCTGCATGTTGCATCCCCAGGCGTTCGAAGCGGGGGCGTGGGCACGGAGGAGAGGAAGGAGCCGAGTTTGTTTCTAACTCAGCCCATTGTCCTTCTGCCTCCGTTCGCTTGCCAGCCGCGCACCTCCCTGCATGGATGGCTCCCCAAGCGGGGCTCCGCCCTTCTGTCACATGCATTCTGCACTGGGTTTGGCCCCACTGAGGTGCAGCTTACCATGTGGCAGGTGTGCGTGCATGTCTACGACAATTTTGAGGTGCGCATTTTTTTCTTTTCCTTTTTCTATCACGTGCCTTGTCTCTGCAGCGTTCCGCTGCCTCTACCCCACTCCACCGCTCCTCCTCCTCCTCCTCCTCCTCCCCCTCCTTTCTCAGCCTAAAGGCATATAAACTGTACTTTAAAATATTTGAGAAATCAAATTTTTTGACAAAAAAATAATTGCGCCATGATGGGTCTAAGATGGCCGTGACTTTCGGTGAACTCAATTCGGTGATATCGTTCCTCGAAAATTTCGAATTTGTTAGGCCGGCCGCTAACAATGCACAGTGAAGAGCTGTATTTGCCCTCTCCAAATGTAATATTCGAAAGCGGCCATCGACAGCGGAGGAAGGCGGTGGAAAGGAGGGCAAGAGCGGCCGATTGCCAAGTTACCGACGCCCAAGGGGGAATTGGTTCCGGCCGGTTGACAAAATTATTCGAACCGAGTAGACCCATTAGTCAACCGCCAATGAAGAGCAGAATTAAGTGAATACGGTCGCTATAGAATCAGTGGTAAGCCGACGCTGGACTCGGAGGTGCTTGGGGAGAATTGCGGATTTTAAAATGAGCGGAGCCAAACCCACCTTGTTCTTCTAGCCCACCGCATAGCAACATGGCTGACAGCGCACTCCCTCTACAACCACGGCTTCTTTTTGCCTTTGATTCCGTTGTATCACAGGTGTTTGAATCAGTTGATGATGGCAACCCACGGTGTGCATTCAGAGAGCGGGTTTCGAGTCATCCATGATCGAGCTCAAATGAACCCAATAATATCATAGATTTCTAGCGAGTAGGCTTGCAGAAGCAGAGTTTGAGCTGCTGAGTCAGATCGCCGAGCTGAAACGCCGATATCCACAACAGCGCAACTCTCGTCAAACTCTTTGCCGTCTTCCGGCCGAGCTTCTGATCAGATCGCTTCATTTTCTATCCATCTCAGATCAGTTATTAATCACGAGAGTATGTCAACATCTTCGCGGGCATGTCATGGATACGCCTGGTCTGTGGACCCACGTGGACCATATTCGGAACCCAGATGCCTTGTCGTTTGTCCTCGAGCGCGCTAAAGACCTGCCTGTTGACATCATCGGTCTCAACGTGACCGGACGAAATGACGTTCGGTTCGAAGTATTGGCTGCTCACATGCGCCATATCCGTACTCTTTGTCTCGGCTTTGATCTGATCGGGCGCGAGTTCAGGATGAGGAAACCTGGCCGTGCCTACACGGCCTTTAATATGGCAGCACCACTACTCGAACGGATCTCGATGCACTCACCAAGAGCAGTCAGGCCCGACGACCTCCTTCAGGTATTTTGCTACTTTGGGATCCCTGCAACCACAATGCCGCGGCTGTCTTCGCTCCAGCTACACGGGGTTGAATTGGATAATGAGTTCTTCCGTCAAATTCAGTCTTTGCGTAGCTTCTCTTTCAGCGGTCGCGAGGACACTGGGTTCTTTGGATCCGCGGTGCCAGAGCATGTTTCGCAAATTCTACACAACCTCACAACAATCAACCTCGAACTTGCCGGATGGAGTCAGGCTGAGGCATTCTCGGTGCTCGGACCGGCTGTGCAGCGAATCAGTATTCGTTGGACAAAACCTGGTTTCTATGTTCCACGCGACTCAATTCCCAGTCGGGCAGGTTGGAGTTCAATCAGAGCCGTACATGTTGCACATGTGCGGAGTAGCACAGACATACAGTCGGCTGTTCTTCTGCCCTCAACAGCCTATTCTATCCCGAGAACGACTGCACCATATCGTAGCATAAGTATACGAACCTCCGGTTCGCCGGACATACGTGTGCATGCACAAGCCATCGACAGCCAAGGTCGTGAGCGCGTTTTATGCGGCCTTCATCCGGCCACCGTTACGCGCATGGTCGCACAGCTCTCAGGACATGAGCTTTCTACCATCACCATTTCCACCACTGCCGTAGTTCATGGGGTCCTCTCTAGTGTGCATTGTCCCGCCCTGATCTGTTTGCGGATTGTGTTGGATACCGATGATATAACCTGGTTCAACGTCTTAGCGCGGGATATGCTCAGCATCTCGACACTCGAGCGGCTTGAGTTCAGCAGGGAGCCTGCGTTCACCTGGTCAACCGCTATAATCATGTCTGTGTTGGCCAGCTGCGTTGCTACCGGCAACCAAATTCATGAGGTCGCATTCCGTGGCTTTGATCCTGGTGCTCAGTTCGTCACCTCGGCGAAGATATTTGCACAGGTGGTCAGTATACATCGAGAATGGAGTGAGCCAGAGATCGAGCGGATCTGGTTCATGGAGGCCCCATTTGAGTGGTTCTGATGGGAATTTTTATCTGCCACAAATATGAGGCGGATCGTTCTGGTTTGCTGAGTTTCGGGCTGGATTTTACAAGTGCATGCGAATGATAGGGCTATGCCAATGAGCGACATGAACTGGATGCATTATAACATGTATACATCATCTGCTCGTCCTCATACAATGATGACCTCTTTTGTTCTCAGACGGTCATAAAATTCGCTGAAAACACTTTCGTTGTATTTTCGAGCGGGTTGGAAGCTCAGACATACGTTTTTACTCGGCACGGCTTTTCGAGCAACATGACTACATTCTGTTCACTAGTGCACTTTCTATTGCGTATCGACTATATATTCAACCGTCGACAAGGAAATGCGATTCCTTTCTCCGCGCGCTCTATAATTTAACGATACCCAGGCAATCACCGAGCTCCGAGAACGGTGCCTGGACCTGCACGACCGCTCGGAGCAACTATCCGGGAGGAACTGAATCTTGGCTTCGTCAGAACTGGACGGGACTGAACTTGAACGCATGCACTCACATCCGAGCGAGAGTTACAGTGGCATACCAAGGCGGGCAAAGTAGACGCAGGTAGACGAAGGTCGCTCTTCGCTGATCGGGTGTTGAGCATAATTGATTGAGTCTATGAACACGGTCAATCGGAAAGTAGGGGTTAGCGGGATCGAGTAAGGAGCGTATAGAGAGCGGGCAAGGTAGGTTCATGTGGGCTAAAGCAAGGCAGCGATTCACTTCCGAAGTAGCATGGTACAAGCAAGAAAGCACACACAGAGTCCACAAGGATGACCCGCGAAGAAGAGCCACGAGTGTGCGGAGCAGTGGAAGTGCGCAGGTGCGTCGAAGCTCGTCACGCAGGCATGCGCGACGACATGGTAACCATGCGAACGGCCAGGACGTGAGGCAAGCGGGGCACGAAGAGATCGATCGGTAAGGACAAGGTCGAGAACCAGGGGACGAGAAGAGTTTAGGTAGAGCTTAAAGCCGCGAGACTCGCTCCAGATATGGACGGCGGAAGCTGCCCTGCGCAGCATGTCGAAGCCATGAGGCAGAGCACACTGACAGTGCATGTGAGAGGCACGATAAGCGTTGAATAGAAACATTGCATGATGGACGAGGGCGAGGTTTGCCGGTCAGGAACTGTGGCACCGCGATCCTGCAGCGAGACGAAGTCGAAACCCAGCGCGAGCAAGACCAACAAGTCAAAGGAAACGCACTCACCATCTCAAGACCAACAAGTAATCCGGGCTGAACGGCAGAGCGGATCTGCCTGCATCATGTTAGCACACCAGTTCGAGGTCGCTGAAACACGGACCATAACTGACATTGACCAACGACAACATACTCAAGAAGGCGGCCACGAAGCATACGGAGGTGCCCATTAGACATGCACCAAACCCGATGATTATGAGTGGGCATTTAGTAAATGTCGCCAGAGCGGATGAAGGAGAAGGCTGGAAGAAGTAAGCGAATGGTGTGTTGCTAGCGAGAAGACAGGTGACAGAACTGCGCAGGACATCAAATCGCACGCTCGACTATAGTGTCATTTCAGGAACATATGCAGTATCGTGCAGAGTGGTAGTAAATGGATAGCCGAATGGCTGCGGATGGGATGGCAGAGCTGCAACCACCAAGTGGTAGCGATGAAGAGTTCGAATAGCCGGCGAAGCGAGATGAAAAAATGTAGACAACCGGACATGCGTGTATACGACAATGTCGCTCTCTGTGAAGTTCTTCGTCCAGGTCAAGGCAGGATTCGAGCAGGCGCCGAACAAGAACAAGAACAAAGACACGCACCAATCCCACCGGTTCAACGCAAGGCACGCCTCCATCTCATTACGCTAACCGCTACTCTTGAGGGGAATTAACAGCCGGATAAGCGTTTTCCAGTTCGAGTCTACCTCGCACAAGCCGTCAGTCAGATCAGAGCAAAGAAGCTAGGGCCGCAGCGCACCTTGCTGTGTCTGTTAATGCTGCGCCGCGAGAGAAGTGTCCGTTCCGCTACACGCAGAGTTGCCAAACAGAGGCTAGCTGAGGTTCTGCCGGCCTAGTCACAGACCAGGCACATCCGCTTCCGTGCCTAGCTTCTCGAGCCTGTGCTGCGTGCGGCGTCCCATCGATCGTTCAGGATCAGACTAGGTCCAGACCCTGACCAGGAGCCACGAGAAGGACTGTTTGGAGGCCGGACATAGTTGCTGCCGAGGAGCCCAGCTGGTCAAAACAAGTCATGACCCGCAAGGAGAACGCGGAAAAGGAGGGCAAGTCGCGCGTAACGGCTCCGGCCCTCGACCGGCTGTCACAACCGTGATTGTTCAAACTGGTTCTGGGAGGGCGCAACCCCTAGGCCCAAAGTGTGTCAGCCGCCTGTCAACCGCGCAAATAGGCGCCGAAGTGACAGCTCGCGGGCCGTTACGCTCAAGTGATCAGTGTAACATAGGATGGAGTGATACGACTTTGAAATAGGCTTAATACATCATTGAGAGCATCTTTATGCAGAAAAGATCAGATTCTATAAGTATATAATGTGTAGTTAGTCAGTCCTGGTCTTAACCTCTTCTATCTGGTCTTCTTCGTTCCACCTGTGTCCAGAAGTCGAAGAAATAGACTGTAGTGCCATTTTAGCCCTTATAGAAGCTATATCAGACATTTTTGAGTTGCGGGAGATTGGGTGCTTTCCTCGACAGACGGTGATTGCGGCAGCAAACTCAACCCTCATCCTCGGCTTGTTGACAGCACGCTCTTGCTGCTCACGCTGTTTCATCAATCAAGAAAGCATTTGGCGATAATATTGAATCAGGATTGATGCTTAATATTGCGAAAATGCAATAAGAGGACGAGTGTTGGAGCCGAGAAGCAACCAGTCGGAGATTGAAGTTGAGCAAATGCCAACGTGTCTTCGTAACTGTACCTACGCCTGTCTTTCTTTCATCCTCCAAATTTTCAAAAAAATTCATCTAAAGCCTAAATAAAACGATCTGTAAGAGGATTTGGGCTCAAGGCTCCTAGTTTTCCTAATCTCCCAGGCGGAGGAACAGCGTAAATTCCTCTTACAGAAATATGGTACATTGGTGTAGAAGCTCTGTGGAGAAGTTTCAAGGGTAGGGACGTTGTCTACGAGGTACAGATACCGGGGAAGTAACCGAACACCTTTTGGGTGGACGTGGGCGGCACACATCCGGAAGCAAATTCATAGGGTGTTGCGGATCCCCACTGGTTCGGAAACAAGCGGCCCCAAACACGCCTTTTCCTCCTGCCCCGTTTCATATCAGCATGGCCAGTCGCACACCTCCGCTGCCACCGCAGCTACTTTCAGACTTTAATTCTTTAGTCTCACACATGTTCGAGGCCGTCGACAACAATTTACGGTGCGCATATTGCAACCGGTGTTGTGCGTCATGCGTAATCGGGCTCACGAGGATTTGTTTAATGTGCAGATTTGACGCGGCTAGGGTTGTAGAAGCAGAACTCGAACTCGTCAGCCAGATCTCTCTGTTGAAACGCCAACACTTTCACAGGCGCAACTCTGGTCTTTGCCGCCTTCCAGCAGAGATACTCACCGAATCGCTATCATTTTTGTCTGCGCGAGATCAGCTCTCGGTCATACGAGTTTGTCAACAACTTCGTGGGCACGCTATCGACGCGCCTAGTCTGTGGACCCACGTGGACCAAATCCGGAATCCAGCCGCATTGTCATTCGTTCTTGAGCGCGCCAAGAATCTCCCGGTCGACATTACCAATCTCTACGTGGACTCTGTAAATGATGTTCGATTCGAAGCTGTGACCGCGCACATGCACCACATCCGAACTCTAGGCCTCCGCCTTAGCCAGAGTGGTTGTAAGCTCACTACGCGATCCCTCGCATACACGGCATTCACTACCGCTGCACCAGTTTTACAATTTCTTGCGTTTTGCGCACAACCCGGGGTTGGCTCCATTGGGCCACCCCTGGTAACTTCGGGCTTCAACATCGCCGATAATAACAAGCCCCGGCTGTCTTCCCTCCAGATACAGGGCGTTAAAATGGCTCTATCTATGTGGTTGCGCGCTCCGTCATTGCGTACATTCTCATTCAGCTTCGATGAGCGCTCCCAACATGGGGACGCTTTGCTGGAACGGAGCTTGTCTGAATATGCTCGCAATCTCACCACCATCAATATCGAGCTTGGTGGTTGGAATGCAGCCCGACCATACCCATACCTCGGACCGTCTGTGAAGAAGATCAATATTCGCTGGACCAAGGACGGCCTGTTTTTCCCACGCGATGCGGCTCCTAATGAAGCAGTTTGGAACGCTCTCCAGGCTATTCATGTCACACACATGTGTCGCGGTTCAGCCGATCCACCATCTGTCATCCCACCCCTTGCTTCATTCGCCATTCCGGAAACGACTGCACCATATCAGACCCTCAGCATTCGAGCCTCAGGTGCACCCAATACACGTGTGCATGCTCGTGCTATCGACCGCGATGACCGCGAGCGCGTTTTCTGCGGCCTTCATCCGTCCACTGTCGAGGGCTTAGTCGCCCTCATCCCAGGAGAGGAGCTCTCCTCAATTACTATTGCCACTAAGGCGGTAGCTCTCCGAGTTCTCTCAGATGCGCAGTGCCCAGTTTTAAGCTGCATTCGTCTTGCGCCGGACACGGAGGACATTGCATGGGTAGATAGATTTGCACGCGACATATCCAACATCAAAACCCTCGAGCGGCTAGAGTTTATCCAAGAGGCAGACCTGGAAGCACCCAAGTGGACAACCGCCATAATCATCCGCGTGGTATCGTGCTGCATTGGGGCTGGAAACCAGCTCCAAGAAGTCCTGTTCCTAGGCTTCTCTCCGGAGGCGCAGTGTCTGGCCACGGTCGAGACGTTCTCGCAGCAGATTGTCGTCGACCGAAATTGGCGAGAGCCAAAGAATGAACGAGCCTGGTTTACAGAACCCCCGTTTGAGTGGTTCTAAAAAGATGATCTCCCAAATCTATATCTACATTCCTGTCTTTGGACTGCAGCGTTTGGACTAGGTAGTTTCCAAGTGTGTATCTGCGGTAACATCACGAGAAGCAAAAAATAGGTGTGTTGGTATGCAACATGTACACAGCCTCCATCGGCACTCCAATGTTGATTACCTGTATTTTTCAAATGATTTATGTCAGTTCGGTGCATGTTGGACACGGAGTGTGAAACAGTCTTCGACTAGTCAGGCTGCGTCAATCCATCAGCAAATAGAGGCGTCGTCCGCTGACTTCTTCAAGCTCCGCTGACTAAGATGGCCGTGTATATCCACGAGAGTATCACGTGCGAATGGTTGGTAGGAATAGTTTGTAGCAGAGATGAATAGGCTGATATCGAGCTTGCATCCAGAACTCTTAGTCTTGCGCTGATACTACTAGCACGATCACTCGTGACGGTATAGGCCCTCAATCAAGTTTTCACTCATCGCCAGCTCGGAAGAACTTCACGTGCCTAGTATCTGTTGAGCGGTACCCCTGAGCTTCTCACCAACAACCACATTGGACATAACATCATTAATTCCTCATACCGAGCTAATCATGACCTGCCTCGCACCCCACTGGTATCATATGTATGTTCATTATAGAAGTTCAAGTTCCAACCGCTCCTAAGGGTAGCGCGCTCTTGGCCCCGCTTGGCGCTAGCTACCCGCCGAACCGAGGTATCGTCACGCCTGCGAGGGCGTCAGCAATGATGAGAGGTCGAGCGGAAACAAAAATCACTCGCCATCAGGGATGTACGCGAGATCAGGGCGACGGCTTGCGCGGCTGTGCTGATCAAACTGCCCAGGAACGATTGACATTGACGAGCGTCATCAGTACTTGACCGGGTTGGAATGTCACTACAAGCACTCACCATTAGCAAGAAGTACAGTGGCCATCCAGGGCTGGTGAAGTAGATATAGGGCTGCGAGCACTGCTCGCTGATGAGCTGATTCTCATGATTGACCGGGTCGATGAGCGTGATGAACCTGAGTCAATGGGTCAGCAACGTCAGACTTTGGGAAACGGAAGATGGGCTAGCCGGACGTGCGTGTGAAGTTGTTAAGGTGGGACACAGAATAAACGCTCGGGTTGTAGAGATATACCTTTTCCAACGCCCGCAGAAGCACTCACCAGCTCTGAAGACTGACAACAGCAGACTGAATAAGGCCCCCGCAAAGCAAATGGTCACCCTGATGAGACACGCGCTAAAGCCGAGGAGACTGCATAGGTAATCAGTGGGCGATATTCAGGGGAGTTAAGGGGAAGGGCGAATAGGACGCAGCGAGAGCGTGGTACGCGATGAACACTCGAGAGACGACACAAAAGACTCTCCATGTCTGACTCCGACCACGACCTGACACCCCCGCGGGGCACTGTGCGGCCCCGCGAACCAGAGACCCCCACTCGACCCAGCACAACCCCGAACAATGGCGCTCTCATCCGCCATTCACAGTTGGATCTAACTACGTCGCCGCGGTCGACGCCGCCGAAAAAGCAGCGCACCGATGGCGTGCCCCGCATGCGGGTGCAATACTACAGTGACGCAGCGCGTCCACGGCCAGCACTACGAGAACTACCAGTCTTGAGACCTACCACTATAGAAAACCAACCACCGCCCCTGCCCGACCATATTCTGCGCGCCTTCGATACAGCATCGAAAGGCTTCGGAACGTACAAATATTGGGGAGGCAAATTTACTCAAGAACAACCCATTTCACTCGGACGCCGCAGAGAGCTACTCTCGAGTTTCATGGGAACTATTCACGCTTCCGCATTCCAGTACGAGATGCTAAAGGCCATCGGATGGCCCGAGGACGAAGTCGCCCCAATGGAAAATTTTGAGGCATTTCTTCGGTCTCGCATGGCCATCCTGACTGAGCCAACGACACCCACACCAACGACGGTGGCTCAAGCCACACCAGCCACTGACCCGCCCCCACACCCGAACGGCCCAGCGGAGCCCGCCACCCCACCACCTCCGCCCACGCCAGCCACCCCGCCGTTGGAACCTGGTCCACCGCCGCCCAGAGAACCGCAAAAACCCCGCATGACGCCACCCGGCGGCAACAAGCAGGGCTCTGCCCCAACCACACAGCCGCCAAACACCGGCCACAAGACCCGCCCTCGCACCGATCAACGCAGTGCGCAAGGTAGACACGCTCGCCAACCAACAGCCCGTTCCCCTGCAAGCCCATCGACACGCCTGCTCGTGAACATCGCAGGTCTCAACAAGACCCTCCAGCTCAACCGGCCGCACCCAGTACGTCTCCGCGACTTGCTGAATTGCACGCTCCCAGCCCCAATGGTCGCAAGTAC
>Ga0247815_10004246_pt1 | contig 10094 bp, 16 predicted proteins | sample UWRJL194509B1_FD_181014 | JGI IMG/M metagenome (GOLD analysis project Ga0247815, IMG submission 181014) | Plant litter microbial communities from Arlington Agricultural Research Station in Wisconsin, United States - UWRJ-L194-509B-1 | ecosystem: Environmental > Terrestrial > Plant litter >... | reverse complement strand
CTAGCTTGCTCATTAGCATGCTGTAGATCCCCGACTTCGCGTGGCCGATTGGTGTGAAGTGGGCGACTCGCCACACCACTGTGGCGCGCTATCTGCGTTCATTCGCGTCTTGGCTCGGAGGAAATTCCAACGACGCTCAGGGTGACTTTGTGTACAACACACGAGTAGAGAGCGTCACGAAACGTTTCAACGAACAAGGCGAACACCGCGGATGGACGTTGTTGCTTCGCAAATTCGTTCGAATTGGCCCAGACGTCTATGATGAATCATGGTGGGAGGAGGCAAGTACCACTTTGTCTTCGCGTGAGTATCTAGCTGAAAAGATTGAAAATAGCATTTCGATGCTGTCGTTGTTGCCTCGGGAAGGTTCGCCGTGCCCAACATCCCTGCTATCCCCGGCGTCATCGAATGGCAAGAACGGTTCCCAGACCGCGTCTTCCACGGCAGGCAGTATCGCCGCCGAGATGGATTCAAGGGTCGCAACGTTCTGGTTGTTGGAGCCGGCGTAAGTGGCTGTCATTGGTGCTATTTCATTGTCTGATGGTACTTTACAGCCAACCGCCAGCGAGATCTCGCGCGATACCAACTATGTCGCAGCCAAGAGCTATATATCCATTCGTGTGAGCTGTCTGGCCATTTGGCTTACGTTGAGGTCTGACCAGTGACTATGACAGCCGGCGCAAGGTCAGCTTGATGCGATGAGAAGCGACGACCCCCTAACTTCTCACTCGTACTCGCAGAGTCGAATCGCAAGCTTCGCAGGTTCCACCTCAGTCGTTTGCAAAAGAACACCACCTTTGTTGGAGAGATCAGGCGGTTCCACCCGTTTGCCGACGGCGACAACCTCTCAGCCGGCAAGATCGAGCTTGTGAATGGAACGGTACGTGCCTTGGTTTATCAGCAGCTCGACTTCAGCTCAGAGCGCATTCGCTCGCAGATCCTTTCAGGAATCGACACAGTAATCTTTGGAACTGGGTACCGATATGCCTTCCCATTCCTTTCACAGTACCACAACTCGTCTGTGCATGGCGAGGAAGTACCCGATGTGGCAGAGCAGCCGCTTGTCACAGACGGTACCCACGTTCGTTCCGTCTGGAAAGACTTCCTCTACATTGATCAGCCTACTCTGGCGTTCTCAAATCGTGAGTCGTTTCGCATTTCAAGACAATCACGATGAACGCTGACACCGTTCTGCTTCAGTCAACGTTGGGATTCAAACCTTTTCCTGGTCTAAATACACTGGAACCTTGATGGCCAGCATCTGGTCCGGCAAGGTCAAGCTGCCTGCACAACATGCTTTGTGGAAGGACTTCTGGGACACCGTCGAGGACCGTGGCGGCTTGAAGTCGGGTTACCAATGGCTCGACAGCGAGACTGGCGATGGTAAGCATCCGCCAGCTTGTGTTTACACCGCACTAACAGTGAAATATCTAGCATATCTCGCCGACTTCATCAACAGAATTAACCAAGGTGCGGCGCGACACGGCGGAAAGCAAATCAGCACGCCACCGGACTCGTACGTTCACATTTCAACTTGGATGCCGTTACTGACTGCTCTCTAGGAAGGAGGTCATGGCATTGTGGATACGGGCGAGATATGCCGAAGCGGACGAGGAATGGTCCGCAGATTTGCAACCGTCGTCTCAGGTGGACGAGCTCTTCAGCAAAGACTTCTCCCGCGCGGAACTTGATGACTGGTAGTGGCCACATGCTGAGCAATTTATCTGATTCGATCCATGAATAGCCAAACCCCATGGGTTTTCACTTCGAAAGAACTGCGGTCCTCGGGCTATCTGTCATCATGTGTCAGTCCGACCGTTTACTTGCTGACGTGATAGGCCCCACTCTCTATAAAAGGGGCACGGGCTGACTCGCGCGGCACCTCGACGAGCTCGCCAGTCGAGATACCAACACAACTCACGATGACTCAGACCTGGCTTATCTCCGGAGCGAACAGTGGTCTTGGACTGGCGCTGACGCAGTATGTACTCGCCCATGGTGGGAAGGTCAGTGCGAAAGCCCTCCCAGTGTAAGCCCAGCGCTGAGAGTGATTCAGGTCATCGCCACGGCGCGTGACATCTCTAAGCTTCCTCCGGAGGTCAATGCAGTAACGCCTGTATCTCTGGATCTCAACTGGGCCGACGAGCGTATCAAGTCCGCTATCGTCAACGCCTGGAACACCCACGGCCCGATTGATACGGTTGCGAACGTCGCTGGATATTCTCTCACTGGTCCCGTTGAGGTTTTGAGGTACGCTTGGCACTCAAGTCCTCGCCAAAACCATAGCTGAGCAGAGTCGCAGCGCCCAGGACATTGAGAAACAGTTCCGCGGCAATGTATTCGGTCATATTTCGGTCATCCAGGCACTCATTCCACTCATGAGAGCTCGCGGCTCGGGCACGTTCTTCAACTTTTCGTCAATTGCTGGGTTTGCCGGAAACCCACCGTTCGGGGCTTATAATGCCTCTAAGGCAGCCCTCGAAGGTGCGCACATTATTAACTCGATTGAGTGTACTGTTCTAACGAATATTTTCTCGCAGCATTCACGGAAGCTCTTGCCAGGGAAGTCGCGCCGTTCGGCATCCGCGCGTACATCGTCTCCCCAGGATTCTTCCCGACCAACTTTCTCGCCACCGCAGGGAGCACGGCGAACTCTCTAGCCTCTGACGCACTGTATCCGCAGTTCAAGGATAACACGAAACTCTATCACGGCGTCCGCGTCCGTAATGGTCAGGTTGGAGATGTGGGCAAACTGGCCAAGGTCGTATTCGATGTCGCAAGAGAGCCCTTGAAAGAGGGATGGGTGCGGCTGCCTGTTGGGCTGGACGCAGGGACGAGAACTCTTGCCAAACTGGATGCGGTGAAAGAGAATGTTGAGGGGACACGGAGCCTCTGGGAGTCGACTGATCTGTCACTGCCAGAGGTTCGACGTCGGTTCGGTTCAGGCGATGCTTGAGACAGGCTCGCAGACAGCCGCGTATCTGCATTGATTCCGTTATAATGTACAATAGGTCTAAATCTTTCCCTCTAGGAACTTGGTCCACTCTGCTTCGCCCCAGCCGCTCGAAACGTCGTTCGCGACCAAACCTGGGATCCGTTAGTGCGATCGCCACACTTGTAGTCGACAACACTCACCATCCCAAAGAACAGTCGGCGATCCGTGAATCGAATTCTGTCTTGCGTACTTGATGAGGTACTTGAGATCGTCGGTGACTGCAACACCGCCGTTTGGGGTGGTCTTATGGGCGAGCAGGTCCAGCACCGCGGCGCGCTTGTCCGCTCCGATCACACCGACGGCGACGTCCGCAAGCTTCTCGCGGATCTGCACCGGCGAGAGCGTGCTTGTGGGCACATCGTAGAAGTCTTCTTGCACTGCGAAAAGCTGCAGAAGAGACGTTAGATATGCGACGAAATTGGACATGGATTGAGCGTACCGCGAGGGCATAGTCCCAGAAGCTCTGCGGTGCAACGCGAAGGACGGCAAGTGCACTCTCGTGCGTCAGTGTCGAGCTCGAGTGCCACGGCTGAGGATGCAAGCGGACGATAATCTGTACGCGAAACGCAGTGTCAGCCACTCCGTCATCGCCGCAGTGTAGATCTAACGCTCAACGTACCTTGACTTGGCCGTCGTACTTGCCTCCAGCTGCAAGCAGGTTCTTCTTCAACACGGCGTCGATGCCGTTGACCGCGCTCTTGCGAGAGAACGGGCAGACGAAATCGAGGAAGAACTCGAGCGTATGAGGAGCAGCCGGGTTTCCGACGACGAGGAGTGGGTTCAGCGAGGGTTGGAGAGCCATAGTGCTAGAGCTGCGGATGGCGTAAAATGGGAGGAGAGAGAGTTTGGATCCCATCCAATGTCAGTGACGGCGGACTTTATGTCACGGCGTAGATCCATTTGACCACGGCGAAGCAAGGGTTATCACGATCTTCGAATCACCCGCGGCCGTCCAACGATCAATTTACCCTGCGGCTGACAGAGCAAGGGCTAATTTGACACTCTTGAATTCGCGATATATAGTGGCCGCTTGCCGCGGAGGTCGAAAGCACGCCATCACGCCATGCTCCGTGGACCGTCTTGTTGCGTTTCGAAAGATGGGAAATCCTGCCCGCAATCTTATTGGAGAGATATGCGGGCTATATCTTGCTGAAGATTGTCCCCACACATGAGGAGTGCGATGGTCCCCATGAGGCAACATGATATTCAATCAACCGCACCCTGACACGCAATAGCACACAATTTTGGGCCTTATCCGAGGCAAGATGCTTGAGGCCAAAGCACTGAAGTAGAAACACGAGCACCTTCGTCGGTGTTGCTCCTGGCCGGTGACCGGTCTAGTCCGAGATCTCTTTCCGGCGTGGTCATTGCTAGGACAGACAGTCAAGAGAGAGAAAATGCTTGTTTTCCTATAATTACAGTCCTGCATTACATAATCTGATTTCTAAGCAAAATATTCCCCTTTTTCATGCGGCCGTTCCCGGCTTTCAATTAATTTCGATGGCGTCGGATCTTGAACACAGCGTCTCGTTCAGCGCATTTCTATGGGTGATTTTGCGACCATGTTCCACCCGCGATCGCCGCGGCTTGCGGAATCCTGACCCTTCCTCCGATGCCCGGCCGGGGTAGCAGGATCTTGGTGCACAGATGCCGCTGCGCCTCCAAGATCGGGCGAGAGACAGCGCAGCCGCTACACCATCTGCCAAAGCGCGGATCGTGGAGGTGAGTATGTCTCACCACAGTCTGCAGACCCTCCAATGTCGTCGGTGCGACAAACTTGCAGAGGGTCCACGGGCAGCGGTACACATCATCGGTAGGATAATTGTTGGACGGAGCAGGTCCCATCGATCCAATTGTTGACAGCCCAAAACCCTGTGCCAACGGTGAGGTCGGGAAAACGGGAAAGGTTGGCGACAATGGGGAGAATGGGAGTGTTGAAGTTGGTTCGATGGCGTATGAGACGATACGCGCACTGGGATGGTTTCGTTCAACATGGTAGGGAATGTGTTCAGCGTTGGAGTGAACAAAGGTGCAACTCGAAATAGGACAGCGCCATTGAGTGGGCTGGTCATCTGCATGTGAGGTCCGTTGTAAGGCGTAGCGTGTGCGGGTACCTGCAGAGTTCGGCGCCTTTGGCAAATCGCATGCGGTGTGACGATAGCGATCGCTGAGACGACCATAGCATCGTCAGATTATAACAATAACAACTTCAAGGCGAGTCGTAATCACCTGATGTGACAATCGTTGCAGAGGTAGAAGCTCTTGCGACAGCGGTTGCAAACGAACTTTGCAGCTCCCGGCATTAACGTTCCCCAGCAGTCTATTCCGACGCATAGACCAGCTTCGTCTGGAGGGAAATGATCGACGTATTGTGCTTCACATACATGTCAGCCTGAGACATTTTGTGAAAGCCAAGACATGGGAACGTACTATCTGTGGTGTTGAGCCCGATGGTGATCTCAGGTTGAGCCGCACCGCTCGCAAGTCGGGGCTCGTCAATGTAAAAACGCATAGTAGAATGTTGGGTGTTAGGAGAGGGTGGCTACGAGAATGGGCTGGAGTGTGGGACGGAAGGAAGGTCCTTCCAGCTTTTTATACCTGGGGCATGGCTCAAGACGATGCGATCGCCACGACGACAGTGAGACATTCGTGGTTCAAGCTGCAAACCCGAAAGCGAAGCTGAAGCTTGGCCCTGCGCGAGCACAAAGAGGCGCGCACTGCCCATAAAGCTGTCACAAGAGAATCACGCGGATGATAAACAGCTCTTGAAGCGCAGCATTCGACCACACAATGAAGCGTGCCATCACATCAGCCCAATATGACTGCAAAAAGGCTCCGAATCGAGAGAACGCCATTGAGAGCGCCTGGTACCATTTGTCAAGTCGTAGGTTTGAGCATGTGACCATAAGAGAGCGCCGCCACATCTCCATGATAGTGTCCAAGCCAGCCAGCCGCATTTTGAGAAGTAGCCACGTTCATACGCGAGTTCGACGTTTCCGCCGCTCGGTCTGTGTAAAGGATTTCAGTTAGCAAACTGCCCAGAACTGACGCACTCGACGACTTCTGACAGGCTGTACTACGTGACAGGGACACCGTTCGTCACATACACAAGGCATGCTTAAACCACATATTGTCGAACGTTCGACAAATGTGCGTTTAAGCGTGTGTACGCAACAGGGCGCTTATTCTTACATACCTCGGTGGCGGTAATGCCATTTGGTGCGGGTCAAATGTGTATGGTTTTATAAGCCAGCAATGCGCCCACCTACGAAATCAATGCAGTATAAAAAAACGTCTTGGCTGAGATTCCTCAAGAGCTTCTGCTAGAGGTTATCTCCATTGGCTCACATGTGCTGAGGCATGGTGTTGCTGACGCCAGGCCGGCGTTCCCCTTTCGATTCTTCCTACTGACTCGGAGACGCTGACTGTCTACTGGTCTGTAAGCAAAGAATGCGCGCCGCTCGGGATCAATCCAGGAGTCAAACGCTGAACATGACTTTTGAACGGATCTTTCCAGACCCCAGAGCATTGCTCGTCGGGGAACGTTGGTTTGCGCGCTCGGGATTTGCTGCTGAGGTTTAGTGACCTGAAAGCCTACGGAATAATATGTCGAGATGAACATTTGGTCCCTCGTGATCGTCTTGAATTGGAGGTTCAACGAATTGTGCCTGCTAGAATATGTTCAGCTGAGATGCGATCGGCTGCACGCGACTCAGAGGAGTGACCGCACCGCATCCTGGGCAACCCGGTGCTCGAACAGTCTATCGCGAAGGACATGTTCGAGTAGATGCTTTCCTTGCGAGGATGTCCAGCGCGCAGTGTCGGACATGTCCAGCGAATAAGGCTCAAACGGGTTCAACTCGAACTCGAACTCATCCTCCAAGTGCTCTTCCGCACCACACATTCTTTTGAAGGCGCATTGCTCGAAATGGTCTTTGAGCAAGGCATCAAGCGGACGGATAGTGGGGTCAACGATGTGGTCAAGCCGGAGAATGCGACCATGGATGTCGTCGTTTCCACCCGTGAACGCAATCACTTTGTAACCATCCTGTAACCCAGAATGAAGTCAGATTGAGAGTCAACTTGCGCAAGGACAAAGGAAATCACCGCCACATCGACGCCGATTTCATAAGCATCCCATGCCTCGCGCAGGTCGGAACGCAGCAGAAGGACATTCTGAACTGAATCAATCTTGAGGTGACCGCCTAGCGAAGCGGGTGGGGCAATGTCGGTGATGAGTGCACTGAAGTCTTTCTTGATCCACTCTCGATCGAAAGAGCGGGGAAAGATATGCGCAGCTTTCAAGCGTGCAGGCTCAAATGGTGAATGGCCGGTGATGAGGCATGTGTGAGCGTCGCGGTCTCGAGTGCGCGTGCGATAGTCGCCACTCTATAGACGGAACGTCAAGAGATGAGAAGAAGCTGAAGCTACCACGTACACGAGGTTCCGTATTGGACAGAGTTGGCACGCGTGTACGGCCACGATACGGCGAGACAGCGAGTACTACATCGGAAGTATCGACGTAGCGGACAATATAGGTGCCATTGCCCACGAGGGTAGGGCTCGGCGGGTGGACCTCACCGATGACTTCGGTGTCGACGTTGTAGTCAAAGAATCGTAAGTTGTGCGGGCCGGCCTTCTTGACCGGTGTCCAAAACTCGCTAGTCCATTCGTAAATTTGAGACCATCGCGTGTCGCCGTAAGTGTAGAAGCCTACATTGCGCAATGGCTCAGCTACATGAGGAGCACAAGAAAGTCTGCAGCGCACCACCGATAATCACAGGTTGTGCTCCAAGGTGAATTGTGCCATAGAACTGGACAGTGCGGCGCGGGCGCCGATTTGTTTGCATGTGAGCAAGAAGCATTTCCGGACAAAGCCGCGTCAAGCTTCCGCCACCTTGCTCACGAAGATCAATCTTTGTTAGTCCAGTTACAATAGTAGTATCAGAGTGCGCAAGACGTATTCGCTCGCCGATATCTGCATCGTCTCAAACTCGACGCCGGGCGCCCGCGGCTTCTAGATCTTGCACTTTGGACATCCCCCGGCCATACTCTGCAGCCCGTTTACGAATCTACATGAAGCTGATCGAGGGCAACGAGGATACGCCGCTTGCTAACGTTCAGCTGTTGCTCCGAGTAGAAGCTGTCACTGGCCAACATCGATTTCTCGATAATAAGCAGTTTTCCGAAACAGCGATGTTGTGAAGAGCTTTTGTGGCGCTGATTCGCGCCATGGGAGGACAAATCTATAAAACCAAATACTGTCACAACAGGAATTCCTACGGGATGTGGGGCGTTATCCATAGAGCATCCCAAGAAAGGTTTAGATGCGGCTCAAGTCGCCTGCGATGGCCGCATATTTATCTCAAGAAGAAAACACGAGAAGCAAATTGCCGGTGGCAGATTCAGACGCTGCCTTGACTCTCTCATCTTGCCTCCACGGTTGGCAGTGATTCGATGCGCCGCCTGGCACGCTGTGCACGCCAAACACAAATCGTGCGGGATTCTCGAGATCGGTGGACTATATGCGGTTAGAGCGTTCCGCCGGCGGGCGGTGAAAGTTAGTCTCAGGGTCTGTCATGTCGTGCCTTGTCCTCGTCCACCCACATCCCTACCAGGTTGTGCGCCATGGGGTTCTTTGACCTCACCAGGAAGCGCGTGCTCGGTTTTCTCATTTGCACTGTCTGCGCACTGGGCCTGTTTTTGGGCCTGTTTTTTGGTCTAAACTACCCCGAGATAGTCCGCCAGTAAAGCAGTTACTCACCGTCTTGAATCGCGCTAACTCATTGCAGTGGCTGGCCTCTCACGAGGTGTACCGTTCTAGACAGCCGAATTGATGAACGGTTCTGTTGCGAGACCAGCTGCAACCAACGCTGTGTCAATGCACCATTCGGCGCACCTACCTGCAGTTCGTCGCCGCTTTCAATGTCAAGATATCCTGGGTCTCATGCTGACTTTATAATAGGCTCCGTTACATCCCAAATCAACTCTCAGTTTAATCCGCAAACCTGCGCTGCCAACCCTTCAGCTTGCCCGGCAATGTCAGGGGCGTGTGATGGAGGGTGAGTTTCACAGCCGACTGCTTCTCTATCGTGTGGTTCGACTTGCTGCTTCGGCTTCTCCGTCAAGAAGTCTTGACACTGGCGTTGCTGGATTCGCTCAAGACTCGCGACGTCGCGGCTAACAGACACCACAGGTACAAGTGCTGCCGCGAGTGCTGCTCACAATGCCAGACTTGTAGCCAGTCCTGCAGTTCGACTGCATCTGGTGGATCGTCCTGCAGTACAAAATGTTCAACCTACAGGTACGTTTGTTAGCACTTGGGCGAGCAAGTAGTCTTAGCACTGAACCATTCCATAGGTGCAATTGCTACTGTTGCGACAGTGTGAATGATCGCTTCTGCACATACACCTGCCCGACATGCTATAGTGCTATCCTCGACGTCTCGTACAAGATCAACGGCGGAGAAGTAGTTAACACGACTTACCGCCACGACTCGAAGAAGGATCGCAACGGCGCCACTCGTTTCATCGACCAACATCGTGTCGGCATGAAAAGTCGTTGCTTTTACAACCCACGGAATGTGGGAGAGGTATGTGCATTAGCTGCGCGATTAAATTCTTGCCGCCCCTCCCCACCTCATCTTGGTTCTCGATACAGGTTGCATTTAATGTCAATTTCACGCCGTGGAAGTGGGCGATCAGCGCTGTCTTCGGCATGGTTCCTCTGTTCCTGGTCCTATGTTACGGCTGCCTTGCATGTCTAGGTCAACCCTTCGCCGCATGTCGTCGTCATTTCGGCCGTGGGCGTGAGCGTCGACCCGCCGGTGACACTGACTCTGTGCCTGCCGGCCGTCGCTCCAGCAGTAGCAGCAGCAGCAGTGACAATGGCCGCAGCGAGGGTAGTAGCGTCCGACGCCGTGGCTCGCGCGAGGTGCATCTGTACAAGCCTGAGCGCAAAGCAATGGCGATGCCGGTGGCTCAACCAGCTGACACGGACGAGAACTCGGCGCAGACAAGCTAAATTCGTCACATCGTGACTTGCGGTCTTTCCTGGTTGTCCGCGATTTTCTTCTTTTTCTTCTCATGACAGAGCGAGT
>Ga0247815_10004243_pt1 | contig 10099 bp, 13 predicted proteins | sample UWRJL194509B1_FD_181014 | JGI IMG/M metagenome (GOLD analysis project Ga0247815, IMG submission 181014) | Plant litter microbial communities from Arlington Agricultural Research Station in Wisconsin, United States - UWRJ-L194-509B-1 | ecosystem: Environmental > Terrestrial > Plant litter >... | reverse complement strand
AGACAAGGGAAGAATGTCTGGGTGGAAGGCACTTCTTGTCCGAAAAACAAGAGCGATGGATCATCATATCCGTCTGCGCCGAAATCGTGCAGAATGTGATTTGCGGCACGTTCGTGTATGGAGAGCGCCGTTAGATGACTGAGATCGATCTTCGGCATGAGGTCACGCAACCTGAGAAGCGGGAGTGTCGTCCCAATCCGTACGCGTCCAGTTGGATGCCGCTCGCTTGGGAGATAGCGGAGAGAGATGCCACTAGGACCCACATTAATGGCGTAAACCCGCGGAGGAAGGATGTCGCCCAACGGTGGTGCGTCTACATAACTCATTGGAATGATTACAACGTCCGGTGCACCACGTCGGACGAAGTATCCGAGGAGGGAGTACTCTTCCGTACCCAGCAGGGTCTTCAGGACAACGCAATTTAGCTGTGAGAAGCCCGAATGAGATAACCTTCCAGATGATGAATCATTTGGGGAGTCGACTTGGAACGCGATACAATCGAGTCGGAATATACGCAGTGCCGGGAGGCAAGCAATTAACTCTTCCAGCATGATGCCAGACACATTTAAAGCGCTGAAGAGCATGAAAGAGACAAGATTTGGGAATCGCGTGTAGTCGAGCATCGACCAAGCTAGCCCGCGGATGGCCAACCGCCGAAGTTTGCAACCCTCGGCAAACAATGACATCGGGATCTCCCACGTCTTCGCATCGCACAGATGGGCGGGCTGGCCTATCACAGATAAATGACCACAGTCCAAAGTCAAGGATAAAAGCTCCGGAGCTGGCTGCGCCGTGGATTCAGACTGCCCAGGGATCGAAACGAAATCATTCGTACCCCAAGTTACGAACGGAGTTGTGTTCCAGGCTCCTTCAAGATTGGTGCTTGTCGGATCAAAGTTCACGTGCAGGGATTGTAGATTGGGCAAGCGAGCGGCGAGGATTTCCCGCGCAATATCTCGACCCGTTTTAGCCTGAGTAGGCCACAGCCAGACATTGACATGGCGCAAGTGCTGGAAATCCTGTTTCGCGTGCTTGTCGAAGAGTGGTACTAATTGGTGCGGGGGATGTTCTCGCATCGAAAATGAGCTGCCAGAGTCGATGGTATCGAGCGCAAGGCGGCAGGTGAAGCGGAGCGAGTTACGGTCCTCAGTATCACAGATATCGGCGATCCGCTGAATAGCCGAAGGAGGCAGTCGCTTAAATATAGGCTCGGGCACGACGTGGGCGTGCCAGATAGATCTGTCTACATAGCTCGGCTTTGGATTGGCCGCTTCCCTGTCGCCAGAGTAAGGGCATTCGTAAGCCAGAGACGCCTCGGCCACACCGTCGAACAAGCTCGAGCTGCTTACGTGTTTCGGAGAATGACAAGACCGCGATTGAAGTACTCGGAGACAGTGCGCAGATGGGTGCACAAGCTTTCGGCGTTACTCATGGTAGAGTAAGAGCAAGTCACAATCGGGCGGCTCCGAACTGTGCATTCTCAGCCTCTAAGATATTCAACGGTGAAGTCTTAGTTGGCGATATCGGGCAACTCGGACCAAATGAAAATAGGCAGACGTGATTCTTTCGACCTGCATTCGTAGGTAGGATGGTATGCTGTACCTCCAGAAGTACGTGGTGGTGCTCTCACTCGGAGAGACGGAGAAAAACTATCAACCAGTGAAGTACGGTAATAACGCGAACGATGCGAGCAAGATCTCTAGTAACTGCGGAACTAGTGAATGTGGTAAAGATGGGTAAAGGGGATGGGTGTGAAAGCGGAGGTGAAGGGTAGGAGTCTACGCGGCAACACAGTACGCCTTGCCGACGGTGAGGTTACCGCAGCTGGAGTTGATGCCGGTGTTGAGAGAGCGCAACTTGGCCAATGCAAGACCACCTTTGCTGGTCAGAGTGCTGCAGGAGTTGCCCTTCTGGATGGTGTAGTATGTCTTGCAGGTTTTGGTGGTACCGCTCGCAATGTTGCTCGGAACACTAGCCTTGGCGGGGGCTGGCGCTGGGGCGGGGGCCGAGCCACCGGTTCCAATGCAGTACGAGCCACCAACCTGAAGGTCGCGTTAGACGAACAGGCGATTTAGACGAGAACGGCGCGCCGTACCTGAAGGTTTGTGCACCCAGAATTGAGGTTGCTGTTCAGCTTGATGAAGGCGGCAAGCGAGAGACCACCGGCGTTGGCGAGCTTGCTGCACGAGTCGCCTTTCACAACCTTGTACGTCTTGGTACACTTGGCGCTAGAAGCCGGAGGCGACGCGCTTGAGCCAGAGCCAGAGGACGGGGCCGTCCCGACATTCGCGGAGCCGCCGCTACCACCATAGCTGGACCCACTGTTGCGCGCGATCGCCTCGTTCAAGTACTTGCGCGCGATGCTTTCAGCCTCGTCGTATCGGAAAGGGAACTCGCTGATCTGTACTGCCTGCGCGAGTTGACCAGGAGTGAGACCAGGTTGCGACCTGTCGGTCGAAATTGCCAGGTCTATAAACCTTAGCGCGGCAAACGAAGTAAGATATGGCTCGCCAGACTATTTCGAGGATGCGTAGTAACTTACTTGCCGGCTGCGTAGGTGACGTCCATGAGCTGCGCGACGGAACCCCAGCCCATGCTCGGACGTTGCTGAAAGACACCAACTGAATCCTGATCACCGCAACTGTTCATAATGCAAATTGAATGCGTCAGCACTGGTAATACGAAAGACACTTTGGCAGAAAGCTACCACCCACTCGAGGTTGTTGTAATTGCTCTCGACTTTGGCGCACTCGAAAGTGGCGAGCATGACCTGTTCCAAATGACCAGGTGTAAGTCGGAAGCCGACCCCGCTCGCAAATTCAAAAGCACGCACCTTAGAATTGGCACCTCTGTCGGTTGCAGCCCTATAAATTGCGTTGATCACATCGGGGTCGGCGTCGCCGACGTAGCATCGGCGCTCCAGCGCGGCCGGAGCGGCCAGAACGACGCTGGCACCGAGCGCGAGTACAAACACGGAAGGGATCATCATATCTGGGAGAATTATGATGACGGGATTGGCGTTGGTATCCGTATAAAAGAGTGGACGGATTGGTGGAGGGTGAGTCGGGGGGACGGAAGCGCGGCGGGCGTGGCCCAAGAGCAAAATGAGATGCCCGCATAAAATGGGCGCAACAGTCCTTATAAAACGTGCAAAAATGGTGATTCTACTCCCAGTCTAACGCGTGAGTAGCGAGCCGGCATGCTGTTTCAGGGTTGGCGTGATGTTTCCGCGCAACAAGCGGAGCGCCTGCAGCAGGGTTTCCGTCAAATGAATTGCGCGGACACTAAGTGGGCAAATGCAATAATTCAGCTACGTAGGAGCTTGCTGAGATACTAAGCAGAGCTATTGTGACTGTACGCGTAAGCACGAAACAGGTGGTCCGATGGTGTGAGCGGCGAGTGGCGTGAACCTGGAGGGGCATTCCGCCTGTATACGGCAGCTGCGCAGCGATGAATGTCGAACACGCCTGTTGCTGTACGAGTTCGAGATTAAACCGACCTCCTCGCATGCTAAGCAGGCTCAGATCTAGGATGTCGGAAGGCAAATGCAGTTGTTCCGCGTGCCTGTTTGCTCAGGTCCGCGACATTCACCCAACGCCGTTCGAATGGCAATTGTAGCTCGAGCAAGTCTTCTGCACCCACACGCTCACACGTAGATGTACGCAGGTGCTTGCTTCAGATCAGTGATGGTTGCTTCGCGCTCTAACCCGTCACGAGCATCACCGCAATTACCTCATGTGCTGTTCGGGTACGTCGAACTTGCCCTGGCGGCTGAGGCCGTATAGATATGAGACAAGCAAGGTCTTACGAAGGAGGCATGTATCTAGACAATCACTCTGTAGACGCGATGCTGAACTCAATAGGTGTGGTACTGTCGCGTTCAGCGGCATGGCTCTTGACAGCCCCACTAACTCCTGCGGGTTCTTAAGTTGCTCTAGAAGCTGATTCCGTGAGAGTTAGGCGAAGAAACAGCGTAACGCGAGGCCTGTTTGATCGATCAAGTTCGATCAGGAATGCACCAGGTCTCGCGTGTGCTGGTGAAGCAAATCAACAGACACAAGTGATGTCGTTCGTCTTTATTCGCAGGTGAAAATGGTATGGAGTACCTCCAGCAGTACGTAGGTGCCTCTCTTGGAGGAAATGGAAACATGATCAACCAGTGAAGGGTGCTATGATGGGAATGGCGCGAGTTGACCGACCACCAGCGTGGGCCTCGTTCGCGCGCTGATGAGATAGAGACATTTCGATGACGAAACAGGGTGATTGAGAATCGACGCCTACGGGGCGACGCAATAGGCCTTGCCGACTACGAGGTTGCTGCAGCTCGAGTTGATGCCGGTGTTGAGCGAGTACAACTTGGAGAGAGCAATGCTGCCTTTGCCCGCGAGCTTGCTGCAAGTATCGCCCTTCACTACGGTGTAGTACGTCTTACAGGTCTTGGTGGTTCCGCTCGCCAAATTGCTGGGAACACTGGCTTTGGTGGTGCTCGCCGACGTGCCAGACGTAGCCGACGACGTGGTGCCAGCTTTGATGCAGTACGATGTACCAACCTGAGGAGATCAATCAGAAACCAATTAAGCCACATAGTAAGCAATTGAGGCGCACTTGAAGGTTTGAGCAGCTGGTGTTGACATTGCTGTTCAGACTGTAGAAGGTCGAGAGCGAAATACCACCCGCGCTGGCGAGCTTGCTGCACGTATCGCCTGAGGCTACCTTGTACGTCTTGCTGCAGCTGCTACTAGACGAAGACGACGTCGAACCGGAGCTTGAACCGGATGAAGATGAACCGGACGACGATGAACCGGTTGCGACGTTCGCCGAGCCGCCACTGCTGCTACTCGATCCACCGTTGCGCGAGATCGCCTCGGTCAGGTACTTGCGCGCCACGGCCTCTTTCTCGTCGTAGCGGTCGGGATACTCACTGATCTGAACGGCCTGCGCGAGCTGACCCGCGGTAAGACCAGGCTGCGCATTGTTCTTTGCAATGGCACCATCCAAAAACCTGCATGGCGCGAGATCAGATCGGTATACGCCACAACAGTGCACAATAAGTGCGTACTTATTGGTCGCGTAGTTAACGTCCAATAGCTGCGCGATGGTTCCCCAACCCATGCTTGGGCGTTGCTGAAAGACGCCGACAGAGTCTTGGTCGCCGCAACTATTTCCACGAATAGATGTTCATCAGCCTCGCGCGTGCCAGAATCAGAACACCAAATAAATGTGACTCACTTGATGTTGTTGTAGTTGCTTTCAACCGCAGCAGTCTCGAACATGGCGAGCATGACCTATTTGCCAAGGAGGCGGATGAACACCGTGTCAGTCAATACACACACCGGACGCAACCACCGACACGTACTTTCGAGTTAATGCCTCTGCTTGTACCGGTCTTGTAGATGTTATTGATAACATCGGGGTCGGCGTCCCCAACGTAGCATCGCTTTGTTCGCATAGCTGGGGCGGCGAAAACAACGCCGGCGCTCATCGCGAGCAGGACTGCGGACAATGACTTCATGGCTTGATAGTAAGGATGGAGATTGTGGTATTGACGGTTGCTTAAGGAGCGGACTGGTTGGAGATGATTAAATGCAGCAGGAAGAGGGTGAACGACGACCTGGAACGCGGAACGAGAGCGCGGAGCGTGAAGCCCGAGGGTGAATAAGATGTCATTGAGAACGAGTCCCTTGGTTCTTATATGGCGGACCGCCCAGCCTCTACCTCACAAGTTACGGCCGGCATGCCGACTCTGTGACGATCTGCCGGATATGCGTAGCAACAACCGGAGCGCCGGCAGGACGACATCGCTAAAAATGAGATATCTCGTTGATACCGAGTCTGGGGAGAGAATGAGCAGGATCTGCACAGCCGGATAGAATATTTCCAGATCGTGCGTGGCCAGCAGGTCCGAAGCAACGCTTCAGCGATGCGGCTCACCGTGGGCCAGGAGGAAGGGCGAGAAAGCGGCCCGTGCCGGTGCCGGTGACTGTCCACACAATTTCCACACATGTTACGGTATCTTTAGGAACCTCGATTGTTACAACGATGCAATCATTATGTTCCTCGAGGTTTGTGCCTTGGATGTGAGTTCTTGCCCGCTTAATTCTGCGCTGTGAGGCGAGGACGTCGGCTGTGGTTGCTGGTTCGTCGGGAAGTGTGCGGCCTACTGGTGTCACCGTGGAGTGCCGAGGCTTGGCCAGTAGGATGCGCCACTTTGCAGTCGGCAACTGGCTCGCGGGAGACTTGAGCACAACCTTAGGCTGGGAAAATCGGGTCCGATCAGTGATCTGCTTCGCCGGTTTAATTTTGCACGAGATCATCGTCTCACGTCACAGACAAAGTTCCTTAATGCGGTGCTGCGTTGTCTCCATTCAGTTCGGAGGACGGATTCATCGTGCGTCTGTGGGCATGCGGTCCATCAATGGCGACGTACCACAGACACGCCATGAGTGGCTCAAAAACAAAGCAACAGTAGGAGTTATACACACGCACGCACGGGCTCGATCGTCCTTGTGCGGAGTCAGTCGCTGAACACCTGAACGATTGAAACCTTCGGTGCCTTCAACGAGCCCGTTTCTCACCAACCCCGAAGGTTTGCACCGCGCTCGCTTAGCTTCGCGCCAAGCCAAATACTCATTCAGTTGTCAAACATGCCGACGGAATTGGGCGTCTGACGTCGCGGCGCGTGGCCGGCAGCTGTGGGAGAGGCGAACTTCAGCTCTGCTCGCGACATAAAAGACGTACACTGGGCAACAGACCAGGTTCACATTGTGAGTCTTCGCTTCAGGTTTGTTTATCTTAGTGCTACGGTCCGTCAGAGTGAGTAAGCGAGAGAGATGCTGCGACGAGACACCCTAAGCGCTGGTACCGAAACGGTGGCGCACCATTGTTTCACAGCGCGTGACATAGTAATGAAGTCACGGAGAAAGGGGTGCCGACTTGGCATGTCGTTTTCGGGACGAGCCGCTAGGTCCGACGGGTAAGTTCAGCCTGACGTGTTTCGCCAGGGTCAAAATCGTCGTCTCGAGTTTTGTGAGCCTGGGACAAGTCTCAGTTCTCCAGAAAACCATGTTCAAATCTGGGGCGAACGTTGAGTGAGTACGTGACTAGTCGAGCATGAATGATCATGTCGACCCCCGTACGACTTTGATGAAACGTTATCCTAGGCAACTCAAACCAAGCCATTGATGTTTCAGATACTCGTTATTAAGCCAAAGCTACACTTTAGATTATTATAACTCTGAACCATGTCGTCCTTCAAGTTCAACGAGCTGAACTTTATGCAAACGTGCAGTTGTCGGGGAGGCTGAACGTTGACGGAGGGCACCCGCTCTCGACGGACGAGAACCAAACTGAGACGTCTACGAGTCCTTCGCAGGATCGAAATCTCTCAATCGTTCTGGGACGACCATATCTCCAATAACAACAAAACGTCGTCTGACGAGCGATTTAACGCGCGTATCGGAGTTGGGTTCGACTGCTTTTGCTCGCGCGTTCCAGGCCAGAGCGAGGTCCTGGTCCTTTTGTGTTGTAATTGGGCGACATTGAGCACGACAGCAATGAGAACGACTAGGTACATACCTTGATCATTCACGCCTGGCTTCTTGCGCGTCCAAACTGTTGCGGCGCGTGTTGCAGACATCGAGATGGTGTCCAGATCTCCCAGCTAGAGGGTCAGTTGTCTCTTCATATACTCCTGTCTCTAACAACTATTCTTTCGCGCAGTTTCTTAGTCCGGTCTTTCCTTGTCCTTCGGAACAGCTGCGGTCTCCATCTGCACAGTCGGTTCGATCATCACGACCTCACTGAGCGCGGTAGCCGAAGGTGCGACTTCCTCATTTTGCACAAGCTCTAGTCGTCGCAGGTTTCGAAGGCCAGAGATGCTGCGCTTGTACTTCTTATGAGCTGGCATAGTTGATGTATAGATGGGCCATCCTGGATGGGACGAAAACCTGTTGGCGGCTTGCTCTGGGTCGGATGCTGACTGAATTAGCGATCGAAGTTGCTGTACAGTTCTTCCAAGTTGCCTCACATCACGGCTCTCTGATACCTGGCTCTTCTGTTGAGACAGATTTCGCATGATACCGCAGGTATGGCTGAATAGACAACACCAGGTCGCCGAGGTCCGCGTACCAATATCGAAGACTTCAATAAGCAACGACACATCTAGGATGCACGAAATTCAATATTCTTGTTTGGTGTACATTAACAGCAAAGCGAGTTACAGAATCCACAAAGGCCAGCGCGAGGCAGCGTCAAAACACAGACCCACATCTAAAACAACAATAACAGAACGAACGAAAAAGCCTCAATCTCAGAACGGACAACCCGCCGCCCTCCTCGCCGCTACAGCCGCATCCGCCGCACCCGCCAGCGGCACAACCGTCCTCGCCGTATTATCCCTCAAATTCTTCAAAAACGGCACCAAATCCGTCCCACCCGTCCCCTTGACGCCTTCCTTCTCATCCTCCGTACCAGGAACAGCGCCATACCCGATATCACCGCCTGCCTTCCGGGCTTGACTGATGATGTAGAGGACGGCGATGCGGATGTGGGTGTCGCGGAAGCGTTTGAGGGCCATGACGGCGGCGTTGAAGGAGGATTTGACGGCGTCGGTGGAGAGGGGGGAGGTGGTGATGAGGTGGGAGAGGGTGGTGTCGTGGGGGCGGGAACGGAGGTGGCGCAGGAAGGCGCGGTGGTGGCGCGGCATGTGGTATTCCATCTTGTGGAGGTAGGGAGAGTGGGTGTTGGGTGTGCCGAGGAAGACTGGTTGAGTGGGTTAGTGATTGACGGGGGAGAAGGGAGGAAGGGACGTACTGTCGAGCGCGTGTACGATGGAGCTTTGGCCTGCACTGGCGCCGTTCGTATACCGTGCCCTCTCCCTGGCAGTCTCATCCTCGACTCCTTCAAACTCCCACCCATCACCACCTTCCCAGCTCTCGCCGCCTCTGAACCACGGGCGGATATCGCGGAAGAACTCTTCGGGGTCGCAACCCTGGCGCATCGTCGAGAGAAGCGCAGTCATCTCGTCGATGACGACTGCGAGACCGGATAGGTGGTGGGAGATACGGCGGATGGACAGAGCGTCCGAGAGGAACAGCTCGTCCAGCGTGCGCTCCATATGGGCCAAAGCCCGAGCAGAAGCGAGTTCAATGCGGGCAGAAGTAAGATAGAAGTGGGCTTCGGAGCCCAATCCAGTGAACAGCGTCAGTGTGCGCATGTCTTCCAGCGCTGGTGTCTGTGTTTGTTGCGTGTTGGCTGGGATGGGACACATTGCGAGTGGGTTCATGTTTGTCAGCGATGGACAATCCGAAGAGTTGGTAGTGGCGAGGATGTTGAGGTTGGGACCGGCGCTAGCGATAGGACGCGTTTCTGCGCCGAAGCTATCGTCGACGTGGGCCCAGTTCCATAAGACGGTGTCGGCGTAGGTGACTACGGGCGCGATGCCAATAGCGCGGCTGACGGTGCTCAGCGGGACAGCAATGCTTGCTGGGATCCGCAGAGGTGCACGTGGGGCACCAGGAGCGAGACGCGGGTGCGAATGAGCATAGAACGACAGCAAGAAAGTAAGGACGTGATGTGCCCGGCGGAGTAATGTTTCTGAGTGTTCTAGTGCTTGAGTCGAGATTGTCGGCATCTGCAAGTCCAGGTGTTGGGTCGGGTGGAGCGAGAAGCACGTCGTCAAAGCGTGGACAGTGACCGTTGAGGGCGATCATCATCCCAGGCATACATGCAGGGTCGCGAAGAAGGAATCAAGGTGTCAGCCTATGCACCACCGCGTCGACGAGGAGATTGAGTACGCACAGCGCGAATGCCGGCCCGCCACGACTCGCTGACCGCACGGTCCTCGTCAGTCAAGTCGACCGCCTCGTCTGGTCGCAACTTGAGCTCGCTGGCCCGTGCGAGTTCACGTTCCCAAGCATCGAATATCGGGCTGGGTAGCATAGTGGATGGAGGTAGAGGGGGCATGAAACCGCTGGCAGCGTCTACGTCGAAATCGAAGGCAGCGGTGGTGGAGACGTCGACGGCGTCTGGGACCTGGAATACTCGACCTGTACGTGCGTGCGAGAGCAGACCACCGTGCTCGGGGAGTGGATCAGGTCCG
>Ga0247815_10004242_pt1 | contig 10100 bp, 10 predicted proteins | sample UWRJL194509B1_FD_181014 | JGI IMG/M metagenome (GOLD analysis project Ga0247815, IMG submission 181014) | Plant litter microbial communities from Arlington Agricultural Research Station in Wisconsin, United States - UWRJ-L194-509B-1 | ecosystem: Environmental > Terrestrial > Plant litter >... | reverse complement strand
AAACGCGACTTTACCGCGCAAATGTGCCACTGGCTGGAACGGCGCGAAGCTGTCTTCTGGTTTGCCACTCATCTGGCCTCGCGCAGTGGTACCATCTTTGAGGCCCGCTTGCCTAAGCCCCGCAACATGGGACGCCAGAAGGTGTGGCGTGACGCAGTTTCCGTCGCAAGTCGACCCGATCGCAAGCGCGTCACAATGGAGCAGTTGCGTGACAAGTACGGCATCCTCAGCTTCAAGGCCACCTTGCGGTCATTCTTGCGCAAGTGGCATCACCTGCGGGGTCATGTGGGCTACGAGACCCCACTCCCACGTGGCATCGAGACCGCTGTCCGCATGCTCCCTGCCATTCAGACCTGGCACATTGCCAAGTTTCGGACACCAGACACACAGACCCTTGCTGCACCCGACTTTATCAACAAGGTCTACGCATCAAGTACGATTGGGCGATTCGATACCGTGTTGGTGCAAACTGCGGGGACAGAGACAGCCGGCACCAGTGGACTGCGCGGTGAGCTGAAATGGTACTCGATAATGCTGAGGCTGACCTACACCCTGGGCCATAGGAATCCGAGTGGCCCGTTTGCGCGCAATCTTCGCCGTGCCGCACCTCTTCGGACAGCACATGTTTTCAAACAACACACCTGGCACGCTGGCCTATGTCGAGTGGTTTGGCACTCCTCCAAAACAGCACGACAGTGTGAACGGGATGTTCCCAATTTCGCGAAGCCGTAACAGCAGCGGCGTGCAACAATACGGCATTGTCGAGCTTGTTGACATTCGTCGCGGTTGCCAGCTCATCCCCAAGTTCGGACAGAATGCAGTTGACCGCTCGCTCACACCGCTCACTATCATGGAGCAGTACGACTTGTTTTATTTGAACAATCGGTTGGACAAGGAGTCGTATAGATCTATACACTGGGAGGCGTCAGACGACGAAGACGACGAATAAATTGTGATTAACGTACCACACATACAGTAGGCACAACGAGAACGGCTGCGTAGAAGCGGCACAAGTACAGAATGATTACTGGATCACTACAACGGGCTACGGTGGGGACGGACAAACGGCAAGAGGAAAACCTGTGAGCAAGAAACCCGGGCTGTCAAGTCTGACATTGCACGGAGCCCGCGCGCTCTCGCACGGCAAACCTACCGGTAAGTAGCACTTTGCAGCCGTTTGCATCCTCATTCACGCATTTGCGCTCGATTGCGCTGGACAGATGCAAACGCGAGTCCTGTGCTTTTGTGCAGAGTGTTCTAGCGTGCGGTCTCATCGCCTTGACGTCTTACGGCCACGGGTCACGGGGAACGAACTCAATTTGCAACCGTAACCAGTCAAGACACGAAAGGCGACGATTGCCAGGGCATAGGCACGCACATGCTGCCGGCTTGGCGGCGGCGGACCGTAATGAAGCTTGAATGGGCGGCGGCTGGCCGCAAACGCCGAGACGCCGTTTCCTGAAGTGCGCATACGATATACCAAGTCCATTCTACCACCTAATGTGTGGGGACTGCAGCTGCTGCCAGCTTCCGCTTAGTCAACACGCCCGCAATCTATGGGAAGACTTTGTCAAAACCATCATAATATTCACTTTGCGTCGACCTTCGATTGAAGACGTGCTGTCAGACCTGGAGGATCGCTCAGTGTACGAGGATCTCGTCGCGATGACGTGCCCTGGCAACAAACACCCGTTCAGTCAAATCAAGAAGCAGCTGATCGACGCAGTGAAAGATCGGGAAGACTAGCGGGAGAGATTTGCAAATAGCCCATGCGGGATTCAGTAGGGGTCATATATGTCTTCGATGTTGCAGAGTGCGATCTGTCTCAGTAGTCTTACCAGGTCATACTCATCTGTCTTCGATAGTACTCAGATTGTTTTCCTCCTCCTCAAGTCTGACCAGTCTCGATATTCGTTGCGTTTCACGAGACCATATCGCGGTTGTCACGGGGGAGAAAAGAGGCAAACAATCTTGAACTTTGGAGCGCGATGAATGGGAAACCTGAGAGTCAACCACTTGGGCTGAGAGTTTGCGATTCCTCGGCCGCTTTTACTCCGTCGGCGCATACCGCTCATCTTGGCGATCTATCTTTACCTCCGACCGCCATGCCTGAAATCACTCCTGGAACAGCGCCTGCCGCTGATCCGCCGCCACCCGACACTCAGAAGACTCACCCAGACTTTGTAAAGCCTGAGGACATTGTTCTTCGCTCGGCTGACAATGTTCGATTCAACATTGCGCGTCGCGATCTCGAGCGCACATCGGGCTGGTTTCGCAGCATGTTCGAAGCGTCCAATCGCACAAGTGCTAGCGATACGAGCGAGGAAATTCCTGTATTTGAAGATGCTGCAACTCTGGCGATTGTGCTTAAAGCCGCCTTGGGGCTGAAGGCGGGTAGCAACTCGCCAACGACAATCGAAGCATACGATACCGCCTACCGCACTGCGGTGAAGTACGAAATGGAAGGCGTCATGGAGCAAATGCATCTTCGACTATGGCGCGCTCTGCTTCAGGCAAAGGATCCAGTCCAACAGTACATCTATGCCTGTCAACACCACTTCGATCAGCTCCGGGAAGATGCCTTTGATCGATGCTCGCGGATCGACATCTCTTACTCCAGGTTCAATACGCTTGATACTTCCGACTTCAGTCGACTTGTGACTACGCGCATGCAACGCATAGAGGACATCCACACAATACTGTGTAACACCACTTTGGGCAGTCTAGGACATGCAGCACACCTCGGCCAGTGCAGCTGCTGTAGATCATCACTCACACCGAGCGGCCGAATGGCCTGGGTCACCTTTGTTAGGGTTTGCATGCAACGAAGCGTGCATGTCCCTGACGTCGAGGGTTTGCTCCGCGAAGCAGGTGTCAATCAGACATATGAAGCTCTCCGCGGAACTGCCTGCCCCAACAACAAGTTTCCGTTCTACGACATCAAGGAGCAGCTGCTTGTAGCCGTTAAACAGCGCGAAACTCAACGCAAGACAGCTCTAGGGCATGTGTTTCGATGATGTCCCTGACAAATCAAGACACTGACTGCGAAATCGGAGCAGTGGCAGTGATTTTATACTTTTACTGTATCTGATCCATGTTTCCTCCTAATTGCGCAACCCACAGTTGTTTCTCGTTGCCAGGCAACCTCTGTCCCTCGCCAGGGCTTTTGGAAACACCACCCGCACCACCTGCGCCACCTGCGCCACACCCGCGGCCTTGGTAACAAGCCACAAGCAACAGGCCCTGAGATGCTGATAACCTGAGCTGCTGAAATCGAGAAGAGTCTCTTTCTGGTTCCGATCAGCGCCTGCCTGGTCCGCACGTCTTCTTTAGCCTGCCACGATGCCAGGCCCTGATATGGACCCGACTACGGTCCTACGCCAAGTGCACTGGCGACGACTCACCCAGACTTTTCCAACCCAGAAGATATAATCCTGCGCTCGGCGGACAATGTGCGCTTCAATGTCGCGCGTCGCGATCTCGAGCGCACGTCGGGTTGGTTTCGTGGCATGTTTGAGGCAGCCAGTCTATCCGCTGGCGGAGGCACAAGCGAGGAGATCCCTGTCTTTGAAGACGCCGCAACGCTAGAGCCTGGTGCTGAGACTTAAGCTGAAATCTGACTTGCTGGCTAGCTGTGATGCGCGCGAGTCCGCGCTAATGGCAGCCAAGAAGTATGACATGGACGGTGTCGCGCGATCGATTTGATTCGCCTTCGCGTCTCACTGCTAGATGTGAAGGACCCTGTACAGGAGTATATCATTTCTTGTCGCCATGATATGCTCAGTGTGCGAGAGGTGGCTTTCGAGCAGTGCGTCCGAACGGACCTCGACTTCACGCGTTTGCGTGGTATGGATAGCGACCACGTTACCCAGCTCAGAGGACATACATTTTGTTCTCAGCGAGGCCATCGATGGAACAGCTCCTTGTTATATCACAAACAGCGGACTGTGCCCCTGCTGCCGTGGTGTGCTCACCCAAAGTGTCCGGGCGACCTGGGAGCAGTTTGTCAAGACCTCAATGCGCTGCAGCCTGCGCATTCCGTCCGTGGAAGATATCTTGCTGGAATCGGATGTTTTTCCCGCCTATCAGACGCTTATTTCGGCGACCTGCGTAGATAACTAGCACCCCTTCGCTCAACTCAAGGAACTGTTGTTCGCAGCAGTGAATAGACGAGAAGCTCAACGGGCGGGTACATCCTGATCCCGAGGTGATTCCACTGCATCCATCTTTAGCTTAATCTCCGATAAAATGAGCTACCGCCAAATTTCAACATCCTTTTGTAGCCAAATGTGACCCTTCCCTACGAACATGGTGTAGTACTGCAACATGAACTTCGGCCGTAGTTAATGACCATTCGCAAGTTCCGCTGGCAGCGGTAACGTTCTTTCAAATGACGCGGTCCTCACATCGCAAACCTTCCGACCTTCATACTGAAGGAGATCAATCATGTACCTAGCTGCATACGGTCGCAACTTCGAGCCTATATATTCCCGCGAACGATTTTCCACCTGATAGACCTTTCCTTGGCCCAAGTGTTGTTGGCTTAGCGCCAGCACCTAGAAAGGACATCAGTCCAGCGGCCGTGACTTCATATTAATCTTACTGACAAGATTTCGTACTCCGCTGCAAAGACCTCGGCCCCATCAAGAAGGATAAGTGCACCACGGATATGTGCGTTGGCCTTGCCGACCATCTTGTCATCGTGACCAGGCATTTTGGCAAGTGCGTGGTACAGCGCCCCACGACTGTCGCTTTCGTGTGCACCGCCAACTGGTTTTTTCCCCACAGGCACCCGTCCATGCGATGTGTGTACCCACTCCATCCGCTCGTCGTCAAAAGGAACAACGAAGTAATCAGAAGTAGGGTTGTGCTCGACCCACTTACAACCGAACCGCACGGGTCGCTGTGCAAATAATGAGACCCTCTTATGGATGGTAAATGTAGATGAGACCTACCTGTGCCCCTTTTACTACTTTACCGGGCTGCATGCTACCTACATATGGCACAACGGCAAGATAGATGCTCTCTCCTGACCTTATGCGTTTAACAGGTGTGTTTTGCATCTCAGTGAAATTTTATGGCAACGACCGCGCCGACTTACGCGTTGATGACAACCGGCGTGCCCGCGACACTCGTTGGGGGGAAATCGCTTGTGATTGACATAGCGATGGCGTGTTCGAGACCCGCTGGCCTCGGGTTCGAGCAGATGGAAGGTTCATGCGTCGTCTGAGAGAGGTTGCACATCAAACTAAGCGGAATTACTTCTCGAGACCTACCCGCCGCCAAGGACATGTAGGGGAGAAGCAAAGTCCAGATTGATCGCTTATTGCAGGTCAGCCGATTGCCTGATTCTAATGTCATTCCCGACTGAGATCAGACGTACCGCCAACACCTTGACCGGAAGTTGTCAATTCAGCGAGTCTCGCGACTTAGTGGTTGCACTCACAGGATCTCATACTCTAGAACGTGTACTTCAACCCCACCGAATGGGATAAGCGCGCCACCAAGAGGTGCACTGGCCTTGCCGACCATCTTCACTCCGATACCTGGCAGCACGGCGAGAGCATGTACAAGTTGCGGGCCGTGCGCCTCACGTGCGCCACCTACAGGCAATTTGTCTTGCGGTACCCTTCCATGGGAGGTACGAACCCACTCCATGCGTTCAGAGTTAAATGGCACTAGGTAATAGTCGTCGTTCGTGGCATGTTCAATCAATTCGAAGCCGTAGTGGACACGCGGCTGGATGGTCGCTCATCAGGGGTGTCGTAAAGCACTATAATGCCAGCGTACGTTCAACTCTTTCACAACCTTGCACGGCTGATAGCTGCCCCCGTATGGAAAAACGCCAAGAAAGACGCTCTGCCTATTTCTGGTGACCGCGAAAAGCTCAATTAGGGTCGTTCGGTCGAGAATGATTTGGTCGATTGCACCGACTTACGGGTCAAGGGCGACCGGAAAGCCTGTAACACTGGTGGGAGGAAATTGGCTCGTGCTTGACATACGGATCGCATGCTCAAGGCCTGGGGGACATGGAACAGCGGTATTTTCGTGGTCCATGTCAGGCATCTGGGCAGATTCGCTCGTGAGATAGGGCGAAAATCGAACTCGCAAACGTGCCTTGAGCAGTGGAATGGAGAGAAAGTAGCAACACCTGGTCGATAAATGCGCTGATCAGAGCAAGTCTGAAGCCAAGGAGCCAGCCAGGATCCGATTGCGGATAACTCCAAATCAGTCCGGGAATCGCCTGCTTGCGCTCCCACTCCTGCAGATGTTCGGAAAAGGTATTATAGTCTTTAATTTTCTATTTGCAGTGATTTAAAAACTTGAGCTTGGGGAAGAAAGAAAAGAAAAAAACAACTGTGTAAGGATCGTTGCCTTCAGTACTTGGTCCGGACATCGGTCCGAACCGAATTTCCACTCTCGCTCATCAATCGCTTCCGGAATGTGTACATGCCTTAGTCTGTCAGCTGTTTTTAGAGCTCTCCCGCCTTCGAAACGGCGAACCGCCTTTGGACGGACCCTGACGCACATGGCGAACTGAGCTTGCACCGCAACTGGACCCTTGCGAGTGCCGGTTAGCGCATGTCGCACACGCGACAGGCACTTTGCCCTCCTTCCATCATGTCCCAGCGTGCCTCCGCACCTGATAATGCCCAACACATCCCACCGACGACCCATCCTGACTTCGTACGCCGCGAAGATATCGTGCTTCGGTCGATAGACAACGTCTGGTTCAATGTCGCGCGCCGCGATCTTGAACCCACATCAGGCTGGTTTCGTGTCACGTTTGATAAAGCCACTGAAATCAGCACGCGTGGTACGATCTCGGAGCTTCCAGTCTCCGAAGATTCCTCGACGCTGGAGGTTGTGCTGAAGGTGGCGTTGGGACTTAGCTTGGATGCCGAATCCCTTGCTAGCATCGAGGCATGCGAGGCCCTATTCATCGCCGCGAAAAAGTACGACATGAGCGGCGTCAAACAAGTAGTCCTCCTTCATCTACAATTCGCGCTACAGAAAGCAAACGATCCAATGCTGGAGTACGTCATCGCCTGTCGTCATGACCTTCCCGCTCTTCAGGCCACGGCATTTGACCGTTGCACACGAGTGGAAATTGATTACACAAGCCTGTGAGAAATATCGGGTGACAGTATCACAGAGCTCGTCATGGCCAGGACGAAGCGTAGCGAGGTCATACATAGTGTCCTTGCAGCATCCGGGCTTTCAGGAGAGGTCTTCTCCGCTCCAAACCACTGAAATTGCATCTGCTGCGGCCGCTCATTTAACCAAACTTCCCGTACGACCTGGGAGACGTTTGTCAAAACTATGATGTGCCGGAGCCTGTACGCGCCGTCGATTGAGGAGCTATTATTGGATCCGGAGGTCCTCCCGACGTACGAGAATGTTGTTGTAATCGTATGCCCAAAAATCCCACCAAGCACCCCTTTAACCGGATCAAGCAGCAGCTAATCGATGCAGTGAAGCAGTACCAGCCGCGGCCGAAGCGCGGCGCTGCGCCGGAGATGAATTACGTGTTCTAGTAGGTGGCATCAAGGACAGTTTGCGGGCCCATGAAGATTAATTACGATTGTACATGCGCTAGTAGGATTTAAGCATCAATGCTCGTTCGGTATGCGCCAGAGTAATAATTTTGCTCACCAACCAAGCGCAAGTGCTCGCCAGATATCCTGATGCTGCGGACATCCAATCTTACTCGCAATTTTTCTTTTCTTTTCTTTGCAAGCGCGATCGAGAAAACACGGCACCATATTTCCCACAGTGTGATAATCTGAACTGAATAGGCTTCGACGCGACCATATGACGCGTCCGCAATATCCATGTCACGGGTCGACATTTTTAACAAACAACATGAAGCTCACAACGTTGCACTTGGACTGGCTACTTGTTATGGCTCTGAGCCGATGCTTCTTCATGTTTGATCAGCGATCACAACTGTCGTCGAGATGACACCCCTGTAGCCCACATGCTCATAATGCGTGTCAGGGGCTTATCGGATGAAATAGGTATAAATTACGGCTGGATTTACCCTAAGTGAGAGGACTCTCTTCGCACGCCAATACCTCTCATGCACGTTTCCCGCGCTCTAATCTTCCCTGTGCTCCTCTTTCTTGGGATCGCCGCTGCTACTCCGCTGCAGTCAAGTGATGTGGTGAAGCGATCTGTGACATGCAGTCACCCCAGCATTGGTGAATGTACGTCTGTATCATTTTACGCCCGGGTATCACGCCTCCTTCATGCGCCAACCCTCCTACAAAATCCGTTCAAACTTCAATTACTAATCACATCCCGTACAGACGCATGCGCTTTCAGATGTTGTATTTGCAACACAGTATCGGACATACCCGGATGCTATTCAAACAACGGATGCCTATGTGTTGTATGAAATTTACAATATCATATCGTTTTATGAGGTGGAGAATGGCGCACTTGGCGAATAAGTGCCCAGTCGTTACTTGCCCCGTATCAGGCTCAGCTGACCTAGCACAGCACGTTGAATGAATGTTTCTGCAAACTATGTTCGCGAAGGTGTTGTACCGCCCCGGTCGTTGTGTCTTGTCCAACATTGACCCATGACTGTTTTATCATCGTGCGACATCTCAAAATATTCCCTCAACCATGGCTTCCACGCAATCGAGGTCCTCCTTCCGCGTCTCTCCTGACCGTTGATTCGGAGTGCCTTCCTTTAATGATAAGCTCTCAGAGGTCGTGGTGCCCATAAATACTGCCGTGAAACAACCCGCTACCTGACAGACCTAGCCCGCCCGCCATGCTCACTTTCAATAGTTTCATCACCGCCCTCGTGCTTGCTTCGTTCATCGGCGTCGCCGCACCCAGCCCTAACTACGCCGAAAGGCGTGCTATTTCATGCACATCTTCCGTTCATCCCGACTGTAAGTCGTACAATACAGGTCAACATCAAGCCATGGCTGACACTGTGCCCTCTGAACTCGTGTACTCAATCATTAGATACGTGTGCTGCGGGAGTATGCTGTTCGGATTGCGATAGTGCAGGCAATCCCGGCTGCTGGACCCCTGCGCGTGGGTGCGAATGTCTCTACTGAGTGGAGCTACTTGATCCGCGCGTAGCTCCATTGGAAGAGCTTCGGAAAACAAACAATTTGAAGCCCAATGTGATGCACGCTGAACATTAACCGGTGGCTGCTTGTGGTTCTGAGCAGCTGCTTCTATCTGTTCGACTGGTGATCCCAACTGTCGCCGGGATGACACACCCCTGTAATCCACATGCCTCCGGCACATATCAGGGGCTCCATTGCTGAAATTGGTATAAATTGCCGCCACCGATACCTGAGCTAAGAGAACTCGCCTTTCACGTTAAGGTCCATCATGCGAGTTACCCGTGCTCTTATCTTCCCTGTGTTGACTCTTTTTGCCGTTGCTGGGGCTACTCCGCTTGTGGAAAGCAAGGTCGTCCAGCGGGATGTAACATGCAGCCACCCAAGCGTTGGTGAATGTATGTCGCCGTTTACTCAAAATTTCAAGCCTTTCGTCTTCTTGCGTCAGATTTCCAGAGGCTTCACTGACAATCTTATCTCTTGCACAGACACATGTGCCAAGAAATGCTGCATCTGCGATCTGTCATACGACATCCCTGGATGCTACTCCGACTTCACATGTTTGTGCATTCTCTGAGGCCGACAATATCCCGAGCGAATTCATTGCAAGAAAAGGCATTGGCTATGTAGACACTTTGGACTATCTAGCTCCCAAATGACATCACTTGCGGTACCTGTTGTGTTTGTAGCTCAGTAGTTGCGGGCTCCAAACATCTTCAGCTCACCATAAAGTCGCTTTTCGTGAACGCTTAACAATGCGGCGCTGAAGCTGAAGCAGCGCGTACATCAACGCCTCCGCCGTCGGCGGACATCCCGGAACGTAGACATCAACCGGCACGATCCTATCACACCCTCTCACAACCGAGTAGGAGTAATGATAGTATCCGCCACCATTGGCGCACGAGCCCATAGACACGACCCATTTCGGTTCCGGCATTTGGTCGTACAACTTACGCAGGGCCGGCGCCATCTTGTTCGTGAGAGTTCCCGCCACGATCATTAGATCAG
>Ga0247815_10004241_pt1 | contig 10102 bp, 9 predicted proteins | sample UWRJL194509B1_FD_181014 | JGI IMG/M metagenome (GOLD analysis project Ga0247815, IMG submission 181014) | Plant litter microbial communities from Arlington Agricultural Research Station in Wisconsin, United States - UWRJ-L194-509B-1 | ecosystem: Environmental > Terrestrial > Plant litter >... | reverse complement strand
CGCGCCAACCTCAAATTCGCGGTTCGCGCCGGTCTGAGGAAGGTACTGCTCAATGATGAACTTGCGGTCTGCCTCGGAGTAGCAGCTGGCAAATGTGGCAAGTCGGATGTTCCACTGCGGGAACTCACGCTGCAGTGTGCGACCGAAACCGGGGAGACCGTCGGCATCGATGCCTTCGCCCGCGACGATCCAGATGGGTTGGTCGTACTCGTCACCCAGAGCCTTGAGCGGCGCTTGAAGTGCGATCTCGTTGCCCACAGCGTAGTTCAGGATTGTCTGTGGACCGGAGGATCCTTCGTAGGCCGGGAGGGTGCTTGGAAGACGAGGCGCCTGTGCATAGATGAGAGCCTCGCCGTCCGCGTTCGACGACACATAAACGTTGGTGAAGCCAGCCCCATCGAGCTCGGACTCCCAGCCCGTAGTTGCTGACGCACTCGAGACCAATGAACCGCCCGGGACGAGGAAGGCGCGGAGGCGAGACAGGAAGACCTGGTCACAACCCCAATCGCCAGGACCGACGATGAGATCAAGCGTCTGCGGGTCAACTCCCTTGAGCGTGTCGTTCTCCGAGGTCATGTCGGCCTGGATGGCAGCAAACTTCCGCGGAGCGGAGTTAGTCGGGATGGATTGGATGTCCTCGGTGACAATGGTGAAGTTCGGAACAACGCCGTTGTACTTCTCCAGCTCGTCCTCCAGCTGACGTCCGAGGAGGGGAACCTCTGTTTTGGTGTAAGAACGAGAATAGATTTGACATAGAAATACTCACCAGGTGCCTGGATCTCAAGGATTCGAATATCTGGCTTCTTGGTCTCGGTGATGATGCTGCGTAGAATGTCCTTGGCGCGGGTGGCGACATCCTCGGATGCGTCCGGCTTGTACACCGGGAGTGAAAGTGGCCGCGACACAAGCTCGTAGCGCTTCGCCATCTCGAGTGGGACTTGGAGGTGGCGTGCGACGGAGAAGCCCTGAAGCTTGAAGAGGTGCTGCCCAGTGCGTGACAGGAGAGTAATGTCATAGACAAGTTCGGCTAAGGCAAGTTAATCACAGAGCCCGCAGTATAGTGATAGAAAGCGTACATGGGTGCCACTCCTGGAAGCTGATGTGTGCATAGAAATGCTCGTCACGAAGTGCCTCGGGGGTCATGGCATCGTAGACGTTGATGGCGTTGATGCGCGATGGTAGGAAGTAGACGTTCGGATCCGAAGACTTGGTCACACCAGGGTGAATGCAACCGTGGAAGCAAGCATCAAGAAGAGCCGGATGGAGGATGTACGTGCCGTCCCTGTAGGCACAGCGTCAGAATTAATCTCCGAGCAACTGCGAGCAAGCGCACTTCTCCAGGTCAGGACCAGCGCCCTTGATACGTGCGATGGCCTCACGACCGCCGACGTAGAGCTGATCGAGACGGCGGAAAGTTGGCCCGTATTGCGCGAAGTACGTGAGATCCTTGTAGAAGTCTGCAAGTGCGGTCAGAGCGGAGCTGTGGGTTGTGTAAAGACGCGTACTCTCGGTGTCGACCAGCTCGCATTTACTCTTGATAGCCTCAATGTCAACGTCGGCCGCGGGGAGAGGCGGGTTGGCAGAGAAATGGCCGTCAGCGTGCAGGCGGAGAACGTTGGGCTGGTTGCAAGGTCAGGCGTGTTCAAATCAGGCAAGTGAGCGGACGTACGTCGTGATTGTAGTGCGTTGCAGTCGCCTGGTGAGACTTGACAGTGAAGTAGGAGCCTTCGGCCGCAACCTCTATGCGAGTCGGCAGTGGCGCAGAAAGTGACAGCATGCCGTGGAATTTGACATTCCACAGAGTTCGTGCACCAAACTCGAGCCCCTGAGATCGTAGTCAGGATGAGAAGTCAAAGCCAGGAGCGCATCAGCGCACCATTTCGATGAAACCAGCAGCAGGCATGATGGGCTCCTGGTTGATCAAGTGACCAGCGAGCTCGGGGTGAGTCGCCGTATTGACATGAAGATCTGGGAAGTTGAGAGGCCCGTTCTTGGCGTTCATCTGACGGAACACCAGACGCGACAACTCCGGGAAGTACTCGACCTTCTTGCGGGCAAAGGGATACTCTGGTAGCGCTGGGCGCGGCGAGATGCTTGACGTTTGGCGACCGTTTAGAATGCTGAAGTCGATCTTGTTGAAGCCTGCGACAGTAGCCTGGCCGAGAGCAGTGAGGAGGGTGCCCTGTTCCTGACGAGGAATGTAGGTCTTCGAGCGGCGCAGTGGGCACGTGATGGAAGATTGCGGGACGCCGAACTCGGCGACATAGGCTGAGAGGACCGGGTGAGGTGCCATCTCGACGACAAGCGGTGATGGGTACTCTGCGAGGAGGTTGTCCATAGCGTCTGTGAAGACGACGGGGTTGCGAGAGTTGTACCAGAAGTAATCGGCGCTGAATTTATCGAGCTTCTCGCCGCTGCTTGTCGACCAGGTCGTGACTTTGGGCGTGTGATCTCCTGGATAGCGCTCGAAGACTTCGCCAACGAGTTGCCTGAACTCTTCAGCACAGTATTCCATGAGCCTGCCGTGAACGGGGACGCGGGTGACAATCTTGCGTGCCATGATTCCTTCCGTACGTGAGATGGCAACAACCTCATCAATGAGGTCGACGTGGCCAGCGAGAGCAACGGCGTTTGGCGCATTGAAGCAGGCGATCTCGACAACGCGTTCGGGCAATTTCTCCTGGGCTTGGGCGAGGAGCTTGACTGCGTCCTCAGCGGAGCACGAAAGGGCAGCCATCGTTCCGCCTGCCTTCTCCTCGACAACTGTCATGGCTTTGCCACGTGCGATCGCGATCTCAAGGGCCATCTCCTTGGACCCGGCGCCTGAAGCATAAAGCAGCGCGGTCTCGCCAGCTGAGTGACCAATGAGAACGTCAGGGCGGAGGCCAAAGTGCGTAAGGAGGTCGAACAACGCCAATTGGATGGCAGTCAGCGCAGGCAGCGTGACGGCAATGGGCCATGTGTCGGGCAGCGTGCGAGTGGGGGCAGCGGCGCCGAAGATGCCGAGGTCATGAATGAAGGACTCGCCAGTGCGCGCCTTGAAGACATCATCCAGATCAAGGATGCTGTTGCGGAACACTGGGTAGGTAGCGAACAACTGGCGTCCCACTAGAAGTGAAACAAGTAGGTTAGAACTGGATATGCATATTAGTTGGACCGACGCACTGTTCAAGTGCTGAGGACCTTGGCCAGAGAACAGGAAGACGGCCGGCGGTGCCTTGCGTGGGCGGAGAACTGGCGCGGAAAAGTTGGGCGTCGGCTCATTGGGCTGCTTGACCGCAAATGACCGCCAGGTCAATGAGCGTGAGCGACGACCCAAGGCGATCGACACATCGTCGTCTTTCTCGGCTCCGGCGTTGAGGAACTTGACAACATCCTCGCCAAGAGCGGTCGCCGAGCGCGGGGAGAGTCCACCCGCGATGAGGAGGACTGGGGCGTCCGGGGCAGTTGCATCTGAGTCGACGGCGGGCGCAACATAGCTCTCGATGACGGCGTGGCCGTTGACGCCTCCGATACCGGAGCTGCAAATGGAGACGAGGAACTTGCCCGAGGGGTGCTTCGGCTCGAGGCGCTCGACAGTGCGTGCAACGCGCATGTTGTACTCATCCCAGTGAATCGACGGGTTGAGTGTCTTGAGGTGTGCTTGTGGTGCCAACTCCTTGGTCTTGAACATCGAGCATACCTGTGGCCAATGTCAGCAGCAATCACCTAAACCAGCGAAGCCCCGTACCTTGGACAGAGATGCAAGGAAGGAGGTAATCTCCATGTGTCTGTGGGGGACGACATGTTAATCCAGACCGAAGGATGGCGCGGTAATCACGCACCCAACGTTGCCCTTCACGCTACCGACAATCAGTTCGTCAGCGCGGCGGCCGAACCTGTCTCCAACCCAGTTGCTCTCTGTGGGGTCACCAGCAGCGGTACCTGGAACACATTTGATGAGCTATTGAAGGTGATTGGGGCAGCGAAGTGCACGGACCGGTCGCGTGGCACTCGACGTAGTCAACGTCATGCGGGTGCTTCCCGGTGTTGACATATGCCCGTTCCATTGCATCAGCTTGGGCTTCCGCGACGGGTGCATTGACTGGAGCAAGACTGCCGCAAGAAGACACGCCTGTGCCTAGGATCTGGATAGCGCGCTTAGCTTAAGCATGAAGAAGAGGTCGGACGGAAGCATACCGTGCCGTAGATAAAGTCACCGTCCGCGACGGCCTGCTCGAGAGGCTTCAAAATGACCGCGGCCAGACCTTCAGCACGGGCAAAGCTGAATATACGGTCAGTCATGTCATGTTTATGGCCGATCACACTTCGCTTACCCATTGCCTCCAGCGTCGAAAGGCTTACAAATGCCATCAGGGGCAAGAATGCCCGCGTTGCTGTAAGATGCCCAGTCGTGTGCACTGAAAATAGCCAGCCAACGTCAGTGCATGCCTGAGATGCAGATCCTTTCAACGTACGGCAAGTTGAGCTGACAACCGGCGACAACAGCTGACTCGCACTCTCCGGCACGGAGAGACTGAACAGCGAGATGAACAGCGATGGCGGTGGAGCTGCAGGCGGTGTCGACTGGGATGGACGGACCCCGCAGGTCGAGGTGGTACGAAATCTTGTTGGCAACCATGCATGGAATGCCTGCGAGAGAACCGACGTTCTCCATCTCGGGCTATGAGGAGATGCTTGTTAGGATCATCACGCGCAGAGAGGGCGATGAGGAGCAGTGTACTCACGACGTCGCACGCATCCTCAATGTCATCTGCCGTTGCAGATGCGTAGCAACCGACGTTGCGTCCACGGTACTCGATGCCACTGTCCAGCAGGGCAAGGAACGAGACTTCGACGAGCTTGCGAGCGGCCACAGCGACCGCACGAGCATCCTTGGGGGCCATGCCGAACTCCGTCGCATCGAACATGCCAATGTCCTTGAGGAAAGAGCCTTTGCTCGTGACCGACTTGCCCTGTCCACGTCCGTTTGTCCAGCTGAAACGGTCACGTTTGTCAGTTGCATACACGAGATAGGAACGAGATGCAGTACTCACGCGTCGACGTTCATGCGCTCGCTCGGGATCGTTTCATACGAGTCCTTGCCATCCAAAAGGAATTGATGGAAGTTCTCATGCGAGAGGTTGGTGGAAGAGTGCTCGCCGCTAGGCAGCTCAGTGGCAATGCCAACCTACAGGTGTCCACGTTAGCAAACGCGAGTGAGGTGCCGCGGTAAAGGACCAAGTCAACACACAATCGCGATAGGCGTTGCCGTCGCCGACATGTTGAAGTGAGAGAAAGGAGGGCGGGAGACGAGTCTGAGAAAGCAAGAGAGTCGGAGCGCGGCCTCCTTCAAGTACTCTTGCGACGGTCAATCATCCGGGCGAAAGCAAGCGTGCAGCGTTGCTGGATCGAGGCGGACGTGGTCCGGACGGGATACCGCCGCCCCTCACCTGCGCCACCACTACATCGGAAGCGAACCCCGCGTCTCAGTGTTATCTGGCCGCTCATCCCCGGTCATAAGGAGAATACCGGGTCCCGTGGACATGGTCAAGTGCCAATTGGTTTAGCTCCGCGGAGGACAGACAAACAACTCCGACTCCGATCATCGTATCCTCACGCCGCCGAATGATGCCACCTGGGCGGCTGTAGGTGGTGGGAAACTGGTAAACCTGGCGCATCGGGACGAGGGGGCGCAGAAGGCGAAGTTGATGATGGCGCATGGGACGCGGGCGAGAACCGAACGTGGAGGCAGCGTTCCTGTTGAGCATTGCCAGATTGCCGACTTACTGAGTGTGATTCGAACCACAAAAGACTCAGTTGAGACATCTCGTCACGCCGTCTCGTGTTGCACTGCCAGGATCTGGTTGCTCAGTTGCATGTAGGCTGGCTAACGACAACTGAGTGAGGGCTCGGCGCAACCATGGGGGACGGCCGCGGACCTTTCTTGATCGCTGCAAAAACCTGGCATCCCGCACGAGCCGTCGGGGGTGTACCCGTAGAGGTCGGACATTGCAAACGGCGCGGTGGGCGGGGCGGCGTGCCCGCCGGCTGATTGACCCTGGTCGTCCGCGGCCTCAGCCGCGCCAGTCTCCACGCTTCGTCGCGGGAAGACCGGAACGCGCGATGGACACCACGCGCGATTCGCAGATATTCTTGAAGCCGTATCGTTCAAATGCAGTGCTCGTTCAATAGGCCCATCGCCGTGCCACGAGAGGAAGACCCGTGCGTTGTGGAACGCATGCAGTCAACAACGATAAACTAAAGGGAAGAAGTGATTGCGGAAAAGAAGCTATGTTCGATGGATTGAGAGCTTTTGGAGCTGAGGGTAACCAACATCCTGGCTGTCGAAGCAAACCGCAAGCCGTCCTTCGGGATACGATTCCCACGGCCGTAGTGCGCCGCCGCTTGGAGTCTAGCTCTGAGTACAGGCAAGATACGGGGTTGTTCCCCATGAATATGCCGTAGAAGCCGTCCTCTGATGCGTTCCGGCAGCACGGACGTTTCGCCGATGCCTGCTTCCTGACTCCCCAACCTTCCTAGACCTCAGAGACAATGCAACTGCGAAGCGGGGCGGAGCATGCATAGATAGTGCGATTCAGGTGGCGCGAAGCATTTCTTCAGCGATTGGGCTGGGAGCATGCGAGTTCCGAAGACTATGATAGAGCAACGGCTGGTCGGGTTGGTCCTCGAGTGGGATCCCCAATTCGCGCCTCCTTCACAGAAGCTCGGATTCTGAGCAATCCCGGGGACAGAGCATGTAGAGACCTGCAGGTACTGGAAAATCCCATTAATTCGTATCGTCCAATATCGTGCCGGGGTGACAATGCCTGTCACCGTGCAGCGCCGGCCATCGATATGCCCACCCCTCGCGCCTGTTCCGTCGTCCCGAAAAGGAATTCCGGGATCTCTGGGCGGCGCATGGAAGCAGATAAGTCCATGCTGCACGGGAAGTACCCCGCATTGCGCACACCGCACGGGGTGGGCCAGGGATATGACACCTTATACACCGGCGGAAGCGCGACGGGCAAAAAACAAAAACACATCATCCTGACCAGGGGCAGCGTGATCGCAAGAAGCAATCGAATGCGGGCCTGTGGTGTCGTCCAGATAGCATGAAGCAACGCCGAACAATGGGGACTCGCCCGTGAAACAACATGGGGAGTAGGCGAATCAGATACTCACGAGTTGTCCAACATGTTAACACGGACATGCGCAACGAAACGCGCTTCTGGACAATTGGATGACGTTACTGAACACGGCGGCGGTCGTGGCGGGGTCGCGGTGCCGGTCACGGTCAAGCGCAAGTTCTAAGATCACCTCGGGGAGTGAGCGGTCAAATCTAGACCCATGCTAATGCCACGGGTGCTCTGTTCTGAGAACGCTGGTACCCGAAATAGGGGCACGCGCCACAGGCCTAGTAGTTTCGAACGTGGTTCAGCATTTGCACGCATGCGCTCGTGCTTGCGCCGATTGAGGAGCATGGGTCACCGGTTGGCGCACGGAAATCCATTGTGGCACCGCCATGTACCTGCGCGATCTGCAAGTGAGGAGTGGACTCAACGCTGACAAACTATGCGGAATTGCGAGGTGCCGACGAGTCGGCACGGCTCAGCGCGGTCCGTCTGGTAGCGACAGTTTCTCACACAAGGGGCCACCGCCCGAACACAACCCACGCTGCAACCGCAGCATGCGCGGTTTTATTAACATTGATATGACGCGCCTTAACGGTAAATGATGGAAATTTGAGGTCGCCATTTCGTGCAGTAGCCACAACAAGCAAGAATCGAGGAGGTCAAGCGGAGTCGGAAATATCGGTCTTCGCGACCGTCATCCGAATCGGCTCTTGTCCGACGGGATGTTTTGCCCGGAACATCCGTCAGCCAGATCGCATTTGAACCTATTTCAAATGAACTTTTGTCGACCATCTTTCTCCACCTCAACTGTGGCTCAACTTCGGATCAATCACTGTTAAAAACACTATCTGCAAGTTTAATCATCTTTCGAACCTCACGCACACTCGACGCGCACAGACCCACGCAATGTACATACTGCCCAACCAGTTTCTGATGGGAAGTACAATTTGACTCGATTCTTGTGCATTGTTGGGTGACTGTCTTCAACGCGACCCGTAATAATTATTAACTCTTGCACCATTGTAGGGCTTTGTGAGAAATTCCGAATTACTCAGTAAGTCAGGTAAGTAGTATTGACACTTGCATAGCTCTCCGGTAAGTGCAGGTCACTTGTAAGCTGGTAAGAAACGTTAACAGCGTGCAAAAGGTTGGAAATCGATGTCGTTGTGGTAAAGGCGGCCGCAGGAGCCACGACTACCGCTAGAGTAGCCTGTAATGGTGCCAAAGCTTTTCATTAGCTAGGTCGAGGGTTAATTTCGCCCTGAGGCTCACAAGCTCGCGACAGAATGTGATCTCCACTGCTCGTGAAGCAGTGTCACGATGCACTAGCTGTACCTCTCAATTATCGTCCTCCGAGGCCCACGTCACATTTGTATCGTCGTTTAATGTTCGGAATAAGATACCGGTCCCACGCGGTGGTGCTAAAGTTACCAGCTTACATCAGGTCTTATGGTGAATAAGTAACTTACCAATGGTACCGGTAAGTTACCGCAGTAATTTACAGGTGAAGCGCAAGTTACCTCAGTAATTTACCGGTGCGGTGCAAGTTACCTCAGTAACTTACCGGTAAGGTGTAACTTACCGCAGTAACTTACCGGTATGATATAAGTTACCGCAGTAATTTACCAGTAAGTATAAGTCATGTTCTTACGGAGCCACGCCAAGGTGGTACTAGTCGAACACGACACACAAGTGAACGCCTCAACTTGATTTGCGCATAGCAGCCGCAAGTCTGGGCGATATCGCTTGGCTTAGCCAACGCTCGAATTTTTCATTGTACACTGTAGTACAACTGCAGCGTGCTGAAGTTGTGTCAAAACCATGAGTTGGAGGTGCGAGTTGTTTACCACCCGCCGGTCCCCAGATCACCGACTAAAGCCAGAACAATCATCCAAGCAGTATGCTCGAACCCGGGCAATGTCCCACTTCAAATTCATGCCTGTGAACACAGATCAAGTGGAGCCACCGAGATCTTCACACGGACGCGTCCACATGACGGCATCCATATGCACTAGTCAGCAACAAGTGATTTTTCTATGTATGACGAAATGCAGATCACAGCCACTGGCTATATCGACGGGGCGGTGCTACAAACGAGGTTTGATGATGGACTTGCCATCGCGGAGCGACGACTCGCCCTGCGAGTCGAGGGGGGAGCGACGCGAACTGAGCGACGTGGCTCTTTGTCTACAGGGGGGCGAGTCGCGAGCTATTGCGCGACGGAGAGATAAATGGTGGATGGGTACGTGTCTACACGCTCTGGACGGGTCCAAACCGCTGGTTCGAGTCGTACTTCCAGTCCATAGGGATACGCCCATAATGATCCTTGAGTGCCTCGAGCATGAGCTGACTCGTCTCGATCTTGCTCAGGTCAAGTTCGGGCCGGGTGAGCCTGAGGAACGCGGCCGGGGACAGGTCGATATCTTCGTCATTGCAGCCTGCGCAGCGGTCCACAACGCCCACAGTGACCTTGGCGCCGTTCCGTGGATTGGTGATTGTGGCCGTCAACGGACGGTGGCATTGTTCGCCAGCAGCACAGTTGATGAGTCCATCGCCACCGATGACGGTGTGCGATGATCCAGGGACGGTTTCGTTCGACGGGGAGAGGAAGTACCGACCGGTAACGAAGGGACCGCAACCTGGGTTGCGGTTGGTCGCACCGTCCGCACCGGGCCATGCGTCATAGGACAATTGCGACTGCGGGTCGGTCGGCGTCAGTCGGAAAAAAAGACATCGCGAGGTAAAATAAAGCGCTTACGATGGCCGCAGTCAGGGTCCTGTCCGAGTAGACGTCGCCGCATGCAGTCTGTCCTTGAGCGCTGCAGCCACATGTCAGCCTCGTGTGTAGGGGTAAAGCTTGGTGCAACGCGGGGAACACGCACTAGAATGTTACATCGCCGTGTTTGGACGAAGTAAAGAACGAGTGAGCGGCGTAGTTGAGTGGCTCAGAGAGCGATTTGAGCCAAGGGTCTGCGGCGCTGGTGCGG
>Ga0247815_10004240_pt1 | contig 10103 bp, 3 predicted proteins | sample UWRJL194509B1_FD_181014 | JGI IMG/M metagenome (GOLD analysis project Ga0247815, IMG submission 181014) | Plant litter microbial communities from Arlington Agricultural Research Station in Wisconsin, United States - UWRJ-L194-509B-1 | ecosystem: Environmental > Terrestrial > Plant litter >... | reverse complement strand
AAGAGTTAGACGTCATTGGCATAAGATAAAATGCAAAAACAAGTGTGTTACGAGCGATCGTATTTAAGCGCCCGTTAGCGCCTGCACCACCACTTGAACTAGCTGGTAAGCCGCTGCTGCGCACGGCAGGTTACGGTCACGAATGTCATCTTCCAAGCATTGTGTACTTCTAAACTTGCTCTTGGTGAATGAACACATGACCTTGTTGGGCAATTATCAACTCTCAGTCAACAGTGGCTCAAAATAAAATATGGCAGTATAAATACAATTTTAATTACTCAGGACAGCTATCCTAAACTTGCATATAAAATACTACAGATGCATTGGATGTGGTCAGCCCTTGCCGAACAGAATTGAGGGAGATATTTTGCCCCTCAAGCTGACACCACCTTTGGGTTTGAATACCATCATGAAACCATACCCTGCGTTCCAGATCTAAAAACCTGGAAATGTAATGCCCTATTCCAGTGCCTGGGGTAAAGTAGGACACAGAGGCAATTTGAAGTTGTTGATTAAAGAGTGTGATGTGTTGTGGCAGGTTGACCTGCTGACCATTCAGTAGTATAGGTACAATGAATGGAGTAGTCACATCTTGTAACTGCCATCCACGTACATCTCGATGGCAAGTGCACTTATCTCTGAGCTGAATCTGTGCATGCAAATGCTGCTCAAGAGCCTGTTCAACTGACTGTGACCCCCAATGGAGGTGAAGGGGTCTGGATGTTATGCTGTGCCGTACTGTGGCCGTACATTGCATACATTTTGCCGTCAGAACCCATGTTGAGGTCTCATTCTGAATTGAAGCATTGCTGAAAATTGAGTCACAAAGCTCAGCAATATCGCATCCTTGATGGCCCATTGGAAACTTGATTTGATCTGATGAGTGGAGAATATGTCGTAGTTTATCTCTGGCTGATTCAAGTGATTGTTGACCTGTTCCAACCTGAATGAACTCTCCAAGCATTGCATGGGTCAGTGGACTTGTTGATGCCAGGAATGCAGAGAGCTTTCCTTGGTGAATTGTCCAGAGATTGTACAAAGGTGTAATCAGTGCATCATAAGCACAGCTGTAGTTTATTGAGTCCCATATAAGACCAATGTGACATTGTGATTGATCTGCAGATGTGTTTATTGTAGAGCTTTTGGGGAGTTTTATCGGGCTAACTACAGCTTGAGTGATGCGACGACGTTTTTTCAATGGTGTAGTATCATCTGTAGTCTGCAGACGCTTTCTCGATGGAGTTGATGGATTATCCATGTTCAAGGATTTTGCGAGTGTCACTCCCCGAGAAACCCTAGCTTCAGCATCCGTTTCAGTCCATTTAAGTGCACAATGAAGGTCCTTGATGTTAAGATCACCTTTGATAGCAGAGAGAAACTGGGCAATGCGAACATGGCGAATATTTGATGTCACCTGTGCAGGCATTTTTCCTGAGAACTTCTGGCGGGTGATTTCATTCAAAATCTCCAAATCAAGGAACTCATCCTTCAACTCTTTAGATGCTCCCTTTGTGATATGCCGAGTCTCAAAGCCTTGAAGGATTAGAGTGCCAGCAGCATCAGAGCTTCGTGAGAGTGCAGTGTAGTATGCTTGATGTGACTTCAAATTATTCAGATCCACAACATTGTGTTTCCGAGTTTTTCCTTGGCTATTGTAGTCGGTCATTGCAAAATTGGGCAGAACTGGGACTTGTGTTCTCTGAATTGTGAGGACCTCATCTGACGGGAGATGACACTTCACTGTTTGTGCACAGGACACAATAGGGACAACATTTGGTGGCAAACCGGGAAGGTGAATGCGCACAATTTCTATACCATTGTTAAATGGAACGTCTAGCTTGATGAATAGTGTGTCAAGAGTATTGTAGCCCTCTGCAGTTGTATGGCTGGTCCAGTCCCAGACAGTTCCTTCCGCTCCATTTGTCACACCACACTCAGTTATAATGTTCTTCTTAATGATTACTGGCATATTTCTGCAAATTGAGAGGCACCCAGGGGCATTGTCACTGGCTTTATGTGACAAATTCCATAGGACTTCACGTCGGCTTTGGGATATATGTGATGTGGTCCAATTCTTCTGCTGCCGCCGTCTCTTTCCTTTTGGCTGCCGTTTCTTTGCTGAATATGCATCCTCATCCTGGTCATTGCTTGCTTTGTCTACACTGTAGAAGCGGAGGAGCTCCTGTTGAGTATCTGCTGCAAACTTTTTGCATCCAAGCTCATTGATCGCATCCCGATGGCTATTAAGTCCAGTAATCACTGAAGTGTGTCGGAATGTGTTTGATTGCAATCTTCCAGGGCAGTTGCTCGCAGTGAGACTACGCAAGAACTCCAGGTCTTGTTTCGTGCATGCAGCATATCGCATATTCATCAGGGCTGTTCTCAGTTGAGTGTCTGCATCCGACATATTCGTCTGTCTCATGTTTTCCTTGAGCATGACAACTGTTGTAAACTGATGCCATAAAGACTTTCCAATTGCTTGGTTCTGACCATTTGGAGTTGTGCCAGAACGAAATGAAAGTCCAACCTTTCTACTAAAGAGTGATGCACCTGCCTGTTGAACTGGTGGCAACTGTGCAAAATCTCCAGCCAATATCATATGGAACCCCCCAAATGGCTTGTCAGTGGATGGACGGCACTTTGCAAATAATGCTGCAATTTTCCGCAGGTTGTCACAAGATATCATTGATACTTCATCCACAAAAACATATCGCACGTGTGTGAGATTTGCTTGTACTGCCGAGGATGCTGAATCCTTTCTGCTGTCCCGTATAATCCCTAATGCTGAATGGTATGTGTGTCCATTAATCTGTGATGCCGCTGAACCTGTGGGAGCTAGCAGCAACAAGCAGCCCTCTTGTCCAATCTCTTTGAAGAAGAAGGTGAGTGCCTTGATAACCTGAGATTTGCCTGTTCCGGCCATCCCACCCAAGTACATGAGAAATTGCTCTCGATCTCCCAATGCTACATGATTGGCAACCAGTTTAAAGGCCCTGTCCTGATCCTCATTTAATGTGAACTGTTTACTAATGGGATCAATCAGCTCACTAGGAATCACTCTCTCCCCTATGTCATTGTAAAATGAGGTTGGAGGATTTAGTTCATTCCAGTCAACCACCCGAACATTATCATTTTGCTGAAATCCAGGTTGAGTAGGCTGCTTTGGATTTTGAACAGTGGATGGAGTGAAATTTTTCATAGATTGACTCAGTGATTTTGCCTGTTTCACATGATCTAGCTCTTTAGTCCAGTGTGACTTTGATTGACTATATGACAGTTCATCCAAAATTGAAGGGACCCTGATGTGGTTAGCCAGAGTACTTGTCCATCCCCTCCTTTTGAGAACTTCAGATATTTGGTTGTGTTCATTCAATCTTTTTTTATGACTTGGTCCGTGTTCGGTAGACTCTTGCATCATGCTTGCAAACTTGGAGAGTGGGTCCTCAAATGATTCATCATCATCTGGCTGGGCCTTGACACCACTTTTATCCTCATTATCATTGTCACTGTCACAGTCATGTTGATCCTCCACTTTTCGTCGTGAGCTATAATCATCCCTTGCATCCAGGCACTCATACCGCAGGTTGAAGTGGTCCATAATCTCATTTTGGTGCACTGAGAACTCATGGCTTTCAAATATTTCCTCCCAAGAGACTGAATGAGATTTCAGGTCATGTCCACTCCGCCATGGTTTGAATAATGTTAGCATAGTGGAACAATAGAGTTCACGATCCCCTGCATCACGTCTAGGAAGAGGGCCACCCAAAAAATTTGGCACCACATCTACCCTTGAGTTGTCCAGCTTGACTGCATATGTGCTTGACTGTGGATGCTCTGCTGTGAATCGGCAAAATTTCTCATTCTCAACACCTTCACCATAGGCCAGGGGCTGAGCAGAAACACTTGGTTGTTCAACAGACCCAGGAGGATTGTGTTTTGACTTGACTGAGAGGCGGATCCAATCATAGAGACAGAACTGTTCATGTTCCAGAGGGCGGTACATATAGTCTGTCACTGGTGTAAGTGCGAGCCATTCCATTCGCTCCCCTGCTGTCTCATTTGTTGTGAGAACAATTTTGTACTCTGCCATCTTACCAGGCATATTTTGCTCTTCATGTGAATCTACATCCATATTGTCCTCATTTGGGAGGGGAAAGACAGACATGACTTCCTTCACAAAACTCCTCCAGTAAACATGACGGAAAGTGTGACTCTTATAATGATCAGGAAGATCCAACAAATAGGAGGACGCAAGTGGTGCACCAATTTCATATTTGGATGTGAAGCTATTGACAATGGATGTGATAATTTTGCGCCCTTTCTCATGTCTGTCAGCATCAACACAATCAAGTGGTTGGGCCCTGTCTAATTGTTTACGAATCAAGCTGAACATGCTTGGTGTTTTCAGGCTTGGCTTTGTGATGTAGTCAGTTGCATATGCCATAACAGCTTTTATTGCTGTACCAGTGAGTAAGCATGAAACATCAGTGTTACACCGTAGCATGTAGGTGAGAAAGTGATTGACTGAGTTCATTTGGGGTTCATCATGACGTAGATGGATGTATCCTGTGTCATCTACAGCTGTTTGAGTAATGACCTCCCTAGGAAATCGACTTTTGCATCGCTTTCCACCTTTAACAAAGCAGCGACAATTGCATTCGTGAATATTGGCCTTAAGAAGGAGATCATCAACATCTGAATTCTTTTGCTCATTCCAAATCACTATGGCAGTGGAGCTTGTGCATGCTGCTGGAAGAGTCATTGTTGGTTTCACATAACCTGGAGATTGCTCTTTATTGTCAACTGTGTGTGTAACAGTATTGAGGGAGCCACCTGGAAGATAGCCCTGAACACAGCTGTCAATGTACTCAATCATCTTTCTCTGGAATTCACTGTCGCCACTTAGGAGCCTCTCTTTAATTTGCTCAGGGGAGATGGCACCTTTGATCCAAAGCAGGAGGTGGAGGTGCAAAGTGAGACGGCCTTGTTGTTCAACAGTCCCATAAAATGCATTTGTGAATCCAAAAAGACCGGGCTCTTCTTTCTGCCAACGTAATATTTCCTTAGTGAATATGTTTGCCATGTGGTGGAAGAAGCGTGCACTGGCGGTTGGGTTGTTGATGACTTGTCGCAGTCGATCAGAGCTCTTCATGAGTTTAATTTTGCTGGGCACAAAATCCTGATCTTGACCTGCATAGTAGAGGCAGAGTGGATTGTCATAATCTGCTGGAGCAAATGTTATAAACCAGGATGGGGCTCCAAGATATGACATGAGAGACCACAGTTCATTACGCTGATACCGCTTTGCAGTCATAGATCCAGTAACATGGCCTGTTACCATGTCAAGCTCACCAAGAATCTTGAAGCAGCGTTTCTCATCATCTGTCTGAGGATGGTAACCTCCATCCAAGTCCATTTTTTCTGCAAGATCTGCAAAAACCTGTTTATCTGTTGCCGCAATCATGTCAATGAGGCGTTTGAACTTGGGCTTCTCACTTAAAAATGCACCAGAGCGACTACCTTCAATAATCTGTTCTTGGTTCAGTGCAATAAGGGCAAACTCAGGGTCAGTTTGGAAGCGCTTGTCATAGTACATCATGAGGTGCTTTTTGTGTACACGATCAGACATCTTAACCAGTGATTTTGCCATTCCAATACCACCACGCCCATAGGGAAATAGCCATGGAAACATTCTAGGAAATAGCTGAGGATTGTTCCATGTGTCCTCAGGTTGTGAACCACTGGGAACTGCTAATGCTTTACCACCAGCCATCATGTGATTCATGCTGATAGCCTTTATTCGCATCTTGTTTGAAGGCTCAAGGTCATCTGGTGCAACACCTTGAACAGCAAATGGACAGTTTCCTTCAGAAACTCCAAGTGCACTTTCATTATCATTAGCCGCTCTAGATTCTATGGGATTATTGATTTCATCATCCACAGTCTGTTTAACCTGGGGTTGCTGCCAAGAAAAAACAAATGGGATTTCATTATCTGGGTAAGTATCCAAATTGTGCTGTGAGATAGTACAATCCTCGTAGTGCTCATTATTCAGTTTAAGCCAATCAAGAGCATGCTTCACCACATTGCGTCTCACAAGAAGAGGTACTTTCAGCTTATCTTCATCAGTTGGACGTGCTGCTCCTGTGAATACAACTGCAAGTATTTCATCAAGCTCTTCCCGTGGAGGAGGTAGTGTGTCATAGAGAATAGGATATGGGTTGGGATAGGAAATCATATTTCCCATTAGCTTTGACATTCCTGCACCATTATTACTTTGACCCTTTGACACTCTCATAACACAGCGATTGTGTCGCACACGCGCAATAAGCAATTTCTCTGCAAAGGTGAGTTGTGCGAGCTGTGGTGGAATTTTGCCAATCCAAAGGCCATTTGCCAGGGCTAGTTTTGGACGCCTGCTGTTGTCAAGACTGGTTTTACATGTAGCACATACTAAGTGACAACTATCTGCTAGGACAGGTCCATTTTCGAATTGAATTGGCTGAGCTGAGCTTGTTCTTTCAAGACGGACCATCTGATTCTCCGTTAGCAACATTTCCCAATTCTCAGGCAATTCAGATGTAGAAATCATTTCTGCAGATCGATTAAGCTTCCCACAGACACAGCAGCCTGATTCTTCTATAGCCATTTCTGTAAGACATTCTGCAACACTACTCACAATTTGAGCTTGCTCTTTCAATTCCATTGGGACAGGTGGATAAATGGGTGCCTGCATCATTGTGCGATCTGCTCTGAGAACAAGACACAGTGAGTGTGAATTCTGAACGTCAGCAGTGTTGTAGTTTAACTTTTGCCGCTCAATAATCTGCTTCAGTGTCTTTGTAATATTCTCAGTGATATCCAGAGTGTCTGAATCAAACAAGTAGCATTTCTCCCTCCAGAGAGATTCTAAAATATCTTCATGTAGTATTTTGTTTGGAAGCCAAACCTGATCGACAAAGGTAAAACGAGTGCTTGGAGAAAAATGCTCCAGATAGTTGCCCAGTTTCTCACCATGATGCATGGCAAGTTCACTTTTGCGATGAGGTAAGCTGGTGTAGGACAAATTGTTGTCCTCAATTTTTGTGAATACTGTGGCAATAATTTTGCATGAACGACCACATTTGTGTGCCCCGATAATTGATTGGTAGCCTCCACATGTATCTAGTTTTCTCAATTTATGAGGGACACTTATGCCATGAGCAAGACATGTCTCATGAAGCTCTTCACCTTTCAACTTGTGAGTCAACATTTGCGGTGGGAGTGTGCACAGAATACTACTTGCTGTAGCTGTGTATTCTGATGCAGGGATATGTTGCACAAATTGCCAAGCCCCAGTCAAATTGTTAGCAAGTTGTGTTTTTTCACACTCAATTACAGAGTATGGGAGTAGCTCAAGCCCAAGGAAGAATCGAGAGTTCTTTTGTGGCAGTCGCCGTTTCACAGTGGTTTTACTTGCCCCACCACATTCATGAGCATTTTGTTTAAGGATAGCAAATTTGTTGGAAATTCCCTGGTGATGAATATAATTCCAGCAAAACCTTTGTAGGTGTGTGGCAAACTCCAAATGTGCAGAGAAAAGGCATAGCTTCACACTTTCTGACTGGACCCACAACAACCACCCAAGCTGTTTCAAGCTCCAATGTCTGCGTCGCCGCCTAGTTGACCGGAAAGACATGTTATGGGACTCGTAAATGCGACAGAAAACGGAATCAAACCATGGATGATCTTTTTGCTTGGCAGAATGGCGATGGTGAGCAGTCAGGTTTATGAGAAATTCCAGTGTTGGTACCACATCTCGTGCATATATCACAACATCTGGCGCGTGGGGCCCCAAAACTGCCCTTAATGGCCCAAAAACTGCCCTTATTGGCCCAAAAATTGCCTCTGGCACAGTTCTTGCTCTTGGCACAGTTATTGCTCTTGGCACAATGTTTGCCTCTGGCACAATTTCTGCCTCTGGCACAATTTCTGCCTCTGGCACAATTTCTGCCTTGGGCACATGTATTGCCTCGGGCACAAGTATTGCCTCGGGCACAGGATCTGGCTCAGAAGGCCGAAATTGATAACTCACTTGTGACTGGCCAAGACCAGTAGGGGAGTGATACTGATTCTCGCGCGACGCCAACAAGTACAGGGGGATAGGATCAAACATGGGGGACACACTACTGTTACCTCTGATCATCCACCGAGGATCAAAGATTTCGGGAAGACCAGTGGCGGCAGCACATGGAAGCCAGTCGAGCTGGGCTTTTGAAATTGTGAGCAACTGCCAAAGCGCGCGCAGATTAACACGCACTCGGGTGTAGGGGCTGGGATCTCGCAGGTCCTTGTCCAAACGACAAGGAGAGTACTGCGATAGCGGCAGAGTAGCAGAAGAGATGCATTTTGCGCAGAAGTGTTGTGAGATGAGAGAGTTGAGAGGCTGAGTTGTAGTGACGGCGAGCGCCGGAAAAAGTGTGGAGCGCTCCACTGTCTCCGTGCTTGCACCGTCCAGACCCCAGCGCACACCACGGCAACAAACCTACGGGCCTATACAATATGCCTCCTAGGACTTGTGCGCGCACTCGTTTGCACAAATCTCGCACAAATTAGTTTGCTTGTAAGAAATTAGAGCCGCGTACGTATTGATGGTGCTATGGTACAAACTCAGGTGCATACTGTAGTATATGAACGTGTTTGTAAAATAGTACAATCCAACACAAATGGAACACCATGACTAGAACAGGAGGGAAGAGGAGTATGGCACAGCAGGCGGTGATGAAGCCAGTGGACCGCTGGCGCACAGAAGTGGCGCGTGGACGAAAAAAATGTGCGGCCCTGCGTCTGAGTGCGCACAGAAAACCTTACCCTGCAGACTTCGTCCTACACCCATGACGGTGAGAACTCTGTCGCAGGACCACATCCTGCGTCAACGCCTTGCGTAGGCTCGGCAGGAGGGTATACAGGCGGTCAAAAGACCGGGCCCTACCCTGCAGACGTCGTCCTACACCTATGACGGCGAGAATTCTGTCGCAGGACCACATCCTGCGTCAACGCCTTGCATAGGCTCGGCAGGAGGGTTTGCAGGCAACAATCGGGTCGCGCAAAACAGAATGCCGCGCGGCGAGACAAGTCTGGACATGCAGGGGCAAAAAAGGAGGGAATTGAAAGACAAGGAGGTAGACAGTCGAGCGCGAATTTGAGGTAAAGCGTGGGCAGGGGCAGAAACGCGATTTGCGGCCGCACGAGGCCGCAAATTGCGCTTGGGCAGGTGCAGAAGCAATGGCGGCGCACCTGAGGCTTGTATCTCGCATTTTTTGTTGTTCTTTGCGCGCCGCGTGAGTTTCGGCGCGGGACTGCAGGTACGGAGACAATAGGATAAGGCGGATGAGGCGGGGTGGGTGGCAGGCGGCCCGAGGGAAGAGGCAAAGGGCAATAAGCGCGCATGCGCGCACGCCGTTTCTCCAGCAAACCAACCTCTGCAGCAGCTGGGGATCTCTTCCGCAGTCTCTGCAAACTCAATATAGGCTACCCGTACCTAATTCGCTCATTTCTGCTTCCTCAAATTTACCTAGAAGTGTTCGCAAGCTCTGATAAGTATAATTGCTCACCAAACCTCCTCCCCACCGCTTGCCATTGCGACTGTGTGCAAATTCGGTATGTTTCTGCCGCTAGAGTATGTGAATCGTACTGAATCCTGGCTGAGCCTCTATGTACAAACTTTCAGCTCGATCCGACCTGTTTTGGTGCCGCGGTGAGTGCGTCTGATCCGGGTGGTGATGCCAGCTGTGAAAATTTGCCCATACCATGCTCTTCCTGTCAGCATTGAGCATATATCTGGTTTCATAGAAATAACATGTGCATTCATCTGCCTAAAAGAGTGTTGTGTAAGCTTGAACGATGTCTGATGCTGCGAGCTCGAGGAACACTATTTAGGCACCGACTAGGCAAATTCCGAAGATCGGCTCAGAGGAAAGGGACGGCACATTCGTGACCGTAACCAAGCCATTTGTTCCTCCGCAACCACGACTCCAATTGTGATACCGCCTGTCCTGTGCCTACTAGGGTAGTCCCAGAGATTCCTTGTATTCATTGGTGACAAGACGAAGCCATTTAGGTGA
>Ga0247815_10004239_pt1 | contig 10103 bp, 12 predicted proteins | sample UWRJL194509B1_FD_181014 | JGI IMG/M metagenome (GOLD analysis project Ga0247815, IMG submission 181014) | Plant litter microbial communities from Arlington Agricultural Research Station in Wisconsin, United States - UWRJ-L194-509B-1 | ecosystem: Environmental > Terrestrial > Plant litter >... | reverse complement strand
CATGGCAGAACGTGGGAGTCGACAGAGGGAGGAGGGCACGCGGCAGAAGCCAGCAGCGCTCTCACGATGCGATTTATCACGAACAGATGGTTAGTACTGACGTACGCAGGAATGACTTGAAAAAAAAGGGGGGGGGAGGCGCAGATCGTTGCCAAAGGGCGAGAGATTTGAGTTCGCCGATGGCATAGAACCAAAACGCGATGAGCCGCTCATGTTCACAAAGCAGCAACCTCTCAAAATGTGCAGTGGAGCGTATTAAGAGGCCGATAGCAGCATGGTCGTGTTTGTGGTCTCGAAGCCCAGCGGCAAGCCAAAAACAGCACCCGAGCTCCGATGGTGTCGCAGGCGGTTGGTAACTATCGGGAATACACCACGAGATGCAGCTTTTCTGGTTTTGGACGAGGTTCCTAAGGCACGGACGTGGATGTTGTGCACTAAGTGGTGCATGAGGACCCAAGGGACAGTTTTACGGCCCGCAAGAGTTGTGTATTCAGCGTTAACAAGATATTTTTATGGCGCACGACATTTGGTGATAGGAAGCTGGTGCATACGCCGAGAGCCAACGTCAGGCGAGAGGGCAAGAGACCAACGCCTACGGACCCGGCGCTTTCCGATTCTGACGTCCCGCTCCCTTCTCATCTCGATTTTCAGCTGGTCATGTTTCGCGCCGCGCGGGCTCGACGACCGCTGATGAGCGCGGCTGCACTCGTCGCGTCTTCATCTAGCAGCGATAAAGCTAAGGTTCGCGCGCGCAGTTTACAATGAACGTAAGGAGAACAGCTGTGACGAACACGCACGCAGCTGTCGATATATCCCAAGGAGGAGCCTGAAATTCTGCTTGAACCAGACCCTTCGCGGTTGGAGCTCGAGATCCGTCGTGTACGACTTGCGGCGACAGAACAGTACTTCCAGGCACGCGCTGTAGTACAGCAAGGTGTTGAACGGTGGATCGGTGTCGAGCAGCACGTCGAAAGTGAGCCATCTTTACGAATGAACGAGGCGCACTGATTGACTGATACGCTCGCGCGTGCGTCCTTACAGGTAGGATAAAGTCACTCAAGGCCCCCGAAGAGCCTCTCACGCCGGGCATCCTGTATGTTGGTGTTGCCGGCCTCACCGGCTCCGTCCTGGCGCGCGGTCGTGCACTTCCTGTTCGCTTCCTGCTTCCGCCAACTCTCCTCGTTGCCGCATTGCCGTATTTCCTCCCACGGACGAGTGCCAATGTTTCAGCATGGCTAAGCAAGCTCGAGCACGCACACGTACCAGAGTTTGCTGCTCAACACGATCACCTCCGCACTCGCTCGCAGGAGATCTGGTCGACAGCCAAGGCTCACACGGCAATGAGCGTTGATCGAGTGCGCGATGGTTCGCAGTGGGCAGTAGGCGAGGTGCAACGCGTCACAGGGCTGCAACTGAGCCAGGCGCTGGGCTGGGCCAAGGCCAAGGAGCTGGCGCTGGAGAAGACCGCGGTCGACGTCGTACAGAAGGCCAAAGTGGAAGCAAAGAATCTTTCCTCGGCTGCAAAGAAGGAGGCAGAGGAGGTCAAGAAGGCGAAATAGACATTATTTAGGTGCGTGCATGGCTCACTGTTCACTTCATCCACGTCTCTTACTCATGCTCGAATTTGCTTCTGTCTCTTTTACAGATTGAAATGCGTACGCGCGTTCTTGTTTTGCCATCCACTTTCGGTGGCATCCCCGCATGATGACAGCATTATACCGCGCGCGGAACGAACGGACTGTGAACCAGCCGTTTGAATGTCGCCCCACCTCACCGTGTTGGACTCTGGTACACTTGCAAGAGGAACCAAATCTGACCGGGAGGAAAGAACGGAAAGCTGACGGGGTTGGAGACTTCTTGTGTCACCAATACACTTGTTGCAACTTCAATGTCTTTGAGCTGAGGGTCATCAAGCAGGCTGCTTAGGGCGACTTGCGAGCCATCGAGACTGCGCAGAATGAGTCACGTCGAGAAGCGCAGTTAAATAAGTATTATTGTTGGCGATGCTGCGCGACCAGGCTCAGTCCTTAATTGCGGCGCAGGCCGGAGTTTGGAAGTGGCGCAGCTCTCCTGCCTCAGTCTTTCTCGCTCGCTTCTACCATGCCTCCTGCAGTCGCGTATAACGCAGCCAAGACCAAGGTCAGAGTTTTGTTGTAGATCGCGCGCTGCTTGTGTAACTCATCGCCGCCTCGATCAGGTTCAGTTACGGTGCGCAATCTGCGTGCCGTCATCGTGCGGCCTCCCACCACCTCCCACTAGCCCTCATACTTGTCCCTCCTAGACTGGCCGTACAACGCCTTCGTGTACTCGAAGAGAAGAAGGCCTCACTTGCTAAGTCTGCGCGACGCGAGATCGCATCGCTGCTAGAACGCGGTCGAGAGGAGACTGCGCGCATCAAGACGGAGGGCATCATCAGCGAAGACATTTACCTCGAGCTGCTCGAGCTTATGGAGCTTTATTCGGAACTTCTTATCGCGCGGTTCTCGATATTGGATATGTGTCCGGGTAACAGGGCACCAGATCCAGCGGTGGCGGAGGGCGTGGCGGCGATTGTGCTTGCAGCGCCGAGGACGGAACTCAAGGGTACGTCTCAACTGGCTGCTAGCTGTCTCGAGCCTTGTTTCTCACCAGTCTCGCGACGTTGCGCAGAACTGCATATCCTGCGAGAGGTAATACAGCCGTCCCTCACGTGATATGCGCAGATTCATACTTACAACCACTTACTCCTGCAGATGCTGATGCACAAGTTTGGGCGCGAATATGCTATCTCTGTCATGGAGAACCGCGAGGGCGTTGTCCCCGCACGCGTTGCCAATAAGCTCACAATTGGCACACCCTCAGCCAAGCTCGTCGACTCATACCTGTACGAGATCGCCAAGGGGTACCAGGTCGACTGGACACCTCCTGCTGGAGATGATGATGATTCACCGTCTGGAGGGCTGAAGGAGCCAGCTGAGGCGGATAAGAGCGCCGAGCCGCAGCTGGAGGACCCATTGCTGAGTGAACCACTTGCAAAGAAGGTTGCAAGCGATGTCGCGGCAGACGTCAACGTGCCAAAGTTGCCCGACATCCCGCCAGCAGAGGGCGAGAAGACGCCGGGGAGAACGACACCGGCACCATCTGCAGCGGCATTGAAGAAGAAATCGTCAGAAGACGATGTACAGGAGTTGGCGGCACGGTTTGCGGCATTGAAGAAGCCGCGGTGAGACCGAACTATGGGAGCCGGACTTGCATCTGAATGTGTACTATTATTATTGGAAGAGAAAACTCACGAAGAAGTTGGGGTCTCAGGATGATTTCGCTTTTGATGTCTACGGAATAGGACCACAGCGCACCTCAGATGACCTGCACCTCCTTCATCTTCGCCTCCTTCGCTTCTGCCGCCACTCAGTGCGTCTCTCAATGACAAACATGCCGCTTGGGCCTACCTTTGGCCGCCTACCAAGGATATAAGAAGATATGTCAGTTGCGCTGACGACAACACCCTCAACAGACAGCAAAGAATTCCGTTCACGAACCCCTCATCTAGTCGGCGCTGAGATCTGGCGTCGTTGTTCTCGCTGTGCGCCATCTTGGAGCATTCCGTAGTCAAGTGCTGGTTCGTAGAATGCATCGATACCACTAGGTCACGGAGTACAACACGTCTCGCGTGAAACCCATCGGCGGCTTGACACACACCGCTTGGGCGCGACAACATTTACATCCGAGGCGCAGGCAAACTGTGCATCCTTAGGCAGCTAACAGACCTCGTCCTCGCGGGAACGTGAGGCGATGAGCTATACCGCGTGTTGCGACGTTGTCGTGTGTGCAAGCACTCTAGTTTGGCCTCCTCTGAGATTTGAGCTCACAAATGAGGAGTCAATGCGGTGACCCTTAGCCCGCTCCGCCGCACATGCTTTCGTCCCGATGAGTGAGGAGCGTTCCACTAGTGTCTCAATATCTCAGAATAGGCACCAGCAGCGAGCATGACATAATTGCCACAGCCATGCAACAAGGTTTCAAGCGCCTTTAGCGCATCTGCGACGTAGCAGAACCCCTTTGCGCTTGAAACACGCTAGCGAAGCCTCGGTGCCGATTGAGCGGGACAACTGAGCGCACTCGTTGTTCTCGTCCCTGAGGGCTTGCACTTATACCCCGTCTGCCGCAATCCTCTCCTCTCCATCTTGCGTATTCCTATCGCTTTGCCCTACCTACCTCTTTGATATCTCTCTTAGACTTGCATAATGGCAACCACATCTCGGCCAGCCTTTCCTGGAGGAGGCTATACTTTAACCGAAACGGCCCCGCCCCCCAGCACCGACGTGACGCCAGAAGGCGTTACTAAGAATGCGACTATCACTACAGCCGAACTCGCAGAAGGTGTCTCTCAGCAGACTTTAAATGTGAGCAACGTGACTGCAATGAGCCTACCACCATACCTCCGAGACTTGAGGCATGGATGTCATGTTCACAGCCATGCGAGATCTTTCCTCTGTGCTACGTGCTGATCAATCAATTTACAGGAAGCGATGGAGTTTACAAAGGCATTTGAGACGACTGATACGGTGCGTGAGCTATGAAGTTCACCGTTGCTAGCTTGCATTCAACTTTGTTCATCACGTAGGACGTTCAAGTTCAACGCAACGCCGCAGTCAGCCTCGGCGAGCAAGCCAAGGTCACGTTCAATGGCGCAATCAAGGCTCTCGTATTTGAGGGTGAAGGTACTGGCAAGCACCTCTTCCACGACTCTCGCACGTACATCGTCGCTGCGGACGGCATCAGCTGTAACAAACCAATCAATGCGGAATTTTATGTGGATGGAGGGACAATGTCAAATGACTCCTCCGCTGTCAACATCCTTACTGGCCGCGGAGAAATCAATACTGACAACTCTATCACGGTCGTGGTGGGCAAGCCGCCGCCGGGATTCACCAGGGTGGTGTTTTAACGATGATGTGGTAGATTACGACGAAGTGATGGACTCTAGGCTACTGTAACTTGGAACGCTTCTCTATGATAAGACCATCGGCAGCTGTCATAGTCTACTTGTGGTTGAACTGGTTTGCCGAGTCCGTGCGCCGCGGTCGTAATCAAGACAACGACAACCAGCCAGTCACCACGTCGTTCTTTCCCGGCGTTTCTCGTCATGTGGAATATGCTCTGGCATGTTAGCGTCACTTTTACATCGAATAGCTTCGATAACGTCAGATTTGTCCTACTCGAACCTTCGCGGTCGATTTTCTCACGCATCGCTTGTAAGCACACTTCGTGAAGGGCATCCAGCGTCTATGCCCTATGCACAGAGATGCTATCGATCGCTAAAAGACTGTACCAATGCGGAAATTAAGGGGAATCGCGACCGCGGCGCGGCGCGGCAGTTCGGAATGCGGGTGTTGTTATCGGCAAGTGCTATGCTGCACTGCTGCTGTTGATCAAACTGACGAGCGAGGGCACGATGATACAGCACCTGATCGCATATCTATTCCGATCGAATGAACTCATGAGTCATGCAGGTCGATCCAATGCCTCCAGATTCGGTGCCAGCGGTCCAGTTGCCACAATGCACCTGCGGTGCTCAACTTCCATCACACTACGTCAAAGCGATATCCACATTTCATGACCATACATTAGAGAGATATTGCTTCTGTATGTAGAGAAGCGCCTAGTGTGTTTGCGCTCGCTCCTGGCTGTTTCTACTTAAACGCTTCCACCATACCGCATGTCTGCCTGTACTCTCTCTCTCTCTCTCTCTCCGCTGAATCTCTTGGGCTTCTGTAATGGAGCAAGAGGTCGGATCTCCGGGCGAATCAGCACCCTCCACAACGCAAGACCACTCCAAGCTCTTCATGGTAAGACGCGAATTTTAACTATGAGGCGTAGACTGAGCGGTGCTCGCCGTTTGCACCGTCGCCTTCCCGAGCGGTATACTGAGTGTCCTACAGGAGGGTCACAAATTAGTATCGAGTGTCGTCACGACCAAGGAGGTGAGGGATCGTGTGTTTGTGAAATTTATCATGCCCTCAATATCGCGCAGGACATCATCAAAGGAAATCCCACCGTGAAAATCAAGACAAACTCGGAGGCCCATACTGCTGACACGAGAACATTCGAGATCATTACGACCGAGGAATCTGGCCGACGCCTTGTCGTCAATAACCGCACATTCAACGCGGCTCTCGGCGACGACGATAAGATCACGAACGGCACCAAATCTGTTTTTATCCACGACGGCAAGGATGCGGCCCTGAACGACACCGCAACCTGGAACATATGCGGCGGCAAAGGCGGTATCTCCAACTCTGGGTCGGTCATAACCCACATTGGCAGTCCGCCCGACACCGCCGATTGACCCTCATCCATTCACGAGACGAAGGTTGGGACCGCAGTTCGAAAGTACTATGTTAAAGTTGTAACGGCTGAACCTTTAGCTCTTTGTTCAATAAACTCGCTGTATCTCCTGCGAGTCTCACGTGTGTGCTCACACTATCACAGCCGGCAAAGTTCGCGTTGACCGGGCGGTGGCTGGGTAGTTCCATCGTGCGTCCCACCGTTGCTGGTGGTGCAAATTCAACGTCGCGCTGTCGGCTGTGTATGTCGCAAATGTTGGGCACTGCCTGCAACTTCCCGGAAAGAACTGATCATGAGCGGAAAGCTCCGACCAGGGCTTGACTTTGACTTCCTTGTTCCTCATACTTCGCGACACCAACAGCGATACCTCGTTGCTTGATAATCGCTATTGGAACCGCCTCGATAACTGCGGGTAGAAAGTTGATGCCTGGGACGATATTATCCATCTTCGGACGCCGCGGCTTGGTTTCAGGCCATGTGTGTTCCACAGGCTCCATGTTGAACACGGGTCATGTCTTTTCATGGCCAATTGGGGGACATCCGGGATCCTGTCCGTAGCACGATATTGCAGCATCTCGGCGTCGAGCCCACGACGCTGCCGCAGCTCCTGAAGCGCGCTATCGCTCATTCATATCTCTTATATGACAACGGCATTGTAAGTGGTTGCTGGATTCAATTTTGGTGTCAGCAGTGTGCATATCACACCTTTGTCATAACGCTCGTGCGAGTTCAGCTTATCTCGGCCAAACTCCAACAGGCTTTCCCCTCCCTTGCATCCTACATTCAGTAGTAAACTCAGTGTGCTTGCTCCACGTGTTTACACACCTAATAGTCAAGGCGCCGACGCGTGCCTTCTTCTTCCACTCTCCCATCGCTTTGCTCTTTGTGCTCCGAGTCCCCTCGTTATCTGTCGAACTTGCGGATTGGCAACCGAAAATTTGTCGACTTTGTCCAGAGCCGGCTGCATTGTTGGCAGAATGATTGGGCTTCCATGCAAGACAGCATCTGATGAGGACAATGCGACCACACCGGTCAGTAAGATCCTCACCAACGTCCTCAAGGTGAGGGACCGCGACTGAAACGAATAGATGACACTTCACAGTCAAGTTTGCTTCTTCCTCGATTAGCATGCTGATCGACATGCAGCAGGCCAGCAGCATTGTAATGGCAGTCGAGACGACTGAGGAGGTGAGAGATCGTATTGCTCGTTCCCTCATGTCCTCAGCTTCGTTCAGGATATTGTCAGTTGGAAGCCTACCGTCAACATCCAGATGGCGAAGGAGGGCAATATTCAAAACGTAGCACCCATTGAGACCTTTGTAGGCGAGAATACTGGGCGACGCGTAGTCACCAACATTCGTACGTTCAACGCGGCGTTCGGTAGCGCTGGTGGCATCACGAACAAGAGACCATCAGCCCTGGTCTACCTCGGCAATGGCGCGGTCTTGAATGACACCGCAACTTACAACATTTGCAGCGGAAAAGGAGGCATCGTCAACGATCACCTAGTTATAAATTACTTTGGCTAGCCACCGCCTGGCTTCGTATGGTCGTCTTTCATTGACACGGGGACGGAAGCTCGAGGCAGATTCATGATTACTGCAGCGGATTGTGTACCGCTGGGATCGAGACTGCCTGAGACGTGGGGCACAGTAGGCCGCATTCTCCTCAACCCGCCTTGCAACACTAGCAGTGGCAGGGTCGTCCGCACCTTCACCACCCATTCAACCACGCTCTTGTTAATCTCAGCTTGCCCCCTCCCCCTCTCCTCTCCTCTCCCCTTCCGATGAATATCTGATTCACGGATAACATTGAACAAAATCTCGGACGTGCCGTAGCTTTCTATGTGACACGCGCGGTGTGGTGGCAAGATAATAAGTTTAAGACCCCCCCTCCCCTCTGTATTAGCCACTGCTTTTTGACTAGAAGTTTTGGCATGTTATAGACTCGGCTCCTTGAAACTGCTACTCAGGAATGAAATCGTAAACCATGTTGCTTTTCCCCCGGGCTACAAACCGCGGACACCTCCTTTCACTCTCAACTCACGGAAACGACCACGTTGTCCGTGACATACACCAAGGCCGCCTTAAAATGTGCCAACTGAGTGAACAGGCTCCAGATAACGCACCAGGCACTGGTGGCTCGACCAGCGCCGGTCTGGTAGCGGCATTGCACCCCAACAAACGGCCCTGCCGGCTTAATCTCTTGCCCGAGCCTTTGTCGCATTTGCCCCTTCACATGTTTGACTTTCGAAAGCAGGCGAGCGGTGAGGTGCGACAAGCACAATAGCCCTCCGGCCCATCTGCTGTCTTTCTGATGCATGCCCGGAGTTAGTAGTCACTGTAGTGCCTAGTCCCAGCCCTATTTGTCGTAATGTCTCACGTTCTCAGCGCGATTACGACATCTCGCGCTAACAGATCGGTGTTCACGGTCATGGACAGTACGTAGGAACGTGCCGAGTTGTTTAGTCAGTGAACTGCGAGTTGAAGTCATGGTGCTTCACGCCAACTCCCAGCCCATCGCAAGAACGAGACCATCGAGCTTGCTACCATGCGGCAGTGTGAAATGGCACGACACTGCCATGCAGGTGCGATCCCGACAGAAGAAAGTTCAACGTATGCCACAATACTTGCCATTTTCTGACGCGAATTTCAGGCGTGGTGGAAAACAAGGGCCTTGATGGCCCAAAGAAAGGATGGAGTTGAATATGGGTGTACAGAGACAGATTCATCATCACAGTTTGTCACTTCGGCCGGGGCCGAACATGCCAGCCTAAGGCGACGCCCTGGGCCAATCCAGACTGCGACAAACATCATGCGTCTGCCCGCGTTTACAGTTGTCCGTTCTCTGCTGTGCCGAGTGCACCAGGGAGGTGACCGCTGTTTCATTCCGCAGGCCACGCGTACGGTCGCTGCGGTTGTAGTGAGATCAGCGAGACGGGAAGCCCAGGTTGGGCTCGCGTCACAGCACGTCTCTCAGCAAGAAAATTCTGCTTAATCATTCGCGCTATGTTTGGACATGTGTAAGGAGGCATGAAGCGAATATCCAGCGCGTGGAGAGGAGTGGAAGGAGGCAGATCCGCTAAAGGGTTCGGTTCACGCTGAGAATCCAACCAGTTTCGGATTCTCGATAAATCTGATTCATAAATGAATGCTGAAGTCAACCGGTTCACAAGTTCTTCCGCACGGGAGTGATGACGGTGCCCATCTGTCCCAGAGAAACAGACCACATTAATTTCCTGAACCACTTCTTAACAACGAAACGCACCTTCTTAACCACCCTTGGCATAGTCGCCCTCTGGAACCCGATTCGAGTATTCCACTCCTGGCCGAGCGGCATCTCGAGCGTGCGCTCGAATTGCGCACGACCGGTATACGGAAACGGTAGGTCCTTCGTGCGATACTTTTGGGCTTTCTTGTCCGTCTTTTCGCTGATGATGACGTGCGCCTTGCCGTGGTCTGCGCGCTGCGTTGGGTCAATGCCCGGGATCGTCTTCAACAGATGAGGTTTCGGCTTTTGTTTCTTGGTGCCGCGGCCGCCCCAAGAACCCTGTAGGTGGATATGAGTCAATCAAATGGGATGGTGGGGTAGAATGAGGACGAACCCAACCGGTCAGTGTCATGTCCTCGACCTTGGGGGCGTCGGCCTCCATCTCTTGTCGCTTGGCCGCGGCGAACTCCTGCGGCGGGTATGTTAGAGAAGAACTCTCTCTAAACGGCCGAGACACACCTCTACCACATTATCGCCTGCGAATGCCAGCGCGACGAGCTCCCGCT
>Ga0247815_10004238_pt1 | contig 10107 bp, 10 predicted proteins | sample UWRJL194509B1_FD_181014 | JGI IMG/M metagenome (GOLD analysis project Ga0247815, IMG submission 181014) | Plant litter microbial communities from Arlington Agricultural Research Station in Wisconsin, United States - UWRJ-L194-509B-1 | ecosystem: Environmental > Terrestrial > Plant litter >... | reverse complement strand
TTTGGGTGCGTGTATGGTGCCGGCACGAGTGGCCGCCCGGCAGTGCCGGTGACGGGGAACTGACACCTTTCGAATTTGCGCAGCGAACTCAGCCGCGCTCGTTGACTTCCTCACGTTCATTTCCCCGCTCTCGCGCTCTCCTACTTGTGTTGTCGCTGCCCGCTTCTTGTTTGCCTGCCTGCCTGCCCAGCTCGCCGTCGATCTGTCTCCCCATCACCCTGCACACTGTGATTCATCTGGAACATCCGCACGCACTACTCGCACACGATCTTTCGGCACCCAGAGACGTCGACTCTCACCCTCCCTCCCTCTTACCACCACCACACCCCAGAAAACTTGTGGAAAAACTCGCAAAAACAGTAGAAACGTTCCTTGCGAATAACACACTCTGCGAACTGTCCGAGTCCGTGCGTGCGAGCGTGTTAGCGGCCAGCGAGCCTGTGGATTCAGAGCAGGATTGTGGACTCTCCGAAGTTGCCCGGAGATGAGTTGTGCGGAGGGTAATCGAGGGCGAGGGGACCCTTGGAGCGGGGAGATGGCGAAGCAACGCGGGGAAGCCGGCACGTGTTCTGCCGCTCAGCCGAGCGAGTGCGATAGAACACAGAGTCCTTGTGATACTACAAGTTCTCAGGCATGCGTAGGTGCTTCCCGCGTGGGCAGCATTTCGATATCGAGGGCTTGAAACGGCCCGTGGTCCGCTGTTAAAGTCTGAACGAGGACGAGAGAAGCTCCGACCCTTATGAAGCGGCCAGTCCGCTGAGGCACCGCGCTTCTGTTCGTTGCATCAATGCCTCGGTGAGAAGGAAGCGCAAGCGCGGCAGCTTCAAGTTGTTCCAACTCGAAGGATCGCGTACGCCTCCAACTTTCAAACACACCGTCGACAGCTTGCTTGCATTATCGGCGCCCGAATGACCATCAGCGCTCAGAGATAAACTCGGAGGGTGGCGAATCTGTCTGCCTTGGTGCTGTTGTACAGTGCTGGACGTTGGGAACGGGTACGTACGTTACCTCTGACGGACATAACGTGTAACGTCGAAACCTCAAGCTGGGGACTCACACATGATGCCGATTTCGTGCGGAATGACGGCTGCCACAAGGCCGGTCATGGATCGAAGATCTGGGTGTCGGTGTGTTGAGATCATTAGTATGCGTGCTTATGATGCCGGCTGCATTGCGACCAATATTTCGCCGGCCGCCGGACACTGCAAGTTCTGACAGTGCGAGATATGAATCGCAACGGCTAGGTAGGATCGGTGGGAATTGCGAGTAAAGGGGTTTCCGGTTGGTACGACGGTCAGGTGCGGTCAACAAGGAGCTCGGAGCGTTGTCGCATGCGGACCTGAGGCGTCTCGCCGGAGGTCGACGGGCGATCTAAGCTTCGTTGTTGGTGGGAGCTTGCCGCGGCTTCTTGAAGACAGCACACGAACCGCTTAGGTGTTACATTTTTGCAGGGTGGAACGAGGTACCGGGTGGATGGATGAGTGTGTGGTGTTGGTGGCGCAGATGGCGAGGTGTCTCGGCGCGGCGTCTGTCAAACTGCCCAAAGAAGAGCATATTGCTTCCGCACCGCGGCCAAACACGTGTTTCGCTCCGCGGGGCAAGGGAATGGGCATTCATTAGCGATATTATCGAGACATTCTGGGCCAAATAAAGTAGTACAAGTGGTTTCAATGGTGCGCGGAGGTTTAGGAGAAGTGGAAATGACGGCGGAGCGATGTGGCCACAAGTCCTCGGAGGATAGCTGCCGACGTGTCCGATCACTTTCCAGGTCGTCGGAGCGCCCGTCCCGCTTGACTGGTATCAACACGTCCGCCCTCAATCGCAACATCCGCGGCGTGTTGAACACACAGAACATTCATTTCGGTGGTCTAGAGGAACTGGGTTGGTCGTGGGCCGCGGAAGCCGAGGAGTTTTGGAGATGGCGAGAGTGATGAGTGGGATAGGTTTTGGCGGATATCTGTCAAGATGATTGGCAGGAGTGGTCGTGGATTGAACGCAGAAATGGACTCTGCGGGGGCTAGATCTGATGTCGCTTCAAGGCCGCTCGCTTCCGCGGAATCTGGCATTCGGACTCGGAGAAAAGGAGCCGGCCCTGGCGGTCATCCGCGCTGTGCTTTCACTTCTTGCCCTCCCGACTTGTTCTTACACTCGACTCGAACTCGTCCGGCCCGCCATCCCCACTGCCGCCGCTGCTCCTGCTGTGCCATATGGACGAGATAGTATCCGACATCGACGTTACGGTTTGTTGACACGCCAGGGTGTGGCACTGTCTGCACGATCCTGACGCACTGCTCGCGTGCAGGCCGATCACAAGTCGAATGAATTGCTCGAGCTATTGCGCGAGAGTCGCAACACTTACAGACGACAAGCCGAGACGTTCAAGGGCGAACGAGACACGTTGTCTGCAGAGGTGGGCCAGAAATCTGTTTGACTTGCGTCAGTTCATTGAAAGAGTTGCCACTGCCAGGTCGCGCGGCTGCGCGCACAACTCGACGCGCGCCACAATCAATCCAGTGTCAACGTGCGCGCGCCGTCGTTTCAACCTCCGCTCATCCTGCTAACTCGTCATAGGGTATCACACCTGCAACCAAGGCAGCTAACGGCGAGGTCAGTATCTCTTGCATTGCGAGGGGGGCGCCAGCTATTTACCCGCATCAGGGCTAACCCCGGTCCGCAGGAGCCGCTATCCGAGGACCTCGCCCGATTCCGACAGCTCGACTCCGATTATCACTCTCTCCAGGAGCGCGCTGCTCACGTTCGTAGCCCTGCACACGTTCATATAACTGTCTGTCTGCTGACCCCGTGCCCACAGTGGGAGTCCCACAACTCAGCCCTGTTTGGTGAGCGAGAGACGCTCGTGAATAAAGTGAGCACCCTCCCCTCACTCAGCCCAACCCCGAAGTTAAATCACCCGTTACCCAGTTGAAGGAGGCCGAGGCTGCACACGTACAGCTGGCGGAGCAAAAGGAAGCGCTCGAAGCCAAGGTCAGTCGCTCAATTGCCCTCTCAATCCCCCCGTTGCTGCCAGTCCACTGATCCCGACGTTTGAAAGGTTGTCGAGCTCAAAAGCATGATGACCGGTGATGGAATGTTCCAAGCACATCAAGCCCTCGAGCAGAAGGTCAGCTGAACAAGGCCCGCAGCGCAAATCCTGATGCTCACAATACGTAAACCCGATCTCAGTTGGACGTCGCCGAGGACAAGGTACGATACCCTGCATGTGTTTGGTCTGATCACTCGCGTGGCTTGCTCACACCCGCGTCTATCTCCGCAGTGTCGTGTCCTACGCTCCCAGCTCAGCGACAGTCAATCGAATGCCGATGACCTTGCGCAGAAGCTCCTGCAGCGTGGCGAGGCCATTCGCGCCCTCAAACAGAAAATTGACCGACAGACGGAAAAGCAATCCAATTCCGAGGCTGCTCCGTCACCAACAGACAAGGAGGGCCGTCGATATGCGCCATATCCGACCCCCTCGACTTCTGCTGCGGCCTCGGTCCGTATCATTGACGCTGCTGCTGCTTTATCGGCTTGTTTGTTGACGCTTTCCGCAATAGGCAGCATACAAGAAAGCGTATTCGCCGTCGCCTCCACTGACTGGTTTCGGTCTCCGGCCTGTTGACTGGACCGCCCCACCTGCAGTGCGAAACCCCTACATCAGTGGTGTAAGTCTCCAGAGGACTTGTCCCGCCTGCTCTATGCTCACTCTCCGATCAGGCTGCAGGATCTCCATACCCGCTTTCGCCACGCGGCGCGGACCCGGCGGAAAACGACCGTGCTTCGCCGCCGATGCCCTCTCCATCGTCAGTGAACAGTGGTTCGCATCGTCTCTCGTATCCTGGACCGCCTCCATCGAGTTCTGCACGCCACCCGTCGATGACAATGGCTGTGCACCAGCCGCCTCAAAGGGCTTCGTATACTGCACCGTTGCCTCGTCCTGCGCCTCCCCCTCCGCCGCCAGCTGATTTTGAACCGTGTCTCATGTGTCGCGTAACGCAACGCGTCTGCGAGCCACAGACAGGCAAGAAAAGCCGTGCATGCAAGCCGTGTGCGAAGAATAAGGCTCGATGCTCGCTGAGTGCTCCATCTGCGCATGCGACGCGGGTTTCAGACTCGGATTCCGACGAAGAATCGGTTCACATGAACGGCGCACCCGCGAGAGCGCCGCCGGCGACTCAAGGATATCAACCGCCGCGGTCGTACGTGCCGCCTCCGCCTTCGTCGCATGGATCCGGCCACCGGCCCAGTATCTCGCCGACAAATCGACACTCTGGGCCTGCACTTTCGGCACCGCCGTTGCAGCAACCGCCGCCTCCGCCGCCGCCGAACAGCCATTACCACGCTTCGACGGCGTCGCCGCATCAGATGCACCAGCAACCTTCGAGATCATCTGCGCCACCTCCTCCGCCTCACTCACAGGCGACCGAGATGATGGTCGACTGAGCGGCCCGCCCGCTGTCCGCTTGTAAATACCGGCACCCGGTTTTGTGCGCCTTTTGGCTTGGCGCTCCGTTCTGCTGTAAGTAAACCCTGTACATATGCATGGCCTGCTGCTTTCTTGTCCTCGCTCTGCCTCGCCCCACCTCACTCTGCCTCATTGTCTCTGTGGTACACCTCTTGGTTTTCCCTTTGGAACCCGTTGTCTCTCCTATATTCGACTTCATCGTGTCTCTCCACAAGTGTTGCTGCTACATCCTCCGCTTGCTTGCTCGTTCCCGTGCAATTTGGTGCCTGTACTCTTATCCATCGAACATCCACACCTCTTCTCTGTGTACCTCTCCAGCCATGTCCCCTTGCGCTTGCATTTCTCCTGCCGCCCTGCCCACCACCTCCGCTCTCGGCTTGATCCCGACCTCCTTCCACGTGCGTGTTTGGTGCAAATAAGGCAGAGTTGTTTTTCGAAAGCTCCCGAGACGTGGGTTTCGAAATTGAAATTATCGCGACAACTGACAGCAAGGACGATTGCCACCGGCCTGTTCGGCGTCCGCAGCACAAAACGCCGACAAAGTGGCGAAAACAATGCCCACGGAGTTCCGCGGACCAAACTTTCGTAAACCTCACGGCACGCGTCACGCGTGTGCGAATGTCGCTCGATCTTGGGCAGCGATCTGCGTTGCGGGCAGGCACCAGGGAGATAGCGACTTCATTAAACATGGGGACACATCACAAAACGATGTAAATCAAGTCCATCCGGCTTCTCTACATGTCCTCGTCGCTGTCGGGGAACTCTAAGCCACCGTCATCCGAGTCGTCGTGCTGCTCTGGCACGGACACCCGCCTCCGTTTCGCTGCAGGCCGCGAGACGACGAGGTCGTCGTCAGATTCGTCTTCAGTTGCAACGGGTGTGGAGGCGGAGCTGGATGCGGCAACGGCTGTCGATGGAGCGGGCGGCTCGATCTCCAGTCCGTCGTCCGAATCATCAAGGTCCATCAAGGTGGGGTTGACAACACTCGTGCGAAGTTTCTCGCCGGGCTTGCGGAGAATCACTTTACGGTTGGCAGCGGATGCCGTGAGGAGGGCAGCCTGTTGGCAGCGTCAGCTTCTCGAAAGACGGTCATTAATAACCTGTAGAACAGAACGGAACCCACGTTGCGCGCTGTCTCGGACGAGTCCACAGGCTTCTCTTTACGGATGCTCAATGCGAGAGGGTCGAACCCAATTGCCTTCACGACGTCCGGGGTGAACACGCTCCGCCCTAGCTTTTCCCTCTCTTCTGCTGCTTCGCGCTCCTCTTGCGTGACCTCCGCCTCCGGAACTGCCTTGCCTCCGTTCTTCTTTTCCGCTTTCTGTTTTCTTAATACCATTAGCGCCGCCCGTGCGGTATCGATTCCGCTGCCAGTCACCACCAGCCCTGACGCTCCGCCTCCGCCGGACCCACCATAACCGCTCTTCGCGTGCTCATCGATAAGCTTCTCCAGTGCCGCATGTTGTGCCGCACGTCGTTTCCTGTCCTCTTTCTGCCGCCCAAGCTTTTCTTCCACGAACTGTGCGGTTGGAGCGAGATTGGATAACGTGTGTCCGTTGAGGAGATAAGTTTCGCTGCCGGGGCGGTGACCAGATTTATGAGAGTCCTGGTCGGCCGGTAGGAGGCCAACCTTGCGCTCGGGGTCGAACGTGTTGTGTGAAGTGGAAGCGCGCTTCTTGGCCTGATTCTGTTGGAAAGTGGACAGCCCGGCCGTGCTGAAAGCATTACGATAAATCCCAGAGTTCAGAGTGCGGTCAGGAGGATCTTACTTTGCGGTGAACTCGGGTCGCTGAGCACGGGTGTTTTGGACAGCGCGGGTGACATGATATTCGCATGCCTGGGCCGCTCGTCTGCAAAGGTATTCTCAGAGATCGTCGAGTGAAAGAAAGGGTTGGGCACTCACAAATCATACCAGCCACCGCATACTTTCCCTGCGGCACTCGTCGCCGAGCATACTCCAAGGTCTTTAGCATAGCCCAAAATGACGATGCTGTCCGCGCTAGCAGGTGTGATACCGAGAACATGGTGTGCATCATACCGCGCATTGCTTTGCTGAGGCTTGAGGATGCGCGGGTTGAGAAGTGCGATGACTGTGCCTTCGCGCAGCTTAGCCAGCTCGTCAAATGGGCCTTTGACGTTGAGCCGCTTCCCGGTCACAGAGTCGAACTGAACCTGACCGACACGCTGCTGTTTCTCGGCGTTGAACTTGTCGTCGAAGAGCAAAAGGTTGAGTTCGGCGTCACCGCGTACAGTGCCGGTATTGGCGTCGCGGGTACCGAAGTCAATGAGCTTGAGCTTGACGAAGCGCGAGCCTGTCGGCTTGCTGTTCGCCTCTGGTGCCGCTTTCTTCTTGCCCTTCTTTGCTTCGGCAGCCTCGTCGGCGAGGGTGTCGTTGGTCGTGCGAGCCACGGACATCTGAATGGGTCCGCGCTGCGCTACGACAGCGACTGTAACCCAATCGCTGTCCACAGGCACATCGTAGGATCTGTCCGGCTGAAGTCGCGCGACAGAATAAAGAACAGACGGTGATATAAAGTAGCGACCACGTAGCATGTCGGCAAAGTCTACGTGCGCGAGTTTGCGCTCCTTGAGCCTGATCCGCGAATGCGGCTCGAGTAATTTGAAGTCTGGGTCATCTGGCAGTGGCGCATGCTCGTACGGACCCATCTTGAGCTGCTCAACGAGCTTCAAGCTCTCGTCACGCTTGCCAGCAAAGTCCGAGGGCCCTGGGTCGAGTGGCTCGTCGTCTTCCGCTGTCGCTGCAGTAGGCACAACAGCCTTTGCTGCAAACGACGTAGAGCGACCTTCCAGCTTCTTGCGCGCAGCATCGGCCGCAGTATCGAGAGAGCCCATCGCGCCCATGTTGGCGAGAAAGGTTGATTTGGCAGGCCGTGCAGCAGCACTCATACTATGTGCATTGGGAGCCGCTCCGCTGCGTTTGCGCTTGGCTGGTACCTGCTGGCCACCTCCACCGGGCCTGGAGCCAGGCTGAGTCATGGTGCGCGGCTTGGACGGAGTAGCCGCGCTCAGAATATAAACGCCAGACATTGGAGCGAGACAGAGATAATTCAAGCGCCGATCCAAATCGCGTCACCCTTGCACTGTTCCCGAATCCGCGTGCTCCTTCTTCCTCAGCTACTCACAGTATCTTCGTCAATCCGCGTCAAACAGTATTGCTAATATTGCGCCTTACATCGTTGCGTGACGACGACTTTTGAAGCTGAGCAATCTGCACACTCGTAGCCAATGACCATCCAGGCCACGCTTGAGGGTGACAACTGTCGCGCATCCGCGTGCTGTTGATGCAACATCGCACTCACGCATCAGTCAAGAATGAGACTCGGCTCGACGCTCGACAATTCAAAGTGGCGAGCCGCGGTCTCGAACAGGCTGTTGAGGCTTCGAGTCTGTCCAAGACCCGTTCACTTGCTTTTCTCTCGAAACTCCGCCGCCTTCGTTATCTGACTACTGGATGCCCCGAGTTACGCGGCGGAGTGTTTCCAGGTACACGGCATGCAACGCAAGTCCTCGTTGTCCCTTGTCGGACAGAGCGCGGATCACCTGTGGTTGACCTCGCGACGTACTCGCGCCTTGCCCTGACGATCACCGCTATGGTTCACTCCTCGGGTTGCAATCGAACGGTTTTGCCCTAGCATCGTGTGATATTGGCTCGGCAATGCTGTCATCCTCCGACTGGATGAATTGTTCATGACGACCAGTATAAAGTCTGGATAACGCAACAGCAACTCAGCTTTCTCAGTTCCCACGTTTCGTTCTCTTGTCTACTCCACTCTCTCTGACTCTCACTCTCACTCTCTTTCCTACTACTCGACTATGAAGTTCTTCGCCCTGTCCGCATCTCTCCTCGCTCTGGTAGCATCTGCGAATGTGCGAACTTCTACCACCCGCCTCACCTTCCCGAAGCCGCCTCATGCTGACCCTATTCAAGGCCGTTGCCATCCACAAGCGGGCTTGTACGGATGAATCTGCGACCATCGGTTTCGCGGCTGGCACAACTGGTGGTGCCGGTGGTACGACCACAACTGTCAGCACGCTGGCCGCGCTGAAGGCCGCGGTCGCTGGAACAAAGAAGAAGGTGCGTCATGCTCGTCTGTATATTCCGCTGCTAATCTCTTCGACACAGATTGTCATCGTCAACGGCACGATTACTGGCAATACCGTTCTCCGCGTCGGTAGCAACACGTCGATCATCGGCAAGTCTGGCTCGTGTGCGTCGCTCTCAGACTGTCTCGCTCGCGTCGGCCTACGATGCTGATGGCTTGTCTTTCGTTGCTATCCAGCTCTTAAGGGCGTCGGCCTTCGTATCATTGGCGAGAGCAATGTCATTGTTCGCAACGTTAAGATTTCCAAGGTCCTTGCCGCGGCCGGCGACGCCATCGCCATCCAGGAGGCCCACAACATCTGGATCGATCACGTTGACCTGTCGAGCGATCTAACTCACGACAAGGATTTCTATGAGTGCGTAACTTCGCTGCAGTGGCGTGAAATCGAGGTACCTAACATTTGCAAAATAGTGGCCTACTTGATGTCACACATGGCTCAACCGCTGTGACCGTGAGCTACTCAAAGCTGCACGACGTGCGTTGGTTCTCTAGTCATATGAGCTGACTTGATCTGGAAGCTGATAAGTCTGCAGCACTTCAAAGCTTCTCTCGTTGGACACTCGGATAGCAATGGCTCCGAGGACAAGGCGATCCAGGTTACCTATGCGTTCAACTACTGGAGCGTACGTTTCTCACCTCTTTAGCTCTTGCGAATGCGCGTCTCACCCGATCTTTCGCAGAACCTCAACTCGCGCACCCCCTCGTTCCGCTTTGGCACCGGTCATCTCTTCAACAACTTCTAGTGCGTGCCGCTTTACTGCTTGCTTTGTCTCATCTAACTAAATTCTATCAGCGAGAACGACTCGGACGGCATCAACACACGCGTCGGCGCTCAGCTGCTCGTCGAGAACAACGTCTGGACTGGCGCGAAGAAGACCGTGTACAGCACCAGCGGAGGCTTTGCGGTCGCGCGTGGCAATGACTGTGCGTTCCTCACATCTTCTAGTCCAAGCGTACGGACCATTCTCTGACCAACACCTGCAGTTGGCGGTGCTCCGGGATCAACAGCACCAGTGGGCACATTCACAAAGGCGCCATACAAGTACAACCTGCTTGCGGTTGGCACCGTCAAGTCAACGGTGACGAAGCAAGCGGGTCAGACACTGACTTGCTGAACATATGGCGACTCGTAACGGCAACCACTTGCGGTCCAATAGTGAATCGCTTCTCACTCGTTTATGCTGTTTTCTCCATATATACGTCCAATCATTGGAGCTCGGCGTCCGTCTAGCTAGTGTCTTCACCAACCAGTCCTCATTGTGAGGCGCCAGCAATGGCTAGTCTAATCGTGCCAAATTTCACTCTGAACGATTGGTGCCTTGAGACATTTCACGTGACTGCCACACAAGTTGGAACTCCGGCTTTGTTTCCGGTTCTCGAATCCAGCGGCCGACAGGATGAAAAGCCATTGGTGTTGTGAGAACTCAAACATCAAAAAAGATCGAATCAGCGGAGCTACTTCGTACTTGGAGTACAACGGCATGTGTACAATGTGAGTATTCATGAAGAAGTCACGACACG
>Ga0247815_10004237_pt1 | contig 10109 bp, 17 predicted proteins | sample UWRJL194509B1_FD_181014 | JGI IMG/M metagenome (GOLD analysis project Ga0247815, IMG submission 181014) | Plant litter microbial communities from Arlington Agricultural Research Station in Wisconsin, United States - UWRJ-L194-509B-1 | ecosystem: Environmental > Terrestrial > Plant litter >... | reverse complement strand
TTTGTTCCTGACTAAAAAACGAGCTATTACGAGTATTGAAAATGATTATAAAGATTTCGGTTATGAGGATAAATTTACTTTAATTGTTGCTAATGATGAAAGTTTACATTTGATTACTTCAATACCTGATTTAGTAATACATGATGAGCATCATAGATTTGGAGCTTTCCCAAAACCAAATAAGACCGCAAAATTATTTAAAGATAAATTCGGTAAACTACCAATGATTTTTTTATCTGGCACACCTCATCCAGAATCATACTCGCAAATATTTCATCAATTTTGGGTAAAGGTTGGTTTCTGGAAAAGGCATATTAATTTTTATAAGTGGGCAAATGATTACGTAGTTAAAAAGAAAAAGCATTTAGGATATGCAGAAGTAAACGACTATACAGAAGTTAATGCGGATGGAATGAATTTCATACGAAAAATGCAGGAATTAATATTTGTTTCTTATACTCAGATTCAATCTGGATTTAATGCGTCTGTAAATAAAAAAGTATTGTATTGCGATATGAAACCAGAAACGGCACTATTACAAAAGCAACTTATAAAGAATCTTTATTTAAAAATGAACGATCAGGATATAATAGCAGATACAGCCGTTAAGCTTCAAAATAAAATACATCAGTTAAGTTCTGGATCAATTATAACAGATGAAAAAAATACAATCGTAGTAGATTATTCAAAAGCGGAATTTATAAGGGATTATTTCAAGGGTAAAAAACTGGCTATATTCTATTTTTTCAAAGAGGAATACAATATTTTAGATACAATATTTTTAGATGATTTAACCAATGATTTAGAAGCTTTTAACACAACCGATAAACATATTGCATTACAGCAGATTTCAGGAGCTGAGGGAATTAGCTTAGCTAAAGCAGATGTATTAATTTTTTATAACTTTGGTTTTTCCAATGTAAAATTTACTCAGGCAATTGACCGATTAACCACAATGGAACGAAAAGAAAACGATGTTTATTTTATATTCGGAAAGGGAGGAATAGAAGAAAAAATATACAATCGCCTGGAGCTTAAAAAAGATTACATAACCTCAGCATTTAAAAAAGATTACAATGTCAAGTTTCCAAAAAAAGTTAATTAGAGAATACACACAAAAAGGATATACTGTTTTAAAAACTATTCGTTTAAACTCAAACGCATATCCTGATTTGTTATGTATGAAATTAGGAGAAGTAGATATTTGGATTGAATCAAAAGAATTAAACGATGATTTAAAACCATTACAGAAACTAAGAATTGACCAATTAAACGCATTAGGTAAACGTGCCTTTTGTATGCAAGACACTAAGGGAATTATTTATCCCATACACCAAAATTGAGCCTTATTTGAAAACTAAAAATAAATAGAGAAATTATGAGCGAAGCGAATGAAGCACCTTACTTCGATAAAAACGGAAAAGAGATAAAAGAATATGCCTTATTGAAAATATTCCATTTTAAAGGCGTGAATTATTTAGGTAGAGGCAGAAAAAATTACTACATGTACAAGTGGGTAAAAATAATTGATGGTAAATTTGTTGCGTTACATTTAACCAACGGATCAGGAGATTACTTTCATTTAGGAACTGCTTATAAAAATCATGTTTGCCACGATGCCGAAGTAGTTCAGTCGTACTAACCAACATAATTTTAAATAACATTAAAAAAATAGATTATGAATTTACTTGAATGCAGAGTTACAGAAATAACATCTAAGCCGTATTTTAAATATGAAAAATGGTGGGTAAATGTAAAATACGAATGTTACGGATTAAACTCTAATACAAGTCTAATGTTTAAGACTGAGGCAGAATGTAAAAACGTAAACATTGGGTATGTATTTCTATTGTAACCCCTAAAACAGCTATTAACTATTAACTGAATTTGAAGATGAAAAAAATAATAACGGGTTCTGACTTCTCAGGAGTAGGAGCATTTGACCAGGCTTTAATAAGATTAGGAATTGAACAAAAAAAAATGTTCGCTTGTGACATGGATAAATACGCAAGACAAACATACATTTATAATTTTGGAGAACCAGAATATTATCCGGAGAATGTTTATAATCGTGAAATACCAGAAAAATCATTAGACATTTATATGACTTCTCCACCATGTCAAAGTTTTAGTTTAGCAGGAAAAAGACAAGGAGAGAACTCAGATAAAGGAGTTTTGTTTTATAACTCTCATGAGTTCATTAAAAAAAATAATCCTAGATATTTTATTTTTGAAAATGTGAAAGGTTTATTGTCAGACGATGAAGGAAAAACGTTTCAAAGGTGGATTGATTATTTGGGAGGTAAATCAGTAAACGGTAATCCGGTTATATTTCCACATGAAGAATCAACACCTTATCACGTATATTATAAAGTTTTAAACGCTAAAGAACATGGAGTGCCACAAAACAGAGAACGTATTTTTATTATCGGAATACGTGATGAAGAAGATAATTTATTTAACTTCCCGAAAACAATTCATTTGAATAAAAGGCTTAAAGATGTTTTAGAATCAGAAGTAGATGAAAAGTATTTTTTAAGTGAAGAAATGGTTTCCGGATTAATTAAAACTAAAAATAAATCGTTCATAAATCAAGACACGCAAGCGTCGCAAGTTTTTGAATCAGATGATTTAATGCAAACTTTGTGTGCCGGAACTCATGGCTACGCTAATGGTTACGTTGAAATAAAAGAAGATGTAAAAGTTATTTGTTTTGGACGTTCAGAAGAAGAGAAAGAAAGACGCAGAATTGAATTTAAAAGAACAGGAAAGGATAGTGGTTCATTTAAAGATAAACAACTAATTATAAAAGATCAAGAATACTATGATACGCTATTAGCCAACCCGAACCATAAAAAAGAGGGCCTTATTTTTATTGATTATAATACTCCAGTAGTTGAATACCAATTGACTGGTGGCAAGTGGGATAAAACACATGAACAATCCGGAAGGGTATATGATAAAAATGGAGTAAGTCCAACAATACACACAATGGGAGGCGGTAATCAAGAGCCTAAAATAATAAGTAAACAAAGAATTAGAAAACTAACTCCTAAAGAATGTTTTCGTTTAATGGACTTTAACGAAGATTTTAAGTGGAATGTTTCAGACTCACAAGCATATAAGCAAGCAGGAAATTCAATTGTAGTTAGTTGTTTAGTTGAGATAATTAAAAAGTTAAAGCTGAATTAATGCGACCTATTTTATATTGGTGGAACAAACTACCTAAACAAGAAAAGCAATCAATTATGAAGTCTAAAAACATAAAGGCGATTACTTTCGAAATGATAAAGGTTATTTATAATGAAAATGTTAAAGTTTAAAATATTTTAAGGAAATCCTTTTTTATTAGAAATGTTTTCCGTAAATTTGAATATAATTTTAAACCAAAAAATATATTATGAATACGAAAGAACAAAATCCGGAACTTGATTTATTAATTTTACAATCACTTGCTGCAGGATTAGAACAAAAAGAAATTAGACAGCATTTCGTTAAAATGGGAATTAAACCCAATTCAATTTCAATTATAGAAAAACGAATCAAAGGACTAAAAGAAGAGCATAATGCAAACACGTTATTTCAACTTGCTTTAATAGTGAAAAGAAAAAATATTATTTAAACCAAAAAAAGCCGGTGAAATTCCGGCTAATTTAAAACCCAATAAATACCACACATTATGAAAAATTTTATCTTAACATTCGCATTAATTATTATTTCACTAAACGTTTTTGGACAGTCAAAAACAAACGACATGCCAAGAACTAAAAACATTGTTTCAATTGAATATGGTGTTACTTGTGGTAAAACTGGAAAGTCAGCGGTTTACGTTTACTTCAAAGAAAAAACAAGCCAAGGATTCAATGTAAAAAAGGATAGAAAGACTTTTTACAATTGTCAGTTATCTGCTTTGCGTAAAACAGTTGAATATCAATCTTACTTAAGACGTTCTTAATTATGGAAAAGCAATTATCATTAATTGAAACGCATCAGTCTTTAAAAGATAGTTTAGATGTAACCGTAAAAATAGATTGGAGACAAGTTTTAAAGGTAACTGTAGAGGATTTAATAAAAAAGTACAATTCATGCGTTGAAAATAAAAGCTGTCATCAGGACGCGTTTAAAGAAGTTCTTATTTATTATTTAGGCGATGAAGATTTTGAAAAATATGTTGTTAATAATGAAAAATTATCATGAATCCACCGCCACCACCACCATTTAACTGCGTACAATTTTCGCCTTGTTGGTGTTCTGTAGCAGGACGGGAGAAAAACCCGCATTGCAAACAAAGCGTATCGATTCAAAGTGATTTTCTTACGCTAGTATTGGTATCTGGGATATTAGTCTACATGTGGCGTATTTTTAAACAATCAAACAAACTGTAATTATGGAACTAAATTGGACATGTTTAAAAAATAATCCAGATATAATGGATGAATTAAAACAAATCAAACAAAGAATTGATGAAGTTTTAGAAAAAGACGAAAATAGACATTTAGCCGATGTTGGAATAGTTTTAAATCATATATCAGGTGATTTAAAAGAAATATCTAATAAAGTTTTTGTCTTACATACACAACAAAAAAGCAACAACAATTTAACCAAGTAAATTATTATGAAAAGAAATGAAGTAAACGAAGGAAAACAAAGACCAATATGCGCGTGTGGCTGTGAAATGACTTATATTGAGTACACAGGATATTATGATAGTTTCAATTTTTGGGAATGTGAAAATAATAACTGTAAAACAGAAAATGACTTTGTTCCTGATGATACAGTTAGAGGCGCATACGCTTAACAAAACCTAAATACGAATTACAAATAAATATGATTATGAAAGACCCAATATGCCCACATTGTAAAGAGATTTATGATATAGATCACAATGAAAGTTATAATTTGTATTCAGATGAAGAAATTCATGAAGTTGATTGTAATGTTTGCGAAAAAACATTCTTCGTAAAAACACATACATCTTATAGTTTTACAACTGATATTGATGAAGATTTTCTTTAAAACACGTTTAGTTACGTGTTTTTTGCTTTTTACGATTGGATTGTGTAATTTTGGTAAATTGAATAATCAATACTTTTTTCAATAATGGAAGAAAATTCAGACATAGGCGGTAGAGGCGGAGCAAGACCAAATGCGGGAAGAAAAACCAAGGCTGACGAAGAAAAAACAAATAACATATTCTTAACTATGATAAAAGAAGTTAGGAATGTTGATACTGATGATGAAGCTAGAAAGGAATTAGCTAAAGAACTTTTTATGTTTGAGCGTGGCTGTATGTTTATTGCTGAGCATATTTTTGGGAAACCAAAAGAAAAAATAGATTTAACAACTGATGATTTGCCAATTCAAAATTTCAAACTTAGTAACCTAACAGATCAAGAATTGTCTGTAATACTTAAACTACATGCAGGACAGTCTACTAATACCAACGAAGACACAGATCAAAGCTGAATTATGTAAAAGATCTTTTTTTTATTTCTTACAAGAATTCTGGCATATAATAATACCTGAAGAACCTGTTTATAATTGGCACATGGAGTATTTATGTAACGAACTTCAAAAGGTAGTTACAAAAGTAAAGAACCGTGAAGCAAAGGATTATGATTTAATTATCAATATACCTCCAGGCACATCAAAGAGCACAATTGCAACCGTAATGCTTCCTGCGTGGTCTTGGGTTATAGATCCAACAATTAGAAGCCTTACAGCGTCTTATTCTGCGTCACTGTCTACAGATCACAGTTTAAAGTCTAGGGATATTATCAGAAGCGATAAATTTAGAGCGTTTTTCCCTGATATAGAGATTAAAAAAGATCAGGATAATAAAACCCATTATAAAAATACAGATGGGGGTGAAAGGTATGCTACATCAGTAACCGGAACAGTAACAGGATTTCATGCTCACTTAATTATTGTCGATGATCCATTAAACCCGAAAGAAGCAGCGTCAGAAGCAGATCGTTTAACGGCTAATAATTTTATGGATGTAACTTTGTCTACCAGAAAGGTAAATAAGTCTGTTACGCCTACGATTTTAGTTATGCAAAGGCTTCATCAGAAAGACTGCACAGGTAATTGGCTAGATAAAGAAGGTAAAATAATAAAGCATATCTGTTTGCCTGGCGAAATATCAAAAGATGTAAAGCCAATTGAATTAAAAGAAAAGTACATTAATGGGTTATTAGATGCTGATCGTTTAACTGTTAAAGACCTTTTAGAGCTTAAAATAAACTTAGGTAGTTACGGTTATGCAGGTCAAATAATGCAAATACCAACTCCGGCAGATGGTGGAATATGGCAAAAATGGATACAGCCTATTGATGATAATGCAATTCCTAAAGAGTTGACAGAAGTGGGAACTGATTGGGATTTAGCGTATACCGAGAAAGAAGAAAACTCTGCAAGTGCTTACGTTACATCGGGTAAATTCGAAAACAAAATGTATATTACTGATTTAGGTTTTGATTGGTTGGAATTCCCTAAGTTAATGCCTTATATGAAGCTAAAAACGCAGCCTCATTATATTGAGGGCAAAGCATCAGGGAAATCAGCAAAACAAGTGTTGACTAATCAAGGAATACCTGCTATTGAAATTCAAGTAGTTGGTGGCGATAAGATTGCACGTGCTCAAATGGCTACTCCTTATGCTGAATCGGGTATGATATATTGTAAGCGATCTATTTACGATAAATTACATTCTGATAGTAAACAGGGTATTTTAATGTTTCCTAATGGGGAACACGACGATTTACAAGACGCATTAGTTCAGTCAATAAATAGGTTATTAGGTAAAAAATCATGGTTTGTGATTTGATATAAATTAATTTTGTATTTTTACCATTAATTTACTATACATAAAATGGGTACATTCGATAAGCTAAGAGAAAAAGCAATTAATATACTTCGCGGTAAAGCATCTAATTACAATGTTAGTTGGACTATTTCAGAAAGCGGAACATGGATTTATCCTGATAGTAAATCAGACACTTATATTGATAAGGGATATAAAGAACTACCTAATGTTTATGGATTAATTGAAGCCATTCTATCGAAGTCTACAATTGTTCCTTTTGAGGTGTTTAGGGTAAAATCTAAAAGCAAGGAGTTAAAGTATAAGGCTTTAATGGAAAGCGGCAATTACATTAAAGCTATTCAAATTAAAGCCGAAGCCTACGAAAAAGTAGATAACACTGAGATTGAACAGTTATTGCTTACTCCTAACGATTATCAAACTACAAACGAATTTAATTACAATATTGACGGTTATAAGTTGCTTACTGGGAACTCTTATGCTTATCACATTGGAGTTGGATCTACTCACGAACTACACAGTATTCCATCGCCTTGTGTAGATATATTGGTTTCAGGCGGTGCGTTTTCTCCTAAATTTGCATACAAAGTAAATTACTTAAAAGATACATTACCAGGCGAAGAAGTATTGCATTTTAAAAAATGGAATCCTATTTTATCAGGTCAATCCCCAACTAAACAGTTCAAAGGATTATCTCCTTTACAATCATGCCGCTTATTATTAGGTCGTTATAAAAATGCTGATTTAACACAGGGTTTTCAATTCGAGAATATGGGGCCCGGGGGAATGATTACAGGAGCAGCTTCATCGGCTGACGGGTTAACTACTGAACAAGCAACTGCAATACAGGATAAGTTTAAACAACAACATCAGGGCGTCCATAAGGCGGGAGATATTTTAGTAACTCCATCTGCTCTTACATGGACAGCTTTTGGTTTGTCTCCTGTTGATTTGAATATTACAGCAAGCAAGGTTGAAATGGTAAATGAATTGTGTAATGTTTATCAATACCCATCTGATTTAATGGGGGGCGATAAAAAGTATAACAATTTTGCAGAAGCTCGTAAAGCTGTTATTACTGATTGCGTTATGCCACTCGTAGAAGCAAGAAAAGCGACTTATAATAAATTCATTAAGGATACGCTAAAACTTGATTTAGTAATTGAGTATGATTACACTATATTCCCTGAAATGCAGGATGATCTTGAAAAGCAAAGCCGTGTCGCAATGAGTTCTTACTTACTTACTATAGACGAACGCAGATCTCTTATGGGCTACGATCAATTAAAAGACAATGAAAGACATTTAGTGATAGTACCAAGCGGATTAACTACTTTGGAAGATTTATACATCATAGAAGAGCAGTATGTCGATGAAAATTTATTGAATCCGGATGCCTAGTTATGTAAACCAACACAAGCAATTTATTCGTAGGCAAAAAGTATATGAGAGCAAATATAAAAAGCGATTTTATTCTTATTTGCAATCGGTAAATAATGCAGCGGCTAAAGCTTATATTGATGGTGGTATTTACGATATTCAACACGATAAATTAGAATCGATATACCGTAAATTGTATACTGATGTTACGATAAATGAAGCGAAAATACAGTGGAATCAATTCGATGACCCAACGGTTAAACAGCAGAAAGATTTAATCGATGTATTAGCGGGTGTTTTTGCTCCAAATAATAATGATGTTCCGATATCTCTATGGCGTTCATTATTGAATGAATTTTTAACCGTTAGAATAGCGGGCAGAATTGCTGATGTAGAGCAAACTACGCGTAAAAGAATAGCAAGTTTAATCGAAAGAGGAATATTTGAAGGCTTAGGAGCGCGTGAAGTTGCGAAGACTATTCGTGATGATAAAGAATTTAACCTGAATAGATCTTTAACTATAGCAAGAACAGAAACAGTTACAAGTGCTAATCAAGGCAAGTACATGAGCGCATTATCTTCACCTTATGTAAAGCTTAAAAAATGGTTGCCGTTTTTTGACAAACGAACACGACCAACGCATTTAGATTTTTTAAATCGTCCTTTTGTTGAAATGGATCAAATGTTTTTTTTGCAGAATATGCAGACAGGAATGTTAGAAGAGGCACGTTATCCTTGTGATTCAAATTTGAGCGCCGGAAACGCAATTAATTGTCGCTGTATTGTAGTGTTTGAGAATAAGAAAGATGCGAACGGTAAACTAATACGTAAAACCTCATTTAATTAAAAATATGAAAGCAAAAACACCAACGGAATTAGATAATGATAAACATTATTTTGAATTAGGTAAAACGCACGGAAAATCAGAATTTAGATTGATAGATTTTATTCAAGGCTTTATTGTAGGTTTTGGAATAGCTTATTTATTGATTCACTTTATAAAATAAAACATGAAACTATCAATATTAGTTCCAAGTGTTGCCGAAAGGCGAAACACATTTTTACCTAAGTGTTTGGACATGCTTTACGGTCAATTGGAATCGTTGCCAATAGAACAGCGAAAATTAGTAGAAGTGTTGTTTCTTATTGACAACAAAGAAAGAATGTTAGGAAGCAAAAGAAATAATCTTATTGATATTTCGCAAGGAGAGTATATTGTTTTCGTAGATGATGATGACAGGATCGAACCTGATTACATTGAATCATTATTAATATCGATTGAATCAGGAGCAGACGTAGTTACGTTTCAGGCTTCAGTATCTTTGAATGGTGAAACTGCAAAAATATGCCATTACTCGAATAAATACGCAAAGGATTATAATACTGCCGATACTTACCATCGTTTACCAAACCATATTTGCTGTGTTAAAAAAGAAATAGCGTTAAAAGTACCTTTTTTAAACATTAAAAAAGGTGAAGATTCAGCTTATTCAAAACAATTAAAACCACATTTAAGAACTCAGAACGAAATAAACAGAGTGTTGTATCATTACGATTACAACGAAAAAACAACGGTTGCGCAGGAAGATTCGCCTTATGTAGTGGAAAGCCGTAAGCCTGCTGTAGTAGATGTAGTGATTATTTCGGATGGTAAGACAAGGCAAATGCAGTTAATGACGCAAAACGCAATTAATACATGTATTTCAGGTGCAAAAGGTATCAAGATTAATGTAATTGTAGTTGAGAGCGCAAAAGGCGTAACGTATCGGAATTCGGTTACTGTTTACCCTGATTTTGCATTTAATTACAATGCTTACGGTAACTTTGGAATAAAACACGGAACCGCACATTATGCAATGTTAGCCAATAATGATTTATTATTTAAACCAGGCTGGCTAACGGA
>Ga0247815_10004236_pt1 | contig 10112 bp, 6 predicted proteins | sample UWRJL194509B1_FD_181014 | JGI IMG/M metagenome (GOLD analysis project Ga0247815, IMG submission 181014) | Plant litter microbial communities from Arlington Agricultural Research Station in Wisconsin, United States - UWRJ-L194-509B-1 | ecosystem: Environmental > Terrestrial > Plant litter >... | reverse complement strand
CTTCCGCCTGGCTTTGGCTGAGACCATCCACAATGACATCCAGCACAAGGAAGTTACAATGCAGGTCGAGCAACTTCTTCGTACGCCTCTTTCAGCCCTTAAGGAAAAGAGGGTACCGATTCTGTTTGTGATTGATGCCCTTGATGAGTGTGGTGGTGAGACTGCCGACGGCATGCTCGATGATACCAAGTGCCACGCCGTAGTCACGAGCATGCTCGAAGCGCTCGTGAAGCTAACGCGTTGCGAACCTAAACTGCCAATCAAGTTCCTCGTCACCTCGCGACCTGAGGCTCAGATTCGAGATACTTCTATCTCAAACGACCAGCTCAGTCAAATTCTTCGACTTCACGCTGTGAATGCTACGGAGGTCAATGCGGACATCAGGCGATACATCACCGAAACTCTTAATGCGAAACTCTCTGCCAAGCCGAAGCTCCTAGCCAGTATCACGGAAATTGAAGCGGAGACTCTCGTCCAGCTTTGTGACGGACTGTTCATTGTAGCTGCAACCGCCATTGCGCATACATTTGGCGTGGGGGCTGCTGCAGCTGTCGTCAAGTTCAAGAGATTACTGAACCCCTCTCGCACAGGACTCAATGACAAAGTCGTGGCTCCTCTTGACCGCATGTACGAGATCATTCTGAATGACGCAGCCAAGGAAGACGACTCGGATGCAACAGAGCTGCCGGCACTGCAGCGTCTCCTCGCGTCACTCCTCTCTGCCCGTATGTCATTATCAGTTGCTGCATTGGCGGATCTTTTGGATCTAGAGGCCCATGAAGTAGGAGCAAGCCTGTCCCGACTACATGCAGTCGTTCATGTGCCTGATGACGACGACATGCCCGGCCTGCGGACTGTACATGCATCATTCGGAGACTATCTATATAGCCGTGCCCCTGGCTACATTCTTATCCGCCAGTCGCTTGGCCACGATAACCTGGCAAACGGTTGTCTAGAAGTACTGGGCAAGCGGCTTCATTTCAATGTCTCGCAGAGCATTTCTTCCTACGAATCCAACCCGCCCTTACAGCCGGATCAGATCACGCTCTCTCTACAATATGCGTGTATGCAATGGGTATACCATGTCGCGGCTCTACTCGAGAGAAGCCACATCAACGTCAAGATTGGCCTTAAGTTCCGTCCCAAACTCCTTTCCTGGCTCGAAATCATGTCCCTTCTCGGTCAGGTATGGCGCGCTTCCAGAATGCTATTTGCAGCAGCTGGAACAGTAGCAGACTCGGAGCTGGCGCAATTCCTTCGCGATGCTCATTCGTTTGTCACGTCTTCTCACGAAGCAATCGAACGCAGTGCACCGCACATCTACCTCTCGGCTCTCCCGTTTGCGGACAAGGACTCGCTTGTCTACAAGGAATTCGCCCCACGTTGCACAGGCATGATCACTGTCGATGCATTTGGTATTGGCCAGCACGGCGGACGCGCTGTCATGACACTTACAGGCCACGCTGGTGCGGTCCGCTCGGTATCCTACTCTTCTGATGGTCATCTTTTGGCTTCCGGTTCTGATGATGGCACAGTTCGCATCTGGGACACGCTGACGGGCGAAGAAGCGATGCCTCAAATGCGCAGCGGCGATGGAGCGGTCTTGTCGGTCGATTTCGCTCGTAACGGCAAGTGGGTCGCATCTGGAACTGAGGCAGGCACCGTGTGTATTTGGACTGTCATATCAGGCCAAAATGGTCTGCAAAAACCGAGCAACCATTCTGGATCAGTAAGGTCCGTGGCGTTTTCTCCGGATAGCTCTCGCCTTGCGTCGGCATCAAAAGACAAAACAATCTGCCTCTGGAATCCTGAGACGGGCGAACAGCTGGCCGTTCTGAGCGGTCACACAGAAGTTGTCACGGGAGTAGCCTTTTCTCCAGATGGCGAGATCTTGGCATCGAGCTCTTACGACGGGTCGATCCGATTGTGGCACAGCACCACAGGGCAAGCGGGTGAACCACTGACAAATGCTGGATACCGCAGTGTTGATTTCTCGCCAGACGGTGAGATGATTTCCGGAGCAGAAATATACGAAGCCATTCTCACGGGGCGCACCACTGGAGAGAAAATCACGAACCTGAAAGTTGGATTCATGCGCGAGAACCGCTCAGCCCGATTTTCGCCCGACGGTCGATTGTTGGTGGTGGCGTGTGAGCGCGATGTCCACCTCTGGACCCTGCATCCAGATCCGCACAATGCTTCCAGGGTAGATCTTGGCGGTCATGGAGGCGACGTCAACTGGGCCACCTTCTCTCCGGACGGGCTGTACATCGCCTCGGCCTCTGATGACGGCACCATCAGGATCTGGAGTGCCGGAAGCGGCCAATCAGCCGTCCAGCCAATGCCTGCACACGAACAGGCAGTAAATTCGGTGGTTGTCTCGCACAATGGCGCCTTGATTATCAGCGGCTCCAAAGACAACTCAGTGCGGGTGTGGAATGCGCACACCGGCGAGGCGACGCTTCCGCCATTGAATGAGCACACAAAGTCGGTAATATCTGTGTCGATCTCACCAGATGGAGATCTGATTGCATCGGCCTCAGAGGATCACACCATTCAGTTATGGGATGCGCAATCGGGAGCAGCGGCTGGCGAGCCGATGCTTGGCCACACTCAATCGGTCTGGGCTGTTATGTTTTCGCACGATGGGCGTTGGCTCGCATCGGTATCGGACGACCGCACGGCGCGTTTGTGGGACGTTGCGACACGACCAGCATTGGCCGTTGGTCCACTGAGCTGCCAAAAAGGAGCCAACACCATCGCGTTTTCGCCCGATGATGGAATCGTTGCCGCAGGAGACGATAGCGGTCGCGTATATCTCTGGCAGACAGATACTGGAAAACAAGCACGCGAGCCACTTCATGCAAACGATAACGAAGTTTGGTCCGTTGTATTCTCACCGGACGGCACGCGAATCGTGTCCGGCGGGGAAGACTATGCAGTACGCATCTGGGACATCAATGCGGGTCAGTGCCTCCATGTTCTTCAGGGTCACACGGACTGGGTTCGGTCTGTCGCGTGGTCCTTCGATGGACGCAAAATTGGCACAGGGTCCTACGACGCCACCATACGCCTGTGGGATGCAGTGACAGGCGCTCCACTTGCGACGCTCTGCGAACACAGCAATGTCGTTCTCTCGGTGGCGTTCACACGTGACGGGCAGTTTATCATATCGGGCTCTTTTGACACCACGGTCCGCAAGTGGGATGTCCGCGTGGCCTGCCAACCAGTCTCGGAACGCGGCGACGATCCCGTTACAGCTCTCGCATCTGCGACCCTCAAGGACGGATGGCTGGTGGGACCATCCGACGAGCTCATCTTGTGGGTGCCGGCCGAGTACCGTGATTACCTTCAGGTGACTCCTTGTACACTGTTGATTGGAGGACGTCGCGTCGTCATCGGAGTAGGAGACAGTGGCCTGCATGCTGGCTTGAACTGGACCTCATGCTGGCGAGATTGAATGATGTAGTACCCATGTATTGCCCTTTCGCAATGTGAAGTGTTTTTCTCGCATCAACCAACACTGTCAACTTTCTTTTGTTTTTGACTGTCTAGCCAACAAGTGTTGTAAAGAACTGTGAACTGAAAGCAGAGGGAAGAAGAAGGAAGCCGGTGCTGGGAAAGAAAGAACCGCGCCAGGACAGGGAGAGCGAATGAGCCAGAGCGCAGGGGAACCAGGGGGTCGCGCCAACGACATTGCGTCAGGTCTAGGAGTGGCTGACGATTGGCTAAACGGTGTCTGGTAGGCGCACTAGCTATGAGCGGCGGTAAGGGTGTTGTCCAAGGAGCGGCAAGTGACGCTGATCGGAATGAGGAACGGAGGGACCAGATATGAATGTGGGCATGAACGACACCATACAAACGAACAAGAACGCACTTGCTCAATGTCACATGCAATGTACGGTGATGACTATCAGCCCCGTCTACGTTAGTACCTGATCTTGAGTAGGGTTATGGAAGCGGGGTGGGTCGAAAACAAGCGTAGTTGACGATTTCGCGTTGCTCGGTCGAAAGTTCGAGTGCGAGTCGGTACGATCTTGCCAACATCGTCCGTCATGTCCAGATTTGAGCGAGGAGCAAGGAGAACGGCGAACAATGCATCTCCAGTGGTGGCGTGGGAACGGTCGCGTTGGGTGGGATGTGACGTTCACTGACTCGGACGACGCGTGGTCCAATTCCGCCTGTGCCGAGGACGCCATTCTGTGTGCGAGGGTCGATGTGAGTTCTGCGAGCGCGAGAACCGGGTTGGGTGCGCGTTGAAGTCACAACAGGACACGACAGCTTTGTAAGCTTGACGGAAGGCGAGACGATGTGTGTGGGCTGTCAGGCGCGGAGATATAGGAGTCCTGTGGAGGTGGACACGTCAGCATGTATCCGCCAACTAAAGCACAGGGAGCAGCGCAAAGACGGACCCGCGTAGATGCCAGCATATTAGACGTTGCGACAGATCATCACGAGACGCCGGTGCCTGCGACGTTTCTTGCACGTTGAGCCAAGGCACTCACCAATGTTCTAACCCAAAGCCTGCATGTGTCCCGTCTTTTTTGAAATATTCCCGAGCAAACAGAGAAGAAATGATAATGACGAGGGGACGAACTCGCAAGAACGGAGAGGAAAGGAGGCGTCAGCGGAGCGGAACCAGATCGAAAGTGGAGACCGAACCGTGATCTAGCAACATCCTGTAGGCAGCCCGTCTTGCTTTGCTGGTTGTTTCAACTTGGTCTTCATCTCGTCTCATTCCGGTCCCTCGCTTGCTCAAGAAGGGTAGCAAAGAAGCGGGTCGAAGAGCTATCAAGAAACGTTAGACGCATAAACGAGCACATTCTGTACCACGACCGAAGCATATCGAGCGGGAGGAAGCCTGTGCTTGCCATTCAGTTGAAAGTTCTAATTGCTCATCATGCGAACAGTGATACGTCACTGCAAGTTCACATTGCCAAATGCTCAGGCTTGAAGATGATTACATCACCATTAGCAAAGTTCTGACAAGAATAGTATGACATCATGTGTCCACCTCGTGGCGTTGAAGTTCTATCCGCGTTCGCCCTCCTCCACTGACCGCATGCCTTGGCACATGTCCCAACTTGTCGTGCGCACAACCACGCTAGGGTTGAGTCACATGCCGAGGATAGTGACAAAGTGAGTCCTTGATGAGAAGCACCGTCGGAGGTTCGTTCCTGCCAGCTTGAGGGTCAACGATCAGTGGCGAAGCCGCAAGAGAACGTACAGCAGACTCATAGATATCGTCGCGTCGAGATGCAGGCGCGCACCTGCTAGTGCACCAGCATCAATCCGGCCCTGCTTGAACATCTGCGGCGCTGTTATCAGGCATGAACAAACGCAGGAAGAGAGTGAAGACCCACGTCGACGAGCCTGCCTACGCAACATATGTCCCACCACACCCGATCTCGCAAGTTTGGACACGGCGGTTGAGAAGCAGGCAGATGAAGCACGAGTGGCCATTGACGGATGCAAGGTGAAGAGGCAGTGCAGCGGGGCGGTCGATGATGAGGTGGGACGTGGTTGGGCTGGACAAGCAGGGGCCGGGTAGTGACAGGAACGATTTAGAAAGTGTGGATGGCCGGTTGAGGGGTGGAGTGAAGGCGATTGAGCACCGACAAGGACGACGCGGCCCGATGGAATGAGAACGCACCTGCACTCCGGAGTGGCTGATGGATGGCTTGACGGTGTTTGGTGGGCGGATTAGTTGCAGGAGGGCGTAGTGGCTACATCCAAGAAGCGGCAACTGAAGATGAGGGAAACGAGGAGAGGGAGGCACCGAAGGTCAGTGTTGGCGGAACGACGCGGTACAAACGACCGAGAACGCACCTGCTCGTACTCGCTCGGCCCGCCATTGTCAAGGATGTCCCGTTCAAGGTCCTGCCGTTGTGTGTCATGCCCGCCTTTGTTGTTGCATACTCTTGAGTAGCAGTATAGAAGCAGGGCGAGTTGAGGACGGCGCAATCGGCGAGTACGCGAAAGCTCGTTCGAAAGTTCGAGCGTACGTGATACGATCCTGCGAACGTCATCCTAGATGCACAAATCTGCTTCGATGATATTGACACGAGAAACACGACGAAGCTCAATGAGTGCATCGTGAGTGGTGGTGTTGGATCGGTTGGGCTGGACGAGGATGTGGCGTTCACTGGTGCGGGCGAGGACGTGGGCTGTAGTGATACTGTGCGAGCGAGCATAAGCCTGATATCGTAGTGTTAGCAAGGCTTAGTAGAAAGTAAGGCGACCATATGGCGTTAATGGTCGAGGTGTATGGGATCATGCGAGAGGGTTACTGGACGAGACGAATGCGGAGAAGGGAAGAGAGCGCTGAAGAGGAACGCTGAACGACGCTCGGTCGAACCGACCATTCCCGTCGTGTTCAAATCATCACACCACAGTGAACGACGTCACGCCGACGGAATCAAAGTGGAGCAGAGTGACACGCCCAAGGAATAGACTCGTAGCGAATCCACGCGCGCGTACCTGGTACATCCGCCTCGCGAGGCTCGCGTCCACAATGTCTAAATCGAGTCTTTGCTTCTGCGACGATCCCTCTGGGCTGTAGTGCCACGGCTGCGGCGATGGCGACTAGCTGGTGGTTGTGTACAGCGTAAAGGGGAAGCCGAGTAGGCGACAGGACGGGGAACACAAGGTCAGCAAGTGCGCGGATAAGATTGCAAAGGCGTTGACAATGAGAATAGCAGGCGCAACATCAAGGCGAGCCTGCATACATAACAGAGAGTGGCGCGTCGCGACCAGTCTCTGCCAGACGCGACATTCTTCGCATATCGACACAAGCCACTCACAAACATGCTGTGGCCCGATGCGTACATGTGCTCCATCTGATTTCGATGAATCTCGAAGAGGGATGGCGGGAAGGAAGAAGAAGGCGGTGCCGAAGAGGGAACGAGCGCGCGAGGACGAGAAGAGCGAAGGATCCAGAACGGGGTGGGACCAGATCGAAACAGGAGACACCGGACCGCTCCGAACCGTGATTTGGCAACCATCCGGCAAGCGGATCGTTCTTGACCTTCTCATTCCCTGGTCTCCATCATCTGCCTCGTCCCTTACCCTCCTTCTCATAAAATTTCTTCTTCTCTAGGGATTGTCTAGCAAACTCTTTCTATCTACTCACGAGTGTCTGCCTGCCTGCTTGGTTTCGTGGTCGAGAAGACACTTTGCTTTTCACGCAAGACCGGTGCACGTCGTCCCCTCGCATGCCTTCGCACTCTTTCTTGAACATGTCAGGTACTGCTCTGACTGGGTCCGGTAGCCGACTACAACTACACCCTCGATGTTCTGCACAGGCGCCGTTTCAAGCGTATACCGCAGCTACTCGTCTATCCGCCTTCCCCGGCTCCAATCTACCGGACCTCAACTCCACCCTCATATCTTGAAAAGCCCGTGCGCACTATCTTTTTCGGCGCCAATGATGACCAGAGCTACTGCTCTTCATCAGGCAATGTCCCGAGAGCCGGCTACAGCAATGCGCTTGATGTCCTACACAGGCGTTGTTTTGACCGTACGCCGCGTCTCCTCGTCTATCTGTCCTATCTGACTCGAACTTGCCGTACCTCCACCTTGCTTTCATATCGCGTCACAATCATGTGCACCGCTTGTCCCGCCGCCAATGATTGGTAAAGCAGGTGTTCTTTGTCGGCCGGTATCTCGAGTGTCCTCCGTACCTGTTCTACCTGCATGTCTACCCGCTATATTCAGCTCTTGTATTCAATCAAGATCAACACGTTTCAGAATGTGTTTGATCTGCCCTTTCCGAGTCGTTGGCTTGCGATCCTTGAGCTGGGTCGGCGACTTGGCACACCACCTCCTCTTCAACACACTCGTCTTTTTCACGATACCTCTCCGCTACCTTTATGCATATAGCCCTTGTTGCAAACAGCTTTAGTTCGCGCGTTTGTACATTTGACCGGCGAGCTAATACTGCAATTCCGTCCCGCCCTGATGATATTCCTCGTCTGCTCGTGCCACCATCCCGCCAACCCTTCCCCGCCTTCGCTTCTTCTGCACCTGTGCACCTTCTTTACCGCCCCAGTTCTCTATTGCGCTTCACTGACTTTTGTCTCAAGGAAAACGCGAGTCTTGACGTCGCCAGCCCCACGAAGGCACGCTGCAGCCACTCGTCATAAACCACGAGTATCGTTCCCGCATCTACCACAAAACTTGACATTTCCCAGGATTCCTATGAGAGCCTCTTTCGAGACACGTGGTTTGATTTGTTTCAACCCTTGGGGACGATCATCATGTTCACGAAACCCCAGAGGCGTACGCCCAATTCCCAAGTTTTCAGCCTAAGGGAGCAGAACTTGTTTTAAATTGTATTACACGCTTCGAATTGCTTCAGGTCGGAAGACTGGACTCGCGGCTCGGGTTCAGACAACAGTCGGATCGAGTGAAAGTCGTCCATAGATTGACAGCCAAACGGACTTGACTACTAGAATACAACGAGTTTCCAGTCCCACGACTCCAAACCTTGTGATTCTAGATCTCGACAAAGTCCGAGTCCGAACCGCTGCTATCAGGCGAGCCGCTGCGATCTGGGATAGATCCACCTGGCTCTGAGTGAGCGAGTTGGCTGACCACCACAATTTCACGCTCGGCGTGAGCGAATGGGTTGGTCAGCGTGGTGTAACGCTCGGCTCCAGACCGCAAAACACCGTCCGCAGTGGGATCATAACGCGGGTCGAAGTTCGCGGACGTAACTGGCATGAGTGACGACTCTTCAGGGAGGTGGGCCATGTTCACAATGATCAAATACGGGTGGTCATTTCAGCGCAGCACCTAGTCGCGCTCGATTTATAGGTACCAGGCACAAATTCTGCCATTCTGCTCGTCACCCAATCTTAGACATACGCCTATTGGCCTTTGAGTTTGAGGTGCAAGTGCCCGCGGGAGGTTGGGCTCGTGTTATCGTGGGATGCTAGCTGCTGTCGCTCGCTCGAGAAGAGTAGCGGGGAAGCGGGTCGAAGCGCTTCCTAGAAACACTGGGCGCACAAACGGGCACATGTCGTACGACCGACGTATATCGAGTGGGAGAAGATCCGCGCTTGTCATCCAATTCTAATTGCTCGTCATGCGAGCAGTGATACGCCGCCGTACGTTCACATTGCCAAACTCTCAGGCTTGAAGACGATCGTATCATCATTAGCAAAGGCTCACCATCCTAAACAGACCGCATTCCCTCAGCCCACTGCCCGCGAAACGGGTACAACATCCCCCGAGTTGACATGCGTGCTTCTGAGCCAACGCTGAAGCACAAGCCAAACATGGTGACAACCGAGCCCTTGACGAGAGAGAGAGAGAGAAGCACCGTCGCAGGTCCGTTCCTGCCTGCCTGAGCGTCAACAATCGACCGTGAAGCCACCAGAAGAACGTACCACAAGCCCACAGGTGTCGTCGCAATCGAAATGCGTGCTCGTATAACCGGTAATGACCAACGTCAATCCGGCCTTGCTCAAACATCTGCGGTACGCTGATCAGTCAAGGCCAAACGCGGGAGGATGAAAGCGAGGACCCACCGTCGACGAGCATGCTAACTTGACGGACGTCAGACCACACTCGGTCCCGTCACGGTAAGCTTGGGAACGCTGGTTGGGGAACACGCCGATGAAGCGCGAGTAACCATTGGCGACGACTAGCTGAAGAGTCGATGCGGCGGGGCGGTTGATGATGAGGTTGGCTGGGTTGGGCTGGAAGGACGGGGAGAAGAAATGGTACGAGTGATGTCTCAAGAGCGGAGAACCGACCGAGGAGCGGGAGCACAGGCGATGAGCACCGGCAGGAACGACGCGGCCCGATCTGACGAGAACGCGTGCACTCCGGGTGATTGACAATGGGCGAGACGGTGCTTGGTGGGCGGGGCTGGTTGCGGGAGGTTGTAAGGGCGATGACCAAGGAGCGGCAACTGAAGACGAGCGGAGTCAGGAGATGGTGAGCGTCGGTAGAAACGACGCCGTACAAACGAACAAGAACGGACCTGCTCGCTCTCCGCCCACCATCAAGACCAATATCCCGTTCAGAGTTCCGTTCTTGGCTATCAGCCATGCACACGTTAGCGCACAACTTCGAGCAGTAGCCCGACAGCGAGGCGAGTTGAG
>Ga0247815_10004234_pt1 | contig 10115 bp, 14 predicted proteins | sample UWRJL194509B1_FD_181014 | JGI IMG/M metagenome (GOLD analysis project Ga0247815, IMG submission 181014) | Plant litter microbial communities from Arlington Agricultural Research Station in Wisconsin, United States - UWRJ-L194-509B-1 | ecosystem: Environmental > Terrestrial > Plant litter >... | reverse complement strand
TCCGTGGATGCAGGGTTCGAGCTGTTGTGGCGGATCCTGGAGTCCTGCACCTGGTTCTTCGTTGGGCGTCGTACAACAAAAAAGCATCGGCCCAGACAAAGAACTCATTCCGCTCTCTGCCACCTGCAAACTCTTCCACGACATGCTCGCGGACGAGCTGCAGTTCAAGAGTCTCTTCGTCTGCTTGCATCCTACTACTGGTCAGCTCGTGACGCACAACGGTGGAATGTACCCACGCGGATCATCCGGATCAGAGACTCTGATCTTCACGGATATAGACTATTCCGCCTTCGGACCGTCTGTTCACAGACTTGCTTTATCCTTGTACGGACCGGGTCCGATTAACCGCGTGGCCGATATTCCTGAAGCGGCGGTCCCAATATGCGACGCTGTCGCCCGCGACATCCTTCCTCACATGCAGAATGTCGTCACACTGGCAGTTCACATTCGTGTTGGCTCTTGCGGGAACAGCATCCCGATTTCGGCTGATCTCGCGCGCGCATTCGGTTCGCTGCAGCAGCTCGCCGAGATTTCTTTCTCTGGCTGTCACTTGCCATTGATACCGGATCTGCGTTTAGATCATGTTGTCCGTATGCAGACGAACAAGAAAATTTCGTCTCTCGACCCTTTCCCAGCCCTGAAGGAGCTGAGGAACGATCAACAGTGGCTCGATCAGGAGGGATACAAGATCTCCGTGGAGGCATTTGCAAGACTTGAAGTCCTACACTATTGTCAGTCAAATTTGGTCGCCCGAACGCAGTGGTTTATTGAGGACTGCAAGGTGAGCTTGTGCCGTGCCGTAATGGAAATATGAGCACAAGTAGAACCAAGGCTAATCCCTACATGGCAGGCGGTTCGACAATATCTATACAGCTCATCCAAGCCGTCACGACTACGCGAGCTCGTCCTGCGATCTGACCTGACGTCGCAGGACTTGCGGGAAGTCATATCATCGCTCGCATCACCCTCAATTCGCATCTTCGTCTCATATGGCATCTATGGTAATACAGATGAGTACGACGACCTGCTGAAACTCGCAATTAATGCGTTCCCGAACGCTGCCATCGAGTTCGTTGATGTACGGATACCACAAGACACCCCACATGAACATTGAAGGCCCTTTTTGTTTATATTGCAAATAGAACTTAAAATCCGATTACCCAGACGGTGGGATTGTCCACCCCCGGCAAGAGAAGTGCTGCCGTTTAGCTCGTCGATGTCGAGTGCTTGCTCGTCGATGCACCTGACGCCGACAAACACCTCCGAATATAATACTTTATATATCTGCAATAGAACCCTGCCCTGAAATGCATTCAAAAACACCGCGAAGATCAAGTTTCAATCGGTGACATTAGCCGCCGGCCAGGCAAGGACCAGTGACTCTGTGTCGGAGTGAATAACCCTAGTTATTCTAGTAGACCGATTTGTGATTCTTCTTCCATCAGGAAAATCCCCGGCTGCCAACAGGCGCCACTTTGAGCTGTTTACACAATGGCGGGCTTTACTTCATCGCATCGAACCATCACTTGAAGGAAGTGCCTATGCCGGCAACCTGTCACCTGGTTGCCATGTCATGACCCTGTTTGCGCCACTTGGCAGCCTTCATGGCCTTCGCATTTTCTGTGTTGCCTCACCGCTGCCTACCCGTCCTATAGCTAGTTAGCCTCAGGGAGCTCACAAGACAGGCCATTTGAATGTGTATTTAGACTATGTCAGAGGATTCATGTATCTAGGGCACAAATATCAGTGTGTTAGAGGTTGGGAAGCTGTAGTTGGAGCAGCAGAAGAGAGAAAAAAGTTTTTGCAGCCTTTGCGCCTTTGCGGTCTTTGCTGCATATCAACTCCCTATTACGCCCATTGACGGATGTCATCTTCTAAGTGAAGGGAAGTGAATAGGCGGGACGCAAACAATCGTACAGAGGCATCGATTTACATCTGTAACGCCGGTTTGACGCCAGTGGCTGTGGCCAGCACAAACAGGCGTTGGGGCGTTTTCCTGATGTCCTCCTGATCTGTTTCTCGACAGCCATGCTTGACACCACTCTCGCCGCATCAGTTCTTCCTCCAGAGCTGTGGGTGAAAATTATCGATTACTTGCGCAGAGCTCCTCTTCCATGGATGCAGAACTCGAAGTGTTGTGGCAGAAAATGGGCTCCCGGTTCTTCGCTGGGCGTCGTACAACAAAGTATCGTCCCAGACAAAGAACTCATTCCGCTCTCCGCTACCTGCAAGCTCTTTCACGACATACTCGCGGACGAGCTGCAGTACACGAGTCTCTCCGTCTGCTTGCATCCTACCACTGGCCAGCTCGCGACCTATGACGGGGGACAGTACCCGTCCAAGACATCCGGATCAAAGAGCCTCACCTTCAAAGATATTGATTATCCCGCGCTTGGGCTTTCTGTGCGCAGGCTCGACTTATCCTTGTACGAGCCAGGTCCATTTTGGGTTCTGTACGAAATCTTTCAAGGCGCGGTCCCAATATGCGACGCTGTCGCCCGCGACATTCTCCCACGCACGCAGAATGTCGTCGCGCTGAGTGTTCATCTTCGCGTTGACTCTTCTGGGAACAGTATCCCGCTCTCCACTAGTCTCGCGCGCGCCATCGGTTCACTGCAGCAACTCGCCGAGATATCATTTTCTGATTGTCATCTGCCATTGATACCGGACCTGCGGCTGAGTCGTGTCGTCAGGATGCAGACGAACAAGACGATATCGTCTTTCGACCCTTTCCCAGCCTTGAAGGAGCTGAGGAACGATCAACGGCGACTTGATCAAGAAGGATATCGAATCCCCTTGGAGGCGTTTGCGAGACTCGAGGTTCTGCACTTCTGTCAGTCAGATTCAATGGACGAGGCAAAATGGTTTCTCGAGGACTGTCAGGTGAGCTCACACTGGGTGGAAATATGACCGCGAGTCGTATAGGGGCTAATCGATGTGTGGCAGACGTTCCGACAGCACTTAGCGAGCCCATTCAGGCCATCGAGACTACGTGAGCTCGTCCTGCGGATTGATATGAGTTCTCGAGACCTGCGGGTAGTCATATCCTCGCTCGCATCACCCCTGATTCGCATCTTCGTCTCATACGGCATCTTTCGTGACACGGAAGAGTACGACGACTTGCTCAAACTCGCAGTTGAAGCGTTCCCGAACGCTGCGATCGAGTTCGTCGACTTTCGGATTCCACGGGAAACGCGACACGGTCATTGAAATGTCAGTCTGCACTCTTCTGAACACTGTCCTACGCAAAGGCTCTGTCTTAATCTACTACCACATTTGCCAATAAAACGCGGTACACATAGGCATTGATTGTGTCGAAGTGTACAGTGCAAATGGTGCGCCCTTATCCTGCCTGCTACTATCCTCGTGTTCCTTGGATCTGACAAGTTCTTCACACTCCTAGGTTAGTTCCTCGACTAGTTCCTTCAGCTTGCCGCCAACAACCGAGTCAAAATAGTATCCGCTGGATCGCCCAAAATGGTTAATACGTCGCCTCTACTATTGGCGCTGGTCATTTTGGCCTTCATTTGAGTCTCTGCGAACACTTCAAGGGAATGTACACCGTGACCGGCCCGCACGACGCGCTGGAAACGTTCAGTCTACTTGGCCACACGCTCACATTATTGACCTTGTTATACCTGCATTTAGCGGAACTAAAGGTTGGCAAGTATCTGCAGGCGTCCGGTGATACAGGGCAAGGGTTCGAGGAGAGGATCTAGTAGGCTTCTGGGCTGTGTCCCGGCAGGGACGGCGCCGATGTGGAGGTTCGGGCGGCTCTGGGGACGGTAACTCGTCCGAGATAGAAGGTACACCTGCACCAACGAATATGATGGTGGCAGCGAGGGGTAACACAGCCGAAGCGACGGCGGCACGTGCAGAGGATGTTGAGAGGAAAGAAGAGCGTGTGGTGATCCATGCGCATTCGGGATGTCTGCAGATTGTAAACACTCACACTACCAAGATGAATAATGAGTGCCCACCGGTCGGATCATGATAGACCTAGGGGACAAGGGAATAAGACCACGGAAGTATTAACCGTGAAGACGCGCAAATATTGCAACTGCCGCAATGTTGACAGGATGCGCTCGATTCTTCCAAATCGGAACCGGCGGTACCCTGGGAGGTGACACATTGGCCGCGGTTTTCCGCAACACTCCTCCTCCTCATCCACGACACGTTCGTCGTGACCACGCCCTCTGCCGCATCCGTCGGCCTGCACCCCGCCCCAACAAAAGTCGTTATCAAGTCTCGCAACGCGGCACGTTATAAAGAACCGTCTGCCTTTGTCGAAGCCTTTGGTTATTCCTGTCGGTCGCTACTTCATCAGCAACGTAAGTTTATACAGTTTCGCGCCTCGGCTACTAAACTAGAATGTACTCCAGCTCAACCTCTTCCTCAGCGTTGTCAACTACGTGCTTATAGTCAAGTACGGCAGTCCATGGTTCCACACATGCAAGTCTCCCGACGGTCACATTGACTACCACTTTACCACTGAGACCAATACGGTGGAGTTATTGTGAAGCTTCCTCTTGAGAAGTTGGACTGAACTCTCATCTAACGATAGGTGGACATTGCAATTAAATAGATGCGATTCAGTCTCCTAAAATACAAGCAGTGTCTATCGCGGCCTGTCCCTACAGGCATTACGCCTGTACCGCGACCGACCTAAACTCCTCTCCCCGCTCTCGCGCCGTTTCGAGGGCTACTATACCGGACCCAGAAGCGGCCGATTTGCCACTGTGCTGCATCCCGTGCCTCCCAATTAATTCTAGTAATTCAGAGTCAATTAAATACACTTTATCTCACCTTCTATGAAGCCGTTTTGAAGGTCTATGGGAACTGCGGGTACAACGATGTGACCGAGGGAAACGGCCACAACCCCAGAAGCGGCCAGTTTCGCCGGAGCGTGACCCGACTGTGACAACGCCTCGGTCACCTCGATCTTCTGCCCGGTTGCATAAATAGCATGTATTATCGTGAAAATACCGTCAGAGTGGCCTAAAATATCACTGGGCGCATTGATATCGGGTTCATCGGATGTGTTCCTCGTGGCTCGGGTTACTACGGCCCAACAACAGGATGACGTCCGCTGCGGCGTAACTGTCTCAAAAAGCCGGTTAAAATCGATTTCTAATAGCGTTGAAGGCGGAAGTACCATTTGGGCGCTGTTGTGCGACGGATTTGAGTTGTTGTTAGAGGATCAAGTGTGCGGCTGGAACCGAACTCGGCCGTGACTTGCTCGCCGCGTGTTTGCATCCAGCGCGTTTTCGGCTTGCTCTTCTCCTTCACAAAATAGATCAGTTTCATACTCAACGAAACATGACGGCTGCGCACCAATTCGATCATGCTCATCCAGAACTTTGCTACGGAGAAAGGGGCTGTGATGCGCGCAACGGCGGCCGACCGGCTCGGAGGTGATTGCTTCCGATGCATGAGCAGTGGCCGCTTCTCGATGTATCCACCCTCAGGTATTTTTGATCCGGAGAAATTCTTGGCAAGTGTCTGCTTACAAGATTAAGCTACTGCAATCGCTAAAATTTCCTAGCACATGTACAACAGCCGGCAGCGCAGCCACACTACCGCATACATCAAACTCATCAGATTGCATACCCCACAGGTCAAGACTCAGCAAAATTTTCCTTTCGGTTGCCCTCACATATTGACTAAGACGGTCTATTGTATGTACCCACGACGTATAAGAAGTACGGACTTCATGTGCAATGCTCAAGAGTGCCATCAGCGTGAAGTGGCCGCTTCTGGGTCCGGTATAGTACGACTCAGAAATGATTTAGTCCTGGAACTAAATAACGAAAGAGTTGCTCACCATCTGCAATCCTGCGCCGAGTCTCTAATGATAAATGGTTGAGTTAGATATGATGGTGCGCCAGATTAACGGTCATGCTCGTCGACGCGCCAAAGTTGAAGTTCGTGTTGATATTCTGGTTGACGACGATGACCTGTGGGCTCGCAGTCAGGGTGGCGAGCGTAAAACAGGCGCAAAATGACTCACAATTGACTCTGGACTGGTGTTCGCAACCTCAGGCGCGATGGCCGTACGGGGCTCAGTGGCTGGAACGTCTGATCTCAGACCCGGATTGAACTCCACGGAGTGTGAAGAAGAGTCCAGGCGAAGATTCCGACTACGAGTGAGGAGTGACGCGCAGAACTTTTTCCAGATATTTCCCATCCGTGACGAGCGAAGAAGAAGGTTCGTTTTGACTGCTGGCGTCGGCGTGTGCCGTTGTCCCTTGACTTTACTCATCTGGCCATTACGTATCCCATCTCGTGGCCATGTGCTCCGTCGATTTGCTTCCACCTAGCCAGTTCGAAGCAGTTGGTCCAGCACTTTCCCTCGATCCCGTACTCAGAATAAATGCAAATAAATTATTTCACAGCAATTTAAAAGGTCGGAGTTGAACAAATTCACACAATCACACCTGTGTCAACCTATGGACGCATCTCCCGGAAGGCACGTGACCGAGTGAGTGTGAGTCGGCTCGATGACGGTTGGTGGGTCTTGGCTTGTGATCCCGCATCTCAAAACGTAGCGTGTACGGTACCCGGACGAGTGAAAATAAATCTATTGTTTTGGGAACGCGAGAAACAATAGAACGCTGGGAGAAACCGCGAGAACGAAAGCGAACGAACGTGCCGCCGTTGCGAGCTCACGAGAACTTGGGGCCAACTTATGACTTGGTGGAAGGTTCTGTTCTAAGTTGCTCATAGTATACAGTGGCACGCCTTATATACTAAATGAGAGGTGGCCGCGTCTTTTTCTAATGAGAAAGGGCCGGGTGGGGCTGAGATGCAAGTGACGAGTGCGCTGTGGCAACTTGAAGCGTCGCAAGAGACGGCGCAGATACTGCTGTTAATAGCGCTGGCGTTGCCAATCATAACGCCTAAGACCATGTGAAGGGCTTCAATCTAGGTGCAAGACGGCTTTATTGGGTATTGTTGCTGTATATCTGAGTCGGCGTGTTGGTATTTGAGTCGCGCTGACTTGCCCGCGGACCTCCTCGCAGCATGATCATCCGGAGTTAGCCGTCCTGAACGACACAAGGCCTTGGCCTTACCTTTCCCTCGGCTTTTCAAGCTCTACCTATGCGAATCGAGTGCGCCTAATTTTTTTCAGATAAGTGGAACTATGCAGACTCTGCCATTACAGCCATTTCGTAGGGTGTGTGGGTGAACACGCGCATATGGTGCCAGGAGTTTTGTTCCCGCCGTGTGGAGCTGTTACCGTAGTCATAGCCGACGGGCAAGCAAAAGACTGCCGCCACGGTGGCAGTCACGTTTCGCAATATCAACCCCACCGTCCGGGACCGACTGCAGACAGCATCACGCTCTGGACGCTGCAAATATGTGTTCCCATACTACCGCTTATACGGCGCGTTGGTCTTGCTCCGCCATCTGGATGAGCTCAACGGCGTTACTACAGTCAAGGCGTGGGCTTATGCGACGATATGGCTGGCTTGGGAGCCTTCGAGAGGCTCTGACATGGCCCATTCGCTCGGGACCGACGAACTGGTCGGTTGATAGCGACGGCGAGACCGTGAGACCAGCGACTACTCTATCATCGCAGCCGATATCTGATACATTCAGCTAGCGTTAACGTCTGCCCGTCTCAAACTTTCAGCGCCTGCTTGGCAGTGCAGACCTCAGGTCTGGGGGAGGGTGCCACTGGCTTGCGTCCAGTTAATCCATGGAGAGACATCGGGCGCCCAGCCACCCTTTTGTACACCTGAGACCATGGTAGTTTGTAGATTGGAACTTTTGCACTACATAGTGAGGCGGGTACTGTGAGAGGCATGAACCGAAAGGTGGTGTGTCTTATAAGTTAACTTACGTCACACTCGCCTCGATGAGTGTTGTCGCCTTTTCTCAATTAATGACAGTCGAGAACTTCGGCGAAACCAAAATGATAAGATCTAGCCAAGATCATTAGGGCAGTGAAGCCAGATTCCGAATCAACTGTGATACTGGACAAACGCCACCGAACATGATGATTTACACATCTCTGATCAGACCCGGCCTTGAAACGCATTCAAAGAAATTGATAATTTCAAGTTGTAATCGGTGGTATCAGCCGCCGGCCAGGCGAGGACCGGTGACTCCGCGTCGGAGTGAGTAACCCGGACCGATTGTCACTCTTCCTCCTCTTAATCTGCTTCTCGACAGCCATGCTTAACGCCACTCTCGCCGCATCAGTTCTTCCTCCAGAGCTGTGGGCCAAAATCGTCAACCACTTGCGCAGAGCTCCTCTCCCCTGGATGCAGAGTTCAAGTTGTTGTGGCGGAACATGGCGTCCTGCTCCCGGTTCTTCGCTGGGCGTCGTACAGCAAAGCATCGTCCCAGACAAAGAACTCATCGCGCTCTCCGCCACGTGTAAGCTCTTCCACGACATACTCGCGGACGAGCTGCAGTATACGAGTCTCTACGTCTGCTTGCATCCTACCACTGGCCAACTCGTAACGCACAACGGTGGAAAGTACCCATCCGGACCATCTGGATCAGAGGGCATGATCTTCATAGATATCGACGATTCCGCCTTTGCGTCTGTCCGCAGACTTGATTTAAACCTGTACGAGCCAGGTTCGTTTCATAGCCTGGACGGAATCTTTGAAGGGGCGGTCTCGATATGCGACGCTGTCGCCCGCGACATTCTTCTTAACACGCAGAATGTCGTTGCGTTGAGTGTTCATCTTCGTATTGGCTCTAGCGGAAACAGCATCCCGCTCTCGGCTGGTCTCGCGCGCGCGATCGGCTCGCTGCAGCAGCTCGCCGCGATTTCTTTCTCTGGCTGTCACTTGCCATTAATACCGGATCTGCGGTTAGATCATGTCGTCCGTATGCAGACGAACAAGACAATTTCGTCTTTCGACCCTTTCCCAGCCCTGAAGGAGCTGAGGAACGATCAATGGTGGCTCGATCAGGAGGGCTACAAGATCTCTGTGGAGGCGTTTGCAAGGCTCGAGATCCTGCATTTTTGTCAGTCAGATTCGATTGAAGAGTCGCAGTGGTTTGCCGAGGACTGCAAGGTGAGCTCGTGCCGTGCCGTAATGGAACTAAGAACACGAGTAGAACCAAGGCTAATCATATGTGGCAGGCGGTTCGACAATACCTATCCAGCTCGTCGAAGCCATCACGACTACGCGAGCTCGTCCTGCGATCTGATATGACGTCCCAGGATCTGCAGGTGGTCATATCCTCCCTCGCATCACCATTACTTCAGATCTTCGTCTCATACGGAATATTTCGTGATACGAACGAGTACGACGACCTGCTCAAACTCGCAATCGATGCGTTCCCGAACGCTGCCATCGAATTCATCGATTTACGGATACCACGAGAAACACGACACGAACATTGAACTACCCCTCCTCGTTCATACTGCAAATAGAACTACATATCTGATTGCCCTAGACGGTCGGTTTGTCCACCCTTGGCAAGAGATTGAGTCCATCGAAATGCTGCCGTTTCAGCTCGTCGAGGTCCAGCGCCTGTTCATCGATGCATCTGAGGCCGACAGCGATCACTCCTGCGGTGGCCGTCGACGCCACACTGATACCACAAGTTGGGCAGAAATAATGTTTCACGTGGCCCGTGTTGAACTTGTACTGCGTGAGATCGTCGAACGAGCCCTTTGTCCATGTGAAGAGGCTCTCGTCAGTCGTGTATCTGTAATGCCGCATCGTCAGCCATCGACGTTCGCGATTGTCCGGTGAAGCTACACCTACACGCTGGCGGTTGCCCGTTTTGTGCAGAATGTGCAATTGCAAGTCGTCATCACCAGCTCCTCCGGCGGCGGGGCGATCATTGTGAACGTGACCTTGCCACAATGGCACGAGCCGTGGTAGGTGTGCTCAGTGAACGAGCCGCGTTTGAGCATAGTAGGAGGGCCAGTGAAAAACGGTGGAGCCATAGTTGCAGAGGGTGATGAAGAGGAAGAAGTCAAGTTTGTGGTGAAGGGCCAACCCTCTCCACCGCGGCGTTAAATACCCTGCCGGGCGCCGGCTGAGGACGTCCAAAGCCGAAGGTCATGTGTTGATTTCCGACAATGGTTCCATCATGGCTGAACTCGCACATCGGGCGTAATTGTGAAGTCCCCCAACTGT
>Ga0247815_10004232_pt1 | contig 10118 bp, 12 predicted proteins | sample UWRJL194509B1_FD_181014 | JGI IMG/M metagenome (GOLD analysis project Ga0247815, IMG submission 181014) | Plant litter microbial communities from Arlington Agricultural Research Station in Wisconsin, United States - UWRJ-L194-509B-1 | ecosystem: Environmental > Terrestrial > Plant litter >... | reverse complement strand
ATGGTAGATGAGCTAAGGGATGAATCTACTCATGGCGGATATTGCGACTCACTGCAGGTTTCGAACGGCGGTAATACCCCTCGGTCTCTGAGGAGGGGTTTTTGTAGTAGTCGGCCTGATTGACAAACTGCAGGCCTACGGCGCGTGTGATTAGCGGCTGCCAAGTACCGAACTGGATCACTCACCGCATCCCGGTTGTGGACAGTGTTTGAGCTTCCTGGTTGTGTTGAGGGTCATCGGCGTGATTGGCGTCACAGGAACGGCAACACAGGCCGCCTCGCACTGCAGCTTGTGTGCCGCGGTCTAAAACCAGTCAGCCCGTTAGATATCAACGAAGTATCTCTTCACCTTTCGCATGGTGATAATGCACCCTGGGACAAGAGCATGAACAACAATGAACTGAAAACACAATGATGGCTCACCGCAGCGCGCACAACGATGGAAGCGGGTAGCAACACTGCGAATTACATCGTCTGGATCTACGATCGTGAAGGTGGATGGCGTTTTGATGAGTTTATAAGCGCCTCCGAATATGAGATCATCCTGCTGAGGAGGCGGAGGGAGGGGAAGAAAAGTGCTAACAGAGCTGGTGGCAAGGTTGACATGCGGCATGACGTTGTTTGAGGGCAACAGATCAGTGCGTGGAGAATAAGCTGGATAAGATGGATAACCGATGGGCGGCGGAACAGAGTTAGCGGGCGGAATCGAGAAATCGAGGACAGGGTTGTATAGGGGATCGAATAAGGAGCTGGGAGCGTTGACAGGTGTGAGGTTCAGAGCGGGATTGAGCTGCGGAACATGGCCGAAGCTGCTGGAAGGAAAGAGAGGGAGGAAGTCGGGTGCAGGAGGCATGTTGGCATATTGCGGCCGGCTGGACGAGGACGCAATCGCTGAACGGCCTTGAACGTGGTAGACATATTGTTGGAGTTGTTCAAAGGTGTCGTACCGCGTGTAGCGGTTGTCCTCGACGGTGAAGAAGAACATTATCGGGGAGAGGGGAAAGGGAAAGAGTGCTGTGCGGAGTTGACACGGAATGACGGAGCTTTATATGGTCGGCGGCACTTCAAATTTGAACAGGCGATTCCAAAATGCAGGTCACGTTCTGGCGGAGCGAGCCGAACACCGGCGCACGTGCTGATATGGTCCGAGTCGATGGAAATGCACCGGGTAACGATCAGCCTCGACAGCAGTCCCTGGAGGAGGCTACAGAGGCCTGTTAGTGTCAATCTCAGCTTGTCTCGAGCAGATACATACCAGTAGCTCTCTGAGCCGGTTGCGTTCTTGTTCCGCTTTGCGGAGCACGTCGGAATGGCCCTTGAGCGCGTTTGACGGTTTCATGTAGCCACGCTCTCCATGTCGGCTTGCGTTGGGTACGGCACTGATCTTTTTGTCAAAGTGTGGTTGCAATGCCGCGCACACGGTCGCTTGGTCTGACAGGTTGGCGAGTGTGCTTCCACCTCCCTCTGCCTTGCTACGGCGGGAAAGCTTCTTTGTGCTGCCGATAGTTGGGGGGCAAGTCGTGTTTTACGCGTGCATTAACGCAGGTGCATTTTTCGGGGTCGCCACGTCCTATGCTGAGCATGATATCGGTGAGCAGCACGACCTACTGGTACTGGAAGGAAGATGCTCAGTGTTATACACAGGTTTCTGGCTTGCCTATCTCCTCCCAGCGATTCTCTACATGTGGGCACTGTCACTCGTAGAAAGCGATATCGTACTCACCCCCCCCCCCTCCGCGTTCACTCAGCATGATGCCCATCGTGCTTGTAATCGCGTACAAGAAGCTCTACAAGGCGCCACCCCAAGGCTCCGTTCTAGTCGAGGCTTCAGCTGTCGTCAAGCGCCTCTTTGCGAATGGCGGATGGAAACGTTGCTGGCGTGGAGGAGACGACTTCTGGAGCAGGGCGAAGCCGACATACATTCGCGAGGCCGAAGGCGGTGAGATAGATTCCAGGAAGGTCTTTTGGGACGACAAGTTTGTGGACGAGCTTCGTCAGAGCTTTGACGCGTAAGTGGTTGGCTTTGTTCGACTCGGGCTCAGTGCCTGGCTCCAGAATTTCTGTTGCTGACGATTGCACACACCAGTTGCAAGATGTTTGTGCTATTATCTCGTATCATATTAGCCATCTCATCTTTTATTGCAGCTTCCTGCTGATCCCGATCTTTCAACTGTACGAGCATTCTTTCAACGCTGACTGCATGCCAACACGTTTTCTAGGTCCGATGGCGGTCTTGGACAGACTGAGGCTTTAATGACGACAGCAATGGTTAGAGCCCCCTCAACATTGTTTTTGTTCAAAGTGTCTAATGTGTCTCGGTTTAGCGCGTCAACGGAGTTCCAAACGATCTCATTAGTAACTTTAACCCGCTGTCTATCATCGGTAAGTTGAGCTGTCCTGCCGTTGCTCAAGTTGAAGCTCACCTCGTCCATAGTTGCGGTGCGCATATTCTCCTGATGAGGATAAATAATTCACTCACGCTGTTGGCTTGTCATCTGCAGACTCCGTAAGTAGTGTCGGTGTTATGGCGTAGAATGCATGCTAAAGGCTACCAAAGTATCATCAACTATGGCCTCTATCCTTTCCTTGCAAAGAGAAAGATTCGGTTCTCACCCATGTGGCGCGTGGCAACTGGCAAGTTCTTTCAAAGGTCCTATTGTTTCGATTGCTGATATTCAAGTGATTCCACAGGATTCTTCTTGGGTTCGCTTTCGATGATCATCGGCGCCGTAATGCAGTGGCGCATTTATCAGGAATCGGCATGTGGTAACTACGCTACAACCCGCTCAAGCGATGGCGACGAGACCTGCTACACGAAGATTTCTCTCTGGTGGCAGATTCCCCTCATCGTTCTGCCCGCCGTTGGCGAAAGTGAGCCTTCGAAGCTATTATCTGCTGGGAGCTCATGAATTCTCGCGTACCAGTCTTCGTTAACGTCACGTCGTACGAGCTCGCCTACACTCGCGCTCCGGCCAGGATGAAGGGTGTCGTGTATGCGTGCTGCCTCTTCACATCTGCCATCGCATCGGCCATCACCCTCGCTATCGACCCGGTCCTCGTCGACCCTTACCTCATCTGGCCATACGTCGCCCTCGCAGTTGCGACCTTCGTTTGTGGTTGTTGCTTCCCCTTCCTGTTTAAGGAGCTCGATCGACCTGTGGCCTTCAACGACCTCGACAGGATGGAGGGAAAGCAGCAGCCCAACCGGATTGCGAGCGCCCAGACGTCGTCTGTAGACGAGAAGGGCTTGTAAAGCGGCTGTGTTGAATTGTAGCTCTCATGTATTCAATACATGTTCGAACAGGGAGAGATGCGGTCAAACGACGCCAAACTTATCTGTTTTCCACAATGAAGTTGCGAGACGAGATATAGCACAGAGTGGCAAGAAGTCAACTGGTGAAGAGGGAGATGACACAACGGCGGTTGCGGCATATTCCGCTGCTGAATACTGTGACCGCTAGTTGATACCTCCGCTAAGTTGTCCTGCAGGAAATATGTTTGTACTACGCTAGCGACATGATATACATCTTGAGTGAGTTGTGCAATGTTCAGCGACTGAGGAATACGCATAAGGTAATCTGAGCACAAAGACAGCCAAGGAATACCACACAGGTATTTACAGGGTATTTAAAGTACGACAATGTTCGAATGTACGGCCGCACGCGCACATCTGTGGCTAGCTTCTCTCCGCGAAACGGGCACATTCGTGCTCAGCTACCGCACCATGTTTCGCACCTCGCTCGGTTATACAGTCATCTCTTCGGTTCGCCCGGTTGGCTACAGACAAACGCCGCAGTCACAGGCATCCCAACAACAACAACTCGTTCGGCACGACTGCTTCTACTTCATCAAGAAGAATCTATTCAGCAGAAATACATCTGACAAGAAAAGTGGGGCTGCAAGATAAGCTACAAGCGAGACTACACGACAAGCTACACATTAAACTCGCTAGGATGGGCAACCGCGAGGAGTGCACCGCCTTGACCCGCGACCATGTCCTGCCCAACTAACGACCACCAAACTCTTGCGACCAGTTGTGGAATTTGCTTGAACTCCGTGGTCGTGTCGATGACCGGGATAGAAAAGGCGGGCTTCTCCGGCCGCGCTGGGACTGAGATCGAGAGTGCAAAGAGTTCCCACGTCCATAGGATCGTCCCTGCTTCGTAGTGCTTCTTGAATTGGGGTAGCAGTGTCATTTTCACCATGACGGTGAACCTTTCCTTCGGTGACGGACTATAGGCAAACCAGCGTGTCCAGAAGCCAGGTCGAACGTGGATCACAATGCCGAGAATCCGCATCTCGGTGAGGGTTGCAGACACCTCCAAACCCTGTGAGAGCTGCCGCGCTTTTGTCGTCATCTCCTCTAGCGCCACAACCGGGTCCGTGAGACAAGTCCCAGCCTCATAACCGACGGATACATTGCGACCATACCAACCGCCCTGCGCCGCGGTAATCACGTCGTACTGCGGCCCAAGCTCGACGACGACCTTGTGGTACGCCCGCATAGAGGAAAGTTGATGCGTTCGCAAGAACTCGACATCGATAGTAGGCGACATCCAGATGGCCTCTTCGAACGCCAACTGCACTGCAGTCTTGGGTGCGTCGGGGAACAGACGGGCAGCGGGTGCTGCATCCTCGGCAAGACGAAATATCATTACCGCGTAAGAGTTGCGCGGCAGTGTTCTGTCAATTGAAACGGAGATATGGTGGTAGAAGTGTTTCTTTGGGAATGCAGCGCGGTGTGTGGCGCAGAGATGATTCGAGAATATGCGGAAGCCGACCTCGCAGCTGAGACCAACGTAAAGCTCCCCGTCTATCCACAGAGCATAGACCCCGGGCTCGAGATGGTCTTTCGTCGCAAAGCGGGTGCTGGCTGCTTGGAAGGCATTGGCGACCTGGGCTTTGGGTGCGCGTTCGAGCCAGTGCGCATACAGTTGGTGCACGACCAATGGGACGAGAACATATCGATGAAGGGCAAACATTATCGGGTCGAGCTTGATCAAATTGTCGTAGAACCACTTGGCGCGGTAGGTGCGGAAAAGGGCGTGTTCGTTGACCGCGACGATGAAGCAGTACTGACGGATGTACAGCCGCACGAACCACGACGGCGAGTACTGGGTGTCATCATCTTCAAGATGTTCATTGGCAATAGCAATAGCACGCGAACAGAGCTGAGCTACAAGATCGCCGGTTGCTGTGTGAGTGTCTGATCAAAGCAATGGTACAGCGGGCGTACCAGGAGTAAGCACTCTCCAATCGCGAGCGAAAGCCTGGTACTCTGGATCCTGCAGCAGACTATCGCGGATGCGCTCCACCATCTTGTACGCCGACTTGCGGTCTGAAGGCGGGGCGCCGGAACTCTTCGCATGGTGCAGCTCGCAGGCTGCCACCATCTCCGCAAACGCATCGTCATCTCCCAACTCGACAGAAACATGTGGCATGCCGGCCGCGTCGTGTCTCACACCCTGAGCAACTTCTGAATCCTCGTCATCGTTGTCATTGGAACCCTCTCCATCGCTGTTGATATCTTTGGCGTCTCCACCAGATTGGCCACCATCTTCCTTGTCGCTCGAGACGTCCATCGCGCTGTCGTCCGCCTGAGGCTTGGTCTTGATGCTGAGGGGTGCGCGGGGCATGACACGGGCATGCTCGAGACCTTCAGCGTCCTTGCGGTCGCTCGAGGTCACAGTCACTTCTTTGTCGCTACTTGAGATTACGATCAAGTCTTCGTCGTCGCTTGAAATTACGATCACGTCTTCGTCGTCGCTTGAAATTACGATCACGTCTTTAGTCCTTTGGGACTTGGTTTTGTTGCGGAGGGGAACGCGCGACATGGTACGAGAAGATAACGAGAACGGGGCTGGGACAAGCGCAGAAGACACCGAAACCTAGTGTTTAGACTCCGAATCCACGAACTGATGGGATCAACGGCGGACTTCGCGTGACGTTGTTCTTTGCAACTCCGATCGGCTGCTTTACTGGGGCGGAGTTGAAGCTGTTCTTACCTGCCCCTTTCCTCCCCTCTTCCTTCGTCCACTACATCGCCATGCTCAAGCTCAAGCGCAAGCGCTCCGACGACCAGTCCGAAGAAGATGGTCGCCCTTCCAAGCGCGCGGGCGACAATACGCTTTCCTATCCCAAGTCTCGCGTGCCGACCGTAGCCACCAAACGTGGACGCGCGTCGAGGCTACGCAAAGCCACCGCGAACACGGATTCCGACTATCAACCCAAGGGCGAGAGCACAGAAGAAAGCAGCAGCGCTGACGACGACGGATCCCATGAAGATGAAGATGCCGAAGACGAGGACGCCAGCGACGAGCAGAGCAGCGACGATGTCACCGCCCGCCGCCCAGTCAACCCAAAGCTACGCTCTCTCCCGGCTACGGCAAAGCTCCAGAAGAAGTCATCGGGGCGAGCGCCGAATAAGTACAAGAACCCTCATCCATTGCAACTCACCGACGATCAGATGGAGGAGTACTTGGACGAAGATGGTCGTCTGACTGTACGTGGAGTATGGCTAGAGATTCGCATCACACTGACCACTCACACAGCGTGCTACTGTCATCGCACACGCCCACCAGAGCGATTTCTCCAGCCAGAAGGCCGGATCAGTGACCAGTACCCTTGGATTGATACGTGCGGGAGAATTCAAAGTCAGTTGAAAGGTCGTCGTACGTTCGTGCGCTCATCTCCTATCTAGGCACAAGTCGGCAAGCAGAAGGACGGGTTGTACCCTCACACCTTCAAATTCACGTTCTCCAACGAATCACAGCGCACAGAAACGTACCATCTTTCGTTCAAGCAACCTTCTCGGCTTCTTGCGATGTGGCGACCGGCCCGCCTTACAATCGTGTGTCCCGCCGGTTTCGAGTCACCCGAACCTCCCGAGTCTCTCGTCAAGGTGTACCACGACTTGCTCTGTGACTCCGTCGATGTATCCGCCCAGCAATCAATGCTCGAAGGGCTGCGTGTTCGCCATATTCTTGAGCGCTACGATCGAGAGCTCCAAACGTTCCAGCTGATGGGAACTGAACGACTCGTCCTCTCTCCTGTGCTTGAAAAGTGGCTTTGTGGGGGCGAGAAGTCGCTGGAGAAGATGCCCAGCCGGTCAGGGGTAGTTCTTCAGCTCTACGACTCTATCAACAATATGCGAGCCAACCAAAACTTTCCCGGCACAAAGAAGGCTTCATTTCGCTTCGTCCTCTCCAGCAATCCGCATATGTTGGCAAGTCTTGACGCAGGAGAATGGGTGCCTGCGCCAGGCGCAGGCTGTCGCTTCCTCTGTCAGCTTCTCTATCGATGCGCTGGCGAGATCGCCACCAAGATCGATCAACGTGCTGCTTTGATGTCGACCTCTCCTACTGACAGTCGTTTGAATCATTTGCTGACTGTATGTTCTCGAGTTTGGATCACGGATTGGGAGTGAATGCTGATGCATCTTAGCTTATGTCCACCGCAGCACCAACCCCTGCAAGCGATAACGATGGGCTACTCTTTTCGATAACCGAACCACTACGAGCGCAGCTTTCTCCCACAGAACTTGATCGTGTCTGTGTCCTTCAACTCATGGGCATGATGACAAGTGGTGGTGTTGCGTCGGTGATCTCGGGGGCGGCCTTTCAAATTGGCATTCGCTCTGACCGCAAGAACCTGCCCCGCATCCGTATTAACACCAAACCCTTGCCCGGAAAAAGCTCGATAATCTTCACGCGCATTGCCTGGGACCGCGAAACTACGCCACGACCGCCTCCGTCTTTCTTCTCACGACGGGCTGACGTGCATGATTGGCACCTCAACGAGCTTGCTGCCCCGAGTCTTCTAAGTGCCAACCGCTATTTTACGACCTGGAAGGAACAGTTGGACAACTATATCGATGCATTGGAGGCCGCTGATGACTTGACCGATGCTACAGCGGCAGACTTCACGAAGCTGGTGACCGGAAACGGTATAGAGGTATCGCCTTCTTCTGCAATCCATGCTGATTGCACTTAGGCTGACCATGTTTCCTTAGGTGACGTGGAGAAGCGCCGTCGGAGTTGAACGTGCTGTTGTCTTTGTTGGCTGGTACTTCACCGAGTACCTGGTCACTCGACCCAAGAAGACGGGCAAGTTTCGCGCGGTGCTCGACCATGTTTCCGCAGATACTTGGTACCTCCTCATCGTCGCGGCCGACAACACGGTCTTCTACAGTGACGTGTTCAACAAGAAGCGCTTTAGAATGACTTCGATGTTCTGGCGCTGGATGGACTCAGCCCCAGACCTCGCGTTCAAGACCCGCCCAAGCGCGCTGAAGAAGGGCGACATCTTCTCAAGGCTGTAACTGCTCTCTTTGGACTCTTCCGAGCCTGTATCTTTCGCGCTTTGCTCTCCTGACCCTTGATCTTGATGTACGCGCGGCATCCAACGTTGTAGCTCAAATTCAAATGAAGTGTACGGCTCTTTGTGTTGTCTTCCCATGTGTGAAAGCCTCAGAGCTATTATATCCCACAGCTTCCAACTGTACGAGTATTTTGCCGGAATGAGCCGAATTACGCATGATTGGAACACGCCACAAGTGTTGTGACTCCTACAGTCATGTCAACATCATGTGATTGTTGTTCACTCCAATGGATGCAGACTGCATCATGGTGTGACATCAATGCAGATTTGTGAATGCAAGAGTTCGGAACGGACGCTGCATTCCAACGACTCTGATTATAAATGCTGGTAACGAAGCGCAATTAGTATGACCCCACACCACCTCATGTCTCATCTACATTTGCTCATGAGTCACTCTCATCATCTGCTTGCAGAAGGTAAGTCTACACTCTCTGAGCCAGGCTCCTCTTAAGCCGTCACAGGTCTCCGCATTAATGAGGCGCGAACAGTTGTGTTTCCGCGATATTATCATTGTCTCTATCAAGGGTTGTCGGTCGCTTCCGAGCAAGCTCAGTGGAGGTACGTCGCGCTATAGCCGTTTTGCGCAGAGTTTTGTTTGACTGACACAATTAATGCCCAGGCGACATGGACAGTGACACCGCGGTCAACTTCTGCAACCTTGACCTAGTGGTGCCATTCACCAATGCACCATCGCTTAAAGTTATGGACCCCGCGCCAGACTTCGGGCAAAAATACTTTCAAACATCAACAGTCAAGCTCCGCGTGCTACTCGAGAGCGCCGAAGCAACACTCGACAACTTGCTGCTGACAATGTACAGCGCCTGCAACGACAAGCGACCTGCTTGTCTGGTACGTCTGCTCTACAACTCATGCAGTACTCTCGCAGCTACACTTCTAGGATCATCACAATTACAAAGTTCGCAACCCCGACGCCATGTGCGTTCTGATCGGCGCGAAATGGGCCCTCTATCTGCTCGAAACTCTGGATATCGTGCCCGGCCAGCAGTTCCGCGGCGATGTCCCTCCCCAAGTCACGAGTCAGATGGTCCTAATTGCCAGCACTCGGCTAAATCGTCGTCTCGAAGACACTGTTGCTGCTAGCCAGGTCTGCACATCTCTGCGCTCGCCTCAAACGAAGCGTCCGTATGATATATGAAATCAAGAGCGAGGTCCGCTCAGAGAGGTATGTAGTCTATATACATACCGCGCTGCACCCATAGCCTGCAACGCGCACCCTCTCTCGCAAGCCATTCCCAGCCCATACCCTCCTCCGGACGAGTACGAGACTCGACATGAGCGCACCGAGCTGGATGAATAGGCCGCCAACTGCTTCTCAGTGGTCGCCATCAAGCTGCTGCCGCCACGTAACGAGTGGGTAAAAGCAAGAGAAACCGAGATCATATGCTGCCTCAAAAGAAGGTCGAATGCTGCACGACCCCATGAGGTCGCGAGTGCTCACTTCAACAGCTGGAGCTGCGGAGAAAGAACCCACACTGAGCGGAAAGCAAGGATCGCTGTGCGAAATGCCGGAATCCGCGCACCATGTAGTCACCGCAGGGCCTTTGACCGGCGCAGACTATGCGTTGCAAGTAAGGATACATTCTGACCAGGTACTGCCTACTAGTGTACAAGTTACTAGTGTACAAGCGAGGGGTTGGCTGTCCGAGCGGGAAAGGAGCGTGTTAGCCATGGCGAGTCTTCTTGCGAGCAGGAACGTCGTCTTCGTCCTCGTCCTCGTCT
>Ga0247815_10004231_pt1 | contig 10119 bp, 13 predicted proteins | sample UWRJL194509B1_FD_181014 | JGI IMG/M metagenome (GOLD analysis project Ga0247815, IMG submission 181014) | Plant litter microbial communities from Arlington Agricultural Research Station in Wisconsin, United States - UWRJ-L194-509B-1 | ecosystem: Environmental > Terrestrial > Plant litter >... | reverse complement strand
CATACCAGATACGCTGCATACAAGGTGGTCCATAGCACAATCAGAGCACCGAGAGATGGACAAAGCCATGCCAGCGCGATCGCAAGAAGGGGTGCCATGCTTCCTAGCACAAGGCCTGCGATCTCCTTGTTCATACGGGTGTTGATGGGCCGCAGGCTGTAACAGCTAGTTAGCATTGCACAGCACCAGAAAGAATATGGTAGTAGCTCACGGTAGATATAGGAGAATCGTAATGTATCCGGAGAGAATAGCAGCGCAAAAGCCGGCGTCACGGCTGCTTGGACGAGGCAGAATCTCTGCACCATCCACGACAGCAAGAAAGACTTCGAAGTGTGCGATTAGAAGTAACGTCCAGGCCGATAGGGTGGCAAATGAGAAATATACGACGTCGACGGGGAGAATGAGCGTGGGCAGCGAAGCGAGTGGCTCGGACATGGCAGAAGATCGTGGTTCGAGGACAAGCGGCGGAAACCGCCGCGGGCCCGTGCAAAAGTGGAGCAGAATCACACCGCCACACCCGGAACTTCGCTTGGAAAGTCCGCAGAGGATTCGCTTCCTCTATTTCTTCGCTCAAATTATATTGCTCATAGAATCGTGATTTTTTTTCTGGCAATTGAAACTGGCTCTTGTCGTGTATGCTACCACGGATCATGATTGCAATCCCGCTGCAAGACTCTCCGAACCAACTCTAATCGACTGCGCCGCCCTGAATTAATGATTGACGCGAGTGAGATCCACGGTGCTTCTGCATGTTTGTCGCCGTTACGTATAAGTACGGTGCTCCAAATCTTCCATTTCTCGCTCACACCTGGACTCCATCAATCCACCTCGACCTCGCGATCCCCGCTGTGTCTCTCGAAGGCGTCAACGAAATCCCCCCTGCCATATCTTGGATGTGTTGAACCCAAACCACACTGCCAGACAAATCTGTTCGTCGTGCTGTGACAGCATCGGACCCAGGGCCCGCAGCGTTCGATTTTCTACCGCTTCAGCTTCCAGCTCTATGGAATTCAAAAGCACCACTCGAGCCCAGGATGCATACGACGTGCTACCACGCGCATCCATGCTCGACAGCGACACCCAGGCTTGCCATGTTCCCCCACCAGCTGACGGCGCTCAGCCGCTCGCGAGCGTGACACATGATCCGAACAGCACCGACTTCACCTTCATTCAAGAGATCGTCGCTTCAGTCGAAGCGTCACAAGCCCGTCTACCTGAGGCACCCAACCCCGGATCTCCCTTGGCGTCCGAATCTCAAACTGGTCGTGAACAGATGACCATGTTTGAATTTCTCGCTATCTCTGTGGTGAGCTTTATGAGTTTTGTCGCTCCTGTTCGCCATCGACTCACGAGGTGCAGGCTACGAACTTTTTGTTGGCTTGTCCCCACGTCCCGCTCCCTCCAGACTCGAGCGGGCTTCCAAAGTTGATCACCATCGCCAGCTCCCTCCTGCTGATCAACATGGTCGTCATGCGTCAGTTGATCGACTCCGTCCGCTATGGCAGATGGTACGAGCCGCCCGTGTTTTTGTCGGCAATGGTATCTGTAATGAACCTTACGCCGGTTATGCTCAACCTGAACAACATCGGAACGGAGATAGATGCTGGGACGATGCATCTGCTGGGGATACTGATTGCTATACTCAGTTTCACGTTCTTTATTCTTGACACCGCGTTGGCGAATCTCGCGTTCAGGCTTCAGCGTTGACATTGCTTGTTCTTGTGTATTTGGACAACTTCATCTTGGTCATCATTCTTGACTGTACATTTTGTACCAGAGTCCTACTGTACACTACCATTCCTTCGTATTCGATCATTGCGCTTGGCGATCTCACTTGTCCGCAGGCAGTTCCGGTGCATTCGGGCTCGTCGGCGAGGTGAGCGCTGCAAGTTGTCGAAAGAAAGGCCACACGGTCAGCGACAGTTTAGCGCGCAAAGTGAGTCACAATGTACATTTCGCGCGTGAATGGAACACGCTGAGGCCGTTCGCGCCCGCCATTGCGTGTTCCGCGCTCGGCGGGACTGTCACAATCGTACCGTCCGCAAAGGTGATCGCCGAGCCTGAGTAACATAGTCAGCATTATGATGCAGCGAGATAAGCAGAGAGAGAGGGAAAGAGGGTGGGTGCTTGTGTTGTGGAGTGAGAGGTGGGTGCGGAGGGAGCAATCGCACGCTGGGGTCATCGTCACCCACGAGGAGACAGTCTCGATTCTACGCGTAAATGAACTAAGCTCATTCTATAGGCAGGATGGTGAGCTCTTACGGGGTATAATGCGGAGAGAACGAGAGTAGAACGACGAGGATGGGGGCGAATCGTTCGAGACGACCGCAGAACGCCTAAACCCAAGCACATATAAGCTCAAGGAGTTGCTCAGTTGATAGCAAGAAGGACTGTGGTGTAGCTGTGGAGAGGTATGGCAAGACGCTGAAAGGCAGGCATGCGGACGCGGTGGTCGTTCTATGGGCGGAAACCTCACTCGGCCTGACGTTGAACACCTACGCCACTCAAGCTCATGCGTGCATCAGCTCAAGAGGAGCTGGCTAGATGGTAAGATCGGGCATGGAGCACTCCAGGGACGAGGCAGTGGTTGACAGGAAGGATGAAGCTCGATAGACACAGAGCAGGGATCGGGTCGGAGAACGTCGACGGGAAGGGCACGGGCGCAGACGGGGGAGGAGCGGAGCGTGCCCGTGCGGGGAATTGACGTCGTCGTGAGGCTAGTCAATAGGTAATCTCGATCACCAGGGGAAAGATGTGATGATCGAAGAAGTGTGGATTGGGATGGAGAGGGGGTGGCGCGGTGAAGCGAAACACCGAATCAAGGTGGGCTTCAGGAGGTTGGAATGCGACGAGAAGCGATTGTGACGGCTGGCGAAAGCGGACTGTACACACACCTTTTGACTCGCGACGACTGGGGCTGAGTGGGCCACCAGGCTGGTTTCCTGCAGGCAGCTGGAGTGGGCGCAGGTCGCTTGGGTGTTCACGAGCAAACTCGTCAGGCACTTGTCCGAGCGTTTCTTCTGTTGGGTGTAGTAAGCATCCAGATCTGTGCTTCGAAGGCACGATCAAAGAACGCACGAGCTTTGGAGCGTGCAGACATGTTGGTGGTGTGATGAAGAGAGGTGGACGACGGACGCGCGTCATGCATCACGGCTCAAGCATGGCGTGGCGTCTAAGCCATATACGGCAATGCACGGATCTTGCCGTGGCCGCTGTCGGAGCTGGAAAGCGGGCCGTTCACCAGTTGCAATTTGATCGTCTTTAGCTCCGATTATATTCGCTCCGGTAATCAGTGAGACCACAAATGGGTGGGTAATGCAGGGCAGCAGTCTACATGTAACGCGCGCGCGTATGTGTGTGGTTCTGCGGGTGGTCTGAATTTGGATTTGAATCTGAACTGAATTTGAACGCATGATCTCCCTATCAGTCAGCCATTACTCCCCATAAGACTGCGTGAGGATATCCTAAAATTGGCTGAGCTACGTTACATTAATGGTTTCAGCTCGGCTTCGTTAGATGGAGACAACTCCGACTCGGTCGCCTCTGCCGGTATGGAATACATGGGCGCATTGACAGCAAGAATGAGTAGCAGTAGAAAGACATTGAAAAACATCATCAGTTCAGCAAGGGCTGCGACATTCACTGGGAACTGTGGGAGATGCCATGCTAGCGGGGCGTGGAGGCAGACAAGATAGGCAAGGGCGAGGACTGCAAAACGGTGGAAACGGCCGCCGCCGGATAGAAAGTGGGACTAGAACCACACCGCAACGCTCGGAACATATTTCGGAAGTGTACAGAAGTGAACCATTATCTAGCTCTGGTGTGGCGAATCGTTCGGGCATGGCGGAAGACCGTGGTTCGAGGACAAGGACAAACGGCTCCATCGCGTGCAAAGTGGACTAGAATCACACGCCACACTCGGATCGCATCTCGGAAAATGTGCAGAACCGTGCCTTTTTCTCATTCGTCGCACAAAATTATATCTTTCATGAAATTGTGATTTTTCTTTGGCGGCAGAGCCCAGCTCTTATCGTGGATGCCGCCCTGATGGTGATTGCTGTCTCAGTGCGCTGCTCTCGGAGTTAACTCTATACAAACGCACCACCCTGAATTAAGGATCGACGCGAGGGAGATCCACAGTGCCTCGGCAGTTTTAGTGCCATTACGTATAAAGACAGCGCACCGAACGTTCCAGCTCAGAGTCCCACTTGTTCATGGAGTCTGAACACCCACCACGACCGACCGAGCCTGCTGTCGCCATCGAAGACACCAGCGGGACCTTGTTGCCAGCTCCCGTAGAGATTGACGCTCAAGCGACTCCCACCGCTCCCACGGCTACACCAGGTCGAGCGGGGTCCAGCCTCGAGTCTGAGGCGCGCAGTCCGGTGTCTCTCCCATCTACCGCAACTCAACCTGGTTCGCATGAAACCTTGTCGTTGGTGGGGCTTTGTGCTCTGGTGGGCTCAAATTTTTGTGACATCCTCGTATTCAAATTCACGGGAAACTTACAGCCTCTGGCGTTTCTGATTGTGGTGCCGAGAATACCTCTGCCACCAGGCACAGGCGAGCTTATGAAACAAATTTCAGTATTGCACTGCCTAGTGTTGGTTTACGGTTTGTTTGTCGTCGGAATTGTCAACGGCATACGATACGGCAGGAACTACGAACTTGTCTTCTGGCTCCTAATGTTGCCGGTTCCGATCTCGTTAGGTGGCCACCTGGTCACTGGCAACCACGAGGTGGCGCAGATACTTCCCATGATCGTCATCTCAGTCGTGTCCGCAATTTCTGTGTCTGTCGTCAAACTGGCATACTTCCCGTACCGTAGTAGGCGCAACGGTGCTCAAGCTGTCTAGCGAGGCTATTTGGCGGTCTAGCTACAGTGTCGGTTTCTTGTGTAGTTATAAATCTTGATCTTGATCATTTTGGCTGCGAATTTCGTGTGGGAGGGATGGCCAAAAAGATCGTGGCGCTTGTTGGAATCACTTGTCCGCAGGTGCGTCCGGCGCATTCAGACTGATCGGCGAGGTGAGGGCTGTATCGAGGGACAGAGATTACAAGTCAACGACATTTTAGCGCGGCGTACATTTCGCGCGCGAATGGGACACGCTGAGACCGTTCGCGCCGGCCATCCCGTGTTCCGCGCTTGGCGGGACCGTCACAATCGTACCGTCCACGGTGATTGCCGAGCCTGAGTAAATATGTAAGCTTTCTGGTTACACGAGGAAGGAGGGGAGAGGAAGAGATGGTGAGTGTTTATGTCGTGGAGAGACAAGCTGGGGAGTGCTGAGGGAGGAATGGCAGACTAACGGCGCTCCTCGAACACGGGGCGACGACTTTAGATATGCGAGCGCATCAATCGCAGTCCCAATTGTGGGCGTGTTTGTGGATTCTGGGCCTGTTGTGATACGGAGAGAGGGTAGAACGAAGAAGGTGAGCCATGCATCATTGTGTACGAGCCAGCGTCCGAGATGATGGTTGATCACCTCCTGGATTCCAGAGCGTACGAACTCGAGGCGGTGTCCGCATCATAGCTAGTAGCACCATGTGACTCGAAAAGGGAAGCAAGCGAGAGGCAGAAGGGCAAGCGCGGAGACACGGTGGTCGACCAGTGGGAGGAAACCTGACACCAAAGGGGTAAGTGAGCTCGAGGAGCAGGTGGAATGACAGAACTGGGACATGGAGTAATACAGGGATGAGGCATGGTTGATAAGAAGGATAGGCACTGCGCTGAGCGATGCTCGCCATTCAGATCCATCTGGACATGAACTAGAGCCCCGACCGGGCGCAGATGGCGGGAGCGGAGCGTGCCCGGCGGGGAATTGACGTTGTCGCGAGGTTAGTCAATCGGGAATCTCGATCACCAGGGGAAAGATTTGGTGATGGAAGAAGTGTGGAATGGAGGGTGTGAAGTGATTGAAATGGAGAGGGGGTGGCGCTGTTGTGGTGAGTCGAAGCGTCGGATTCAGGTGGGCAGGCGGGAAGTAGCAATGCGACACGCATGGACCAAAACACAACCCGCAGAAATCGGACCTTGAATGGATCGCGATGAGGGCGAGACACATAAGGGAGGAGATGAGAGTGGAGACAGAGAGCGATCGTGACGACTGCTGAAAGCGAACTGTGCACACACCTTTTGAATCGCGACGACTGGGGCTGAGTGGGCCACCATTAATTTCCCGCAGGTAGCTGGAGTGGGTGGAGGTCGTTTGGGTGTTCACGAGCAAACTTGTCAGGCGGTTGTCCGAGCGTTTCTTCAATTGCATGTAGTAAGCACTCAGGTTTGTCCTTTGAATCAAAGAACGCACGAGCTTCGGAGCGTGGAGACCTGTTGGTGGTGTGACGACGAAGAGAGGAGGTGAACGAAAGACGCGCGCGTCATGCACGCCAGCCGAGGCATCCCGATGTGGAGGTGGCGTGGCGTCTAACCCCAATCCGGCAATGCACGGATCTTGCCGAGGCCGGTGTCGGAGCGCGAAAGTGGGCCGTCCGCCCGGTTGCGATTTGATCTGCTGTTCAAGGTCGAGCGGAGGTGACGCGAAAACGTCACGCCTCCCCTCTCTTCCACACGCGTTCGGGTGGCCTCGAGCTCTTCCGCGCCAGTCTTGTGCGCACGGACCCACAGTCGAAGAGAAAGAAATAGCATGGAGACTGGCGACGTGGAACGCGATGCGGCGACGGTACTCGAGCAGGAACGGACGGCGATGCTCGCGCGCCGCCAGATGAAGCAACGCGAACGCGACCTAGCCCACCTCCCCAAGCCCGTCCTCGAGCGAGTCTTTTATCTTTTCTAATTAATCATTGCGCCGTGCTGACTGTTCGCCTCGTTTTAATTGGATTATTATTGGTGGTGGTGTTGTGGGTTGTGGAAACGCGCGCTCGGGATGCCCGCCACATCCGCTTTTGCGCCTCACGCGCACCCGGCGCTAATCCTCCAAACTCGTCAACCCACACACCGGTGCCTTTGGACGTCGTTCCTCGACCTGCTCGTGATACTGCTCCGACTCTTCGTATGGGGTTGGACTGGCGGCGTGTGGCTGATTATCTTGTGCACACCGTTCGCGCACATACAACACACAGACTCATCCTAGTCCGTCTCGTCGACGCTGCCTACCAATCCGAGGGCTTTACCTCTCCCTGGGACGAAGAGCAACATCTTCAATGCTCAAACGAGGTGCGCTCGTCGTCTTGTCCCTTGTGTTCTGCTGCTCAGCCTCCGTTTCGTCATTCACAGGTCTTTCGCGGCATCCGTATCGGAAACGTCGCCTACACCATGTGCAACGTCTGCACAGACTGGATGGCCGCTCGTGAGTCATAACGCGACCTCGCTGCGTGCTGGTGGTGTGCTGACGCCTGGCCGCACTCAAGTCGACCCTGCGCCCATCTGGCGCAACATTATTCGCATGATCGACCCCTACGACGCCTTTGGATATCTATACTCTCAATACATCACCATGACCACTGCAGAGAGGTGTACGTTCTTCGCTTATATTCGCTGGCATTGTTGTGGCTGACACCTGTCTGTCTGTCCTCGTCCTGCCTATCGATGTCACTTCGGATAACGCACCTGCAGTAACCAACCGCTCGACTATGCCTACGATATCGCGTAACAGCGACATGCGCGCGCACACCTTTTACCTTATCACTCGCGTCTTCTTCTGCGTCCCTTGTCTCGTCAACAGGCCTTTGTACCTCGTGCGTCTTCTTCCTCTCGTTCCTGGCCACTGCGAACTAAAGGATGTTTTGAAAGACGCGCCCGCCACGCGGTGTTGTGCACAACCTCGATCCCCAGGTTTGGTGGCCGAGCCAAGCGCCGTGTTGTCTTCTTACCCACAAGTACGTTCGTACTCTTGTATCAACTGCGAATAGTCAACTAATCTCTTCCCTCATTGCGCTCTTTTACTATGCTTCCACTTCTGCCCTCTCCTACCTCGATGCTCGCACGTCTACAGTAAATTACGTACATGGATCCCGACGACCTCGCTCGGCTTTGTCCTCGTCTGCAAGGACCACTGTCGCCAAGAAGCTACCTGTGCCGTCTGCCTGCGCGAAGGCAGTCATGTACGTTCGCACTCGTTTGTTCTCCGGTTTACTCACTCGTGCGCAACAGGTAACCCAGCAATGTCCTTACGAACCCGTCGTGATGGAAAACGAAGACGAACATCCGCTGTACAAAATGAGCGCAGCGGGCGTCAGTAGCGCAGGACTTGGCTGGGCCGGCGGTGTGCGCGGACTCGTCGGTCTCTCAGGACGAGGTGCGTTCAGATGTACTTCGCCGTATAGCCACTCATCTCCTCCAAGAGCACCAAGACCAAGACCTATCGAGCTGGACGGGATACGGATCCCCGGCGCCTGGATCCAGCGCGGGTCTGCGAGTGTGGAACACGTGTAGCGGGTGTAGACAAGCTGCGCTCGTGATCGCGTTCGGCGGGACGACGGGGCCCGTCCAAGGAGGCGTCGTCAGGTGCGTTCTGTCTCCCTCTTCCTCACTTCCGGAGTACTAATTTCCGCTTTTCTTTCTGCTTCCCGTCCCCAACCTTTGTTCCACTCCCGGGTTCTTGGATGTTACAGCCAAAACGCCCCACCGCCATCCATCACGCTCCTCCAGACACTGGGCGGACCGAACTTTTCGCGGGCGGATGCGGATACGCGCGGGGCTCTCGAGAGTTATGCGGAGTTGGGAGAAGGGGAGATTGGGGCGCTGGTGGGGATGGCGGGTGATAAGGTGTGTTTATCTCGATTGTTTTACTCTGTGATGATGCTTATGGAGTTGTATAGGTATGGCTGGCACGCGGGACGAAGTATGTCGAGTATCTGGACACCATTGTGAGGTCTTCGAGGTGAGCTTAGTGTTTTCTGGGGCTTCCTCGGTTCTGGAGTCCGTTGCTTGGCTCTTGCTCCGTTTACTTTGAGGAACTGCGTCTCAAATCGCCGCGGTCTTGCTGCCCTCCTGTCTTCTATCGTCACCCTTCTGATACAAGCGAGCTGACGTGCAACATTCAGATATAACGAAGAAGAAGCCGAGCGGCGCGTCCGCCGAAAACAAGCGATCGAGCGCGAGGAGCTTAAACGGCAGTGGAAGCAAATCGAGCGCCAGCAAGCGCGAGAGTACCAAGAGCGCCAACGACGCGAGGAGGCAGAACGTCAGAAGCTCGATGCAGAGCGACGGCGACACGAGGACGAGCGTAGACGAATGGAGGAACATGAAGCGAGACGCTTTGAGGAAGAAGAGGAGGAAGAGGAGGAGATGGAGGAGGTCGTGGCTGCGCCGGTGCAGTATCGGAATGCGGCGCGGCACGAGCACCAGACGGTGCAAGAGGTTCTGGAAAGCGCGGATGCGGAGCAGGAGAGAGATGTTGAGTCGGAGTCGGATGGAGAGGCGCTGTGGAAGAGGCTCGGTGTGGAGAAGGTGGCTGAGCAGGTTTGTTGCGACTCTTCATCCGTTCAGGAAGTGCTGATGGTCTTGGGTTCGAGCAGCCCGCGCGCCCGCAGATCGACCCGAGGTTACTGGAAGAGGAGGAAGTGTATGATGTGGATGCCGAGAGTGCGTTTGACGAGGAGATGGAGGAAGAAGTGTGGGACGAGGTACAAGGTTTGTCCTCGTACTACAATTCGGCGCTCGGAGGGCTAATACGACCTGGCTCCTTTAGACGAGTCCGACACCGAAAACGTCGCCAACTACGCCGAGGAGCAGTCGGCGCGCGAGCTCGCACTTGGTGACTGGGCTCGCTCGCGCATTCTCGAAGGCGTCTGGACGTCACCGTTCGACGAGGAGCGCTTCGCACAGAACGTCACGCCGCTCATCAGTCCCTCTGCGCCGCTCGAGGGCATTCTACCCATTCTGCGTCAACAACTCTCTGTGACTCATCCGCTCACGCCCTCCTCGCCGGACGCCGTCCTTGACGCAGACGTGCCTGTCAAGCCTACGAAAGTGTACCAACACGACCGCGTGCCGACACTGCACCTCGCCCACGCGCTTAGCCGCGCACACTTTGCAGCCATGCGCATGGTCCTGCTTCCTGCACTGAGCAACGTCATTCGTCGGATGGTGTGGCTTACTTGCGACGGTGATGTTGAGAAGGCGCGCATCCGCGTGTGTCGGATGATGCACGGCGCCGG
>Ga0247815_10004229_pt1 | contig 10123 bp, 8 predicted proteins | sample UWRJL194509B1_FD_181014 | JGI IMG/M metagenome (GOLD analysis project Ga0247815, IMG submission 181014) | Plant litter microbial communities from Arlington Agricultural Research Station in Wisconsin, United States - UWRJ-L194-509B-1 | ecosystem: Environmental > Terrestrial > Plant litter >... | reverse complement strand
TCAACGCCTGCAGACCAAACCCCAACACCGCCTCTCCCTGGCCAATTTGTCCTAAAGACAGCCCCACTGCCTGGGGTGGCAACCTCCCGCTACACTGGCCGATACCTTCGTCAGAACAACCTTGCAAATCCGGCAGTGATGGTAATGTCAGAGCCACCGAAGTACCTTCGCGGCAACTTTGCCAACGAAGCGGCACAGGCCGGTGTCAAGTTCACATCTTGGCTTCCGAAGCACGCTGATAGGTTCTGGGGTGCTGTGCTGAGGAGCGAGGGGGCCGGCAAAGCCGGATGGGAGCGCGTTGAGATTGCGGAGGATGAGGTGGAACAAAAGTTGGGCATCGTTCAGCAACGTGGCATTGAGAGCATGGAAGTCATGGAAGTACTGGATGGCTCGGATATCGAAGATTGGACGGGATGGATTGTGTGCGAATGGTCGCTGGGGCATCCACAGCTGTTCTGGACGACCAAGGCTTTGCAGGAGCCACTTCCAGACTTCTGTGAAAGGGTTATAATTATGCGCGAGATGCTGGCATAACTGAAAACCGTCGGCCGAAGGCTGATGGTCACAGCGCCTCGATTTTCGGCTTCTTCACATGGCGAAAGTCATGGTCTTGACCAAGAAATGAGTCTGTAGTACACAGTTGTACAGTTGCAAGATACGCAGTTCAGAGTGTATGGCTGAGCGATGCAGACGTGGAATTGGGGATGGTTAACCGAAGGCGGGCAGGGGTGCGAAGATGCCAGAAGATCCGGGCTGTCCAGTTAAGAGCATTCAAGTGTCAGCTTCGATAGACATGCACGTAAGTCGGACGTACCAAGAGCTCGAGCTCAATCCTGCGTCTCAAGCACTCCGCGCGCAGCCTCCCCATCCCGATCTCGTCATCATCGTCGGAGAAGGCCTCTGATTGAAGCCATAGTAGGAGATGATGGAACCCTGTTAAGAGAGTAATCCGTTTGATCGCCGGTCGCTCATTGACAAAGCGTCGCAAGCAGGTCGGGCTGGCAGCTGCCCAGACCTCTTCGACACCATCGGGTAGCGTGCGCAGCTGGTCTAGAACGACAGTCCGCCCAAAGCGAGCGGCAAGGAGTGCAGTGCAGTCACCGAGAGCGGGAAACGGATCGAGAAAGCCAGACATTGTGTCGTCCGCTGGGTCGACGGTGAGATCAACGAGCGTCGTTTTGACGATCGGAATGAATCTAAAAACGTCATTTGCTTTACAGCGGAGATGTGTGAGGTTGGAGATGCGGAATGTTGTTTGCAGCCAGGTGCTGCAGCCTGCCAATGACACTACGCAGGAGAACCTGCGCAGATTGGGCAGAGGACAAGGTATGCCAACCCCAACGGCGTCTAGGTCCAGATCACCCATTGTTCGCGAACGAGGCACTGCGATCTCGACACTCTCCAATGTCGACGACCAGGCGTTGAGCAGAATTGGCAGCCACTGAGGTAGCTGTGCATGCGCGTATATGGCAATATTCTTAAGGTTCCTGTGTGCGCGAAGCAGTCGACACTGCTTTTCTGTAGGATTTGGGTTGAAAATGTCCAAGACATGCGAATGGACGACGAGCGTCTGGAGATTTGGGAAGGCCTGCACCATGCCTACGAATTGGTCCCACGACAGGTGCTGAGCGATTTCGCGAGTGTGGGGTTCATCATCGTCAACATATTTACCGAGACGGAGTGACACGGAGGTCGTTCGCGCGCGCAAGCCAGCAAGCTCTGCGTACCGCCGGTCGTCTTCAGCTTGCTTGGTGGCATCTGAGCGCTTGGCGCGAAGTAGCCTGCGCCGTACAGTGGGTTCAGAATGCACGTTAGCACGTCCCGCACGAGGCGCGACGTGACGAAAGAGTAGCTCCTGGGCGGGGCTCCTCCAGGCACGGCATACACGCGCAGAACTGCAGAGTGTGTTGTAGAAGACCATGAGCTCGTCCGGTCGACAAAATGAACCATTGAGCATGTCCGGCGCAAGGTACTCGAATGTCATGAGCAGCAGCTCGGCAGGGAGCTGGTGGTTCATGGTCTCATCTGAAGAAAAGGGGGAGAGGGCAAGGCCGCAGACGCGCCGGCAGCAGCCGTATGGCACTTCGTCTCGCCCACCACGTTCGTCTCTCTCCCGCTTTCGGGCGGGTGTCTCTCCGGCTGTCCTTGCACAGATACGCGTCATCCAACTCCGCGAGCCATGTCGACGTCAATGGCGTGCAGTATCCTATCGATAAGACGGCCAATGTCACCCGCGCCATCCTCGACAAGGTGCCACGCCGACTCTACAAGATCCCCAACCACCCAATCGGCATCCTCTCAGGTCTAATATCGTCCCATTTCGGGCGCACTGCCGGATTCACGACTGTTGACCCACCTTCGCCCGTCGTGAGTGTCGCCAAAAACTTTGACGAGCTCGGCTTCGCGGCAGACCATCCCGGCCGCGCAGCAAGCGACAGCTACTATCTCAACGCAGACACACTACTGCGAACCCATACGTCTGCGCACGAGATCGAGACGTTCCGCAATCTGGCCGTTCGTGATGGGTGGCTTCTTACTGCGGACGTGTACCGGCGCGACGAGATCGACCGGTCGCATTATCCCGTGTTCCACCAGATGGAGGGTGCAAAGTTGTTCAACCCCAATCTCGACGTGGCAAAGATGGAGGCAGAACTTGTCGCGCGGGAGAACGCGCTGAAGCTTGCCAATGTTAGGATCGAAGATCCCACGGAGGTCGGCGAGAGCAACCCATGGCAGGCGAGACACGACCCGAAGGTCGCTGCCCTCGTGTTGCGCGATCTTAAGCTGTCGATCAACGAGCTCATCGTGTCGCTGTTTGGAAACCTCAAGCAGATGGACGGGTCGCAAGGCTCTCTCCAGGTCCGCTGGATTGAGGCATTCTTCCCGTTCACGAGCCCGAGCTACGAGGTCGAAGTTATGTGGAACGGCGAATGGCTCGAACTTCTTGGTACTGGGGTCATTCAGCAGCGCACTCTTGACGCCTCAGGTCCGTGTGCCTCGGCCCACGTCGCTTGAAATATCTGACTCATGCATATTCTCCGCCAGACATCACCGACAAGTTCGGTTGGGCCTTCGGTCTGGGTATCGAGCGTATTGCAATGGTTCTCTTCAGCATTCCCGACATTCGTCTCTTCTGGTCCGAGGATGAGAGGTTCCTCGCGCAATTTACCGCTGGCCAAATTTCAACCTTCAAGCCGTACTCGAAGTACCCGCAGATTACACGCGACACAAGCTTCTGGATTCCCGCTGGCGTGCACGCAAACGATTTTTGCGACATCGTGCGCGATGTTGCAGGAGACTTGGTTGAGGATGTCAAGCAGGTGGGGATCTTGTGCTCACCCGGCCTGATGCCGTGCTCATGCTCGTGTGTAGATCGACCAATTCGTGCATCCGAAAACGCAACGGGCGAGTGCAACGTACCGCGTCACATACCGCTCAATGGATCGGTACGCAAATGCTTGGATCCACTGACCATGAATGCTAACGAGATGCTTAGGTCGCTCACGAACGAGGAGGTAAACAGCGTGCACACACAGATCACGCAAAGGACAACAGAAGAGCTGGGAGCGGTGATTCGCTGATGCGTCCAAATATTAATGTACAGCGGAGTAGGAAAAACCCTGCGCAATATCAAAAACGTCTACTTTTGTGTCTAAAGAGAGACGGCGGGAGGATAAAGTGACGAGGTCAAGAACGCGCAACGCCGACCTGAGCTGCGCGAAGTGTACGCTCTTTGAGCATGTAACCGATCTTCTGGCAGTCGATGACAGTCCCAGGCTCTTTGCCTGGTGGTGCTGGTGCCTCGTACAACGCCTCATGCCGGTTGGGGTCGAAAACCTCGCCTGTCGGGTCGAAGGGTGTGACACCGTACTTGGCGAACGTCGATGTCAGCTGTTTCTGGGTCATTTCGATGCCACTGCGCAAGGATTCAGCAGCCGCAGCGGCGGCTACCGGGTCTGCAGGCGCGCCTGTTGATTGAAGGGAGCGCAGGGCAATGGCGAGCACGTCGGCCGTCTCGAGCAGGTCGGCCGCGAAGCGCGAAATGGCAAAGTCGCGTTGTTGCTCCTTTTCGCGGGCAGCAATGCGCTGCTGGTTGATGAGGTCCGCCTGTGAGTAGCGTAACCGGCTCTATAAGGAATGTGAGTGAACGTTGACATTGAACTCGCGCGACGACGAAGAGAGAAGCTACTCACAGTGAGATCAGCAATTTCTTCGTCTTTGGCTTTGAGTTTTGCTTCAAGATCGTCAGAAGCGGGTGCTGGAGCATCAGCTTTGGCTGGTTCGCTCTCTGACGCGGTCGTGCTCATGCACCGCGCGCCAGTCGGGAGTGGTCGAAGAAGACTCCTCGAGAACAATGGTGTCGTGCGGAGGGACGCTGTAAGAGGCGCACGCGTAACGACACGTGTGCATTGGCGGAGGGCGCGCATACCGGTCGACATAGTGAACGAGAGCTGGTAAAGAAGCAGGTCGGCAAGATTTTTGGAAACGCGGCGCGGTCCGGTTCGGCGCACTCCTTGACCTCCCGTTCTCTTCCTACCCTCACTGGAAGCCATCAATAGTCGGCCGACGACGTGTCAATCTAGTTATGGAATAGCCAGACGAAAGCCTAAATGGTTGGCTAATAAAGTATATTCGTGTTGATGCGCAGCCGTCAACCAAAACGCCTCAACCTCTTGCCACGCTCTCATTCTCATCTTTTGAAAGAAATATGATCATTTCACATGCTTAAAGTTTCAATTTCTGCACTTGGTTGAAGACCTTGCGAGAATATGCATATGCTACATTTAGGTCGGAGTTGGGCGACTTAGAGTCGCTACTCTACCTCTTATTCTGCGCATCCTGAGCGCACATTATCACGCGCGCATTCGTTCATGCCTCGCAGTCGCTCAGAACATGTGCGCATGTTCCGTGTGCTGCATTTCAATATAGCTTACCGAGGAGACTGGACAGGCATCGTCTGTGGCGCGAGTTGTTGGCCGGGTTGTGATGAGCGACGACGAGGATGATAACATTCCACCTGCATCTGAACCTGCCCAGTCTGCTCAGCCTCACGCGCATGGTCAGAAGCGTATCTTCTCAGGCGAAAGTGATACGGCAGCTCGCAGCGGCCATCGGCTACCAAGTCACTCTGCCGAGAACGGGCCTGCCGCGAAACGTGTCAAACTCACAGACGATCATGTACCACACTCACCGCAAGCATCTGCATCTATATTGGGCTCGCATATCGCACCATTTGCAGACACCACCACCCAGATAGCTAGTCCCGACGCTCCCAACCCTGACCGTCCGCCTCCTCCTCCGCCCCTGGTGCCGTTTTTACGCCCCAAGACCGACCAGCCCGATCATTTAGACGGCATTTCTCGCGGAAGTTCTGTCACATCAACAAGCGGCAAACGGAGGCGTGCGATATCATTCAGCTCGGACGAAGACGAGCCTAACCGGTCAACTTCTCGCATTCACCAAGACCCAGTCAAGAAGTCTATAAAGTCATCTGAACCCAGGTCTGGACATCGTAGACTATCGGACGCGCGCGTTGGGTCGAGTTCACGACCAGGAATTTCGCCCAAGTCTCATGCCGAGCAGTTAACTGGGCCTGATGATTCAACACCGCCGCATCGCTCCGGCAAGCAGCTCCAGTCCGCACCAAAGCAGCAGCGGAAGGATCAACCTTCCCCGCCACCAGAGCGCAAGCGCGCCAAAGTCATGAAGCTTACGGATATCGTTCAGGCCTCCGAGGCACGGTCTACATCAGACCCGCCGACTACCGCGCGTTCGGACGCATCCATGCTCAATGCTGCTGCTGCAGGCTCTCCACAGCCAGAAGCGGTATCCCAGCCACAGAAGAGGAAGCTTCTGGGGCTCAATGATCTGGTTGCCGCGGCAAACGAACGCCACGCCCGTGAACAACTGGAACCTCCCACTGCGCCTGCGCCAGTGTCAGCACCTTCGCCACTACCGCAGCAACAGGACCCTAAGAAGAAGCGCGGCAATGTAATGTCGCTCGATGCGATTCTAGCTGCACGCGATGAGAGGAACAAAAACGATCCGGTTGATACCTCATCAGATCCTCCCAAGCTACAGGTCTTTGCCACCGCAGCTTCCTTAGCCCACACACCACCTCATAAGGATACAATCGAGGGCAACCCACCGCTAGACGAGTCCCCGCGTATGGCCAGGGCGCGGCAAACCACGAGCATGGAGCTTGAGCACATCCGCCAAGAAGTCATGGGCTCGCCGCCGCCGCCACTTTCCGCAGCACCAACTTCGTCGCCTGTCGCCACCGCACGGTCTACTTTTTTGCGCCCTCGTGCACAGTCTAACGCCGACAACTCACCTGGACTCTCCTTGCTTGCCGCTGTTGCAGAGGGGGCATCTGCACCACCACCAACAGCAGATACACGCATCTTCAAAGCCGCGCTTGGAGAACTCGCGGTGCTCGAAGATATACTTGAGACACAGCCCGAGTGTCGGCTTAGCGGGAAGCTCGTCGGGAAGCAATCACCATCGGCGTCTCTCGGTGTAGGCCCGCACAATCACAGCAGCCCCGAACAGCGTGTCAGCTTGTCGCCTGTCGTCTCGCTGTCTTCGACCGCCACTCTCCCGCGCGACGTGCCTTTGACCACGCGCGAGCGCGCGGACTTGAAATCGGAACGTACGCGTCCACGAGCGGGCAGCATGAAGAAGACAGCTGCGCGCGACGAGCGCAACGCATCGCCGCCGACGACGCGTGCAACGGGTTCCAAACGCCCGCGCCAGGTCGTCGATTCCGACGACGACGACGAGGAAATGCGCCGCGCTGCGCGACCGCCGCCGAAAATGTCGTCCCAGCTGCCGACACAGCAAGACGTCAAGCAAGACGTCAAACAGGAAGACACCGGAGCCGCTGACGGTCCGTCTGCCGCGCCAGCGCCGTCCAAGAAGAAGCCGATGCCGAGTTTTAAGAAGAAGGCTCAAACGAAGGGCGAGGACGACATCAAGCCTAAGGTGGAGCAGGAGGACCGCTTACCAGAGCGCAAGGATAAGGACAAGGAACGCGGCGGCGACAAGAAGGAGCGCGACGGCGAAACGGCGCCACCGACGAAGAAGTCCGCGCAACCGTCGTCCTTGCCTCCGCGTCCTGGTGTTTTGCCTCCGAAACCTGCTGTGACTAGCATGTCAACGGGGCTGAAGGAGCGACCACTTCCGCCGGGCAAGGAATCTAAGGACGTCAATGTATCTCAGTTCCTGCAGAACATCCTCGGGCCGTCGAGCGGTGGCGGCGCGAGCACCCCATCTACTTCTGTGAGCACCCGGAATATTTCATTCCAACGATTTGCGATGTGCTTACGTGCTGCCTCGTGCGCTTTTAGGACACCGCGCATGACGATGAACGTTTGAAACGAGAAGCTGCCAAGAAGGCGGCGCTTGAAGCTCGTGATGCGGAATACGTGAGTATCTCACGGTTGATTGCCAGACACGGTAGCTGACCCATCACTTCGCAGGCTGTTATGCATCCTCCGCTTCGCATGCAGCGACAAATGCAGACAATGCTCCGTTTTGAAGTGCGTTGCGCTTGCAACACACAGGGATTGACCTTAATTTACTGACTGGTCATTCGCCTTGCTAGAAAAAGTTCATCGAGCGTCAAGTCAATGTTTCTCCAGCTATCATCGGCGCGTGCTTCAAGCAGCGTTGGGAGATCGAGCACAACAACGGCTTTCCGTTCGATAGAGCTGCCGCGGTAGAGAGCAAACGCTTGTACCTGGAGCAAAAAGCGCAGGCGCGCATGCAGGCGCAGGCTGTTCCGCCTTGTGGAACACCACCGCCCGGACCACCCTCGATGTCTCCAGAATTCAAGCGCGAGCACAGTCTTCCGCTTCCTCCGACACCAGCCGAACCTTCGTCTAGGTGGAAGCCCGTCACTCACGGCTGAGATCTCGGCCTTGCCCACTTATTACTGGTCTTTCTTTCTTTCTTGCTGCTGCTGCGTGCTCGTCCTCCGTTTCTTGACAGCCTGTATTTTAAGTCGCTCACTGTTGACTGCATGTACTACCCATCAGCTGAAACAAACTCATTCTCCTCGACGGCTCTAGCTGGGCTGTGCGCACATACATGTAGACTTCGCTTTCCCAGTGCTGCAGACCAAGCGAAAGGTCTCACATATTATCTACGCAAGTAGTTGACGTATCTGTCTGGCATCGAGAGCTTTATTCTCGCTAGCGTTGACATCACCGTGTGGCAATGAACGTGCCAACAGCCAAAAGCAATATCTAATGCATGTCCCTCTTCCATTCATTAAGGCACTATGGCCGAGTGGTTAAGGCGATTGACTAGAATCTTCTCTGAGATCAATTACCCTCTGGGTGCGCAGGTTCAAGTCCTGCTGGTGTCGAAGTATTTTTCGCCTCACATCTCAATGCTCAACCAATGCCGTAGACGGACCTCACACCTTTTTCTGAACCGTGCAGTGACACTGTCGCAGAGATAATCACACAGATTTGACCTCTCTATCAGAAGTTGGCCGACTTTTGTCGCAGCTTGGGGGATACAACTCTTACCAAACGAGCCTCAATTCCCGACGCTGCAGGTCGCAGGGAACAGTAACCGCACGCCTCAAGTTCATAATTGACGCGGGCCATCACCACGTACAATTTATTAGCACCAGCTCACCATACAGCGCAGAGTGAGCAGATGAATGATCACAGGCGAGCACAGCGGTGTGGTACGATGCCCAACCAACGGCAATCGGTGTTTCTGGTTAGTGTCAGAGTCACAGTCGTATTGGTGGCTTCGGTGACGACCAACCATCCACAAGAAGGGCAACTCAATGAACCTCTGGAGGAGTCAGAACAGTTGACTACATTACCTACCCCTTTCCGCAACGGGCTTGTTTCCGGCGGCCGGCAAGCAACGGCTTGAACATCAGACAGCCTTGACCAGCCACCATTCAGACTTCAAAGATAGAAACCATGAGCACAACTGTGGCCGAGCTCGAGGACGCTACTGTCGGCTTCGACCTGCTCTTCTCTAATTCGCTTGACGGTGCCAAGCAGCGCTGTACGTCCGTTTCATGGTGTCGTCACCATCGCCGCCGCCGACAATGCTGACGAAATCCTGCGATTATGACACGGCCTTCAGTCGCCGACGGGGACTCTGTATTCCACCTGACGGGCACCGCTGTGTGCATCTTCCTCCAAGCGGCTCTCGGGTTGGAGGTGTGTACCGCGCCAACATCTAACCGAGCGGTGAAGCACAGGCTGACGCCAGTCTGCGCAGACGGAACTTCTCGCTTCAGCCTCACAGGCACTCGCTCAGGTTGAGGCTGGTGGCAAGTCTCGTGCATCGACCGCCAAAGGCCAGCCGCAGAGCTCTCGATTCGGCCATGCGCTCGAATTCGACGTCCTCCGGGCTGACGCAGCTGTCCTGACCGGCTTGACCCAAGCCCTCGGCGAGACGTATCTCGGCTACGTAAACTGTCTTTATAGCCTTAATAAGTGAGTTCTCTGATGGGTTCGTGTTGTGGCGAGCCTCACATGCGCGTACTAGGGCACATTCGCAGTTCACGAAGTACGTCAGCTTCCTCATCTCGATCGCTATCTATACCAGGGCTCACAATGACTCAGGCTATTCAAGACCGTATTTCCAGAGGGTCTAGATAAATTCGCGAGCAACGGCACGTCGCAGGTGTCGTCAGCACGATCATCAACCACCGATGTTGGTGCCACAGCTCCCGTGGCAGCCCCACGGAAAGGTGTATTTTCGCGCTGGCTGACACCGAATGCTTCCACCGACAACGTTGCAAACATGTCCTTTGACCCTCGACTTGAAGAGTTCATCGTTTCCGGCGCAGCGTACGGTGAGCATGCGCCTGCGATTACTGACACCAGTCTAACGCTGCGTCAGGCTACGGACTGTTCAACCTCGTGTTCTCCTTGCTTCCCGCACGGGTCAAGTCAGTGCCATATTCCAAGAAGCACCTATGGGCTAACACCCGTATAGGTCGGTAGTTGGCTGGTTCGGCTTCACTGCAGACCTGGAACAGGCTCTACAGGCGCTCACCGTCGCTTCGTCGCGGCAAGATGTCCACGCAGTTTTCGCGCGACTCACCCTCATGGCATACTACAGTGGGTGGTCCTCACGCTAG
>Ga0247815_10004227_pt1 | contig 10125 bp, 16 predicted proteins | sample UWRJL194509B1_FD_181014 | JGI IMG/M metagenome (GOLD analysis project Ga0247815, IMG submission 181014) | Plant litter microbial communities from Arlington Agricultural Research Station in Wisconsin, United States - UWRJ-L194-509B-1 | ecosystem: Environmental > Terrestrial > Plant litter >... | reverse complement strand
TGGCTTACGGAAGCCGTAGAGGATTAGTTCTAGCCAGCGGTGGCTCAGCTTCACTATTACAAGCTAACCCTAACCAGTTAGTTGCTCAAGCAATGAATGATAAGTTAGACCAAGCACAGAAGATTGGTGCTAGGATGATTGAGAAAGCAGAAGGTTCTAGAGAGACAGCAGAAGCAGCGAGATTAAGAGCTTCTAGTCAAACAAGTTCTCTGTCTACAATCTCATACAATACCTCTTGGGGTGTTGAGAAAGCTTTAAAAATATTATGTCAGTTCATGGGTGCTAACGAGAATTTAGTTACTTATAAACTTAATGACCAGTTCTACGAAGAAGTTGCAGACGGTAATGTTATGAATAGTTACACTGCATGGTTCGACAGAGGAATTGTTTCAGCTGATGAAATAAGAGATTATGGACGTCGTGTAGGAGTCATTAATAAAGATTCTTTAGACAGTGACATTGAACTTAGTGTCGACCTAAACACAGACCCTTTAGCGGATGCTTATATAGATAATGGCAACAACACTGAGAGACGAACTGTTACGACACCAGCTTCTCCTGATGAGAATGGTGGGTACACAGGCTAAGGCCACTAAGAAGTACTTAGAGAAGGCTAAAGATACAATACTAAAAGCAATAAAAAGAAAAGACTATCTTAACCTTCAATTTAAATTACAAAAGGATTTGGATTTAATACCTGAAGCAGCTTTAAAGCTTGTCGAAGAACTAGCACAATACGAAGCAGAATATACGTACAAAAAGATAAAGAAGTATGAGCCGAATGCAGAAGCTCTTTCGGAACAGCAAGTGAGCCAAATAGCTAGAGAGGTGTTGATTAACACTTCAATAGATGCTCCTAAACGTAACATAGAGAATGCATACAAGCAGTTCGCAAGTAGTAAGGCTAGACAGTATACACAGATTGTAAACGATGCACAGCTTGAAGATTGGGATGATGAAGAGCTACAGGATGAGCTTGAAGATAGAACAAACGGATTGTTTACAAGACAGAATTTAGCATTAGCAGGATTGGCTTTATTATCCGTAGCTAGTGAGGTGAGGTCTAACGTAGCTAACGAAAGTGGGCTGCAGGTTGAATGGGTTCTAGACTTAGAACTTAATAACTGTCCTTACTGTGAAGATATGGCTGATGGTGGGCCTTACGATTTAGAAGAAGTTTCTGATGAGGTTCCAGCACATAGTAATTGTGGGTGTACACTAATCCCTATATTAGGAGATGGTGATGACGATGAGGAAGGATAGCCCATTGTACAGATGGCTGCAAACACAGCCTGAAGAATTTGTCAAGAATGTTCTTGATAATGGTGACGTAAGACACGGTATTCTTACGATAGATCAGCTCCGTGAGCTTGATGAATATTTTAATCCTGAGGATGAAGAATGAGTGATGAAACAATTGTAGTTGAACAAACTGAAGTAAACGAAGTGGAAACACTACGACAACAATTAGCAGATGCACAGAAAGCAATAGAGGCATTAGCTAATAAGAAAGATGAATTATTAAAAGAAACCAAAGCTGCTAAAGACGAGAAACGTAGACAAGCTGAGATAGCTGAACAAGCTAAAAGAGACCAGCTTAGCGTAGCAGAGAAGAATGGTGAATTTGAGAAGTTGTACAAACAAGCACAAGAAGAAAAGCAAACTCTTACACAACAACTAGCTCAAGATAGAAAAGAAAGACGAGACGAAAAGATTAACGGACAGGCTATAAGAATAGCAAATGAGTTAGCCAAAGGAGATGCATATAAAGCTGAGCTTTTAAGTAACTTCGTGGCAAATAGTCTAAGCAAAATTGCTGACGACTACGGAACTGTAGACACAGATGTAGTAGAAGGTCTTAAACAACAGTTCGAAAAAGATGCAAAGTATGCTCCTTTATTAGGAGGCAGCAAAGCTATTGGGGGCAGTGCTCCTGGTAACACTCGCAGTGCGGGGAATGATACAAAACAGTTGTCAATGGATGATTACAATAAGTTGACACCAATGAAACAATTAGAATTCGCAAAGCAGGTGCAAGCCGGCAAAGCACAAATAATATAACCAATAGGAATACATTTTAAATGGCAGCAAATAATTTTGGTACGTTAATAACTAGCGTACAAGCTAACCTAGACACAGTTCTTCGTGAGCAAATTGGGTTTATCCCAGCCGTATGGCAAAATATGGAAGCAGCGAAAGCAGCTTATGGTCAAACAATTCAATATCCAATAGTTCCAACAATGACTGCAGAAGATGCAGCAGCAGACTGTTGTGACTTCCCTTGCGCTGATGGCGACACTTGGGGTGTTGGTAACATGGTTCTAAACTACAACCGTCGTGTTAGCTTTTGCTACACTGGTGAAGAAGACGCAGCATTAAACAACAGCTATAATTACAATGGCGAAAACATGCGTAACCAAACTGTACAACAAGCAGTACGTACATTGGTTAACGAAGTTGAAGCTTCAATTGCAGCTATTGCTTACAATGCAGCTCAAGTTTACATTCCTTCTAACGCTACATTGTTCTCTACTCAAGCAGACAACATTAAAGATTTAACTCTTATTCGTAAGATGTTAATTGACGCAAACACTCCTGATGATGGTGATTTACATTTAGTAATGAACACTCTTTCTGGTGCTCAAGTTCGTAACCTTTATAACATTACACGTGCTAACGAAAACGCTTCTGATGAAACATTACGTCGTGGTAACCTTTTAGAATTATTAGGCTTCGGTTTACATGAATCTAAATTTGCTAACGCTAACCACGTAAATGGTACAGGCACTGGATACTTAGTTAATGGTGCTGCTACTGCAGGTGCTTCAACTGTAACTTTAGACACTGGAACTGGTACTATCCTTCCTGGTGACGTTGTTACTTTTGGTGCTGCTACTAACCGTTACACTGTAGTTTCTTATGCTGCTAACGTTGTAACTTTAGCTCAACCTTTAGCTGCTAACGTAGCTGATAATGCTGCTGTAGCAATTGTTGTTGCTCCAAGTGGACAATTAGCTTTACATAGACGTGCTATCGTATTAGCCACACGTGCTCCTTATATTCAAGGTGGTCGTGACCGTGCTACTAACCGCTCATACATCACTGACCCAATGTCAGGATTAACAATGATGTTATCTGAGTATCCTGGGTACCGTGCTAACTCTTTCGAACTTTCATTAGTTTGGGGCGTTAAAATGGTTAAACCAGAAATGGCAGTTTACATCCCACAATAATGGGTAATTCTAAAGAGCTTCTTCGGAGGCTCTTTATTAATGATTATTATAAAGGTTTAAAATGAATACAATAAGAATTAAGCATGGAGATACATTCCTAGTTATCCCAGCACATCAATTCGATCCAAAGATACATGAAGAATATGGTGTGGAAGTTAAAGAAGCAGAAGTAAAACCTGTGAAGAAGAATAAGAAGAATGAGACTATTAGCGGAAAATAAAGAAGAACGATTGGCAGTCTGCAAAGACTGTCCATTCTATAACGCTGAAAGAAATAAATGTAAGAAATGTGGCTGCAACATGACATTCAAAACAATGTATGCAGGAAGTAAATGCCCTATAGACAAATGGGGTTGTAAAGACTGTGAAGTTAAATAAGAGGGTTCCATGGTAGCAACAATCTGGAAGTGTAGAAAATGTTCTGGAAGTGAATTTCTCCAGTACAGCACTAGAAAGACTTGTCCAAATTGCTTATTAATACGTAAACAGAAATATAAATTAAATAAATCTTCTAAAAATTCAGACCTAAAAAAGACTTACGGTATTGATTTAGTACAATATGAATCCATGTTAGAAAAGCAAGAAGGTAAGTGTGCCATATGTGATGGTATTGAAACGATGATCATAAGAGGTAAAGTACAAATGCTATCAGTAGATCATTGTCATAGTACAGGTCTTATAAGAGGTCTTCTATGCCACTCTTGCAACCATGGCTTAGGTAAATTTAAAGATGATACGATGTTATTAGAAAAAGCAATTAAATATTTGGAGATGAACTAATGGTAGCCATTATAATTGTAGAGACAGGTGAAATAGTTCCCAATGCTAACAGCTATGTTAGTGCTGCTGATTTAACCACTTATGCTAGCAACAGAGGCATCACATTGACAGGTGCTCCAGAAACCCTTCTAATAAGGGCTATGGACTACATAGAGAGCCTACAGTACCAAGGGTATAGGGTTAGTCACGATCAGCCTCTACAATGGCCTAGATACTGCGTATACATAGATGGATGTTTAATAGATTCAGATGTAATACCAGCACAGCTTAAAAATGCTTTAATGCAAACAGCAATATCAATCGATGAGGGGAATGATCCTTTAGCTACACAAACACAAGCAGTTAAAAGAGAACGTGTTGACGTAATTGAAGTTGAGTATATGGATGGAAGTACTTCAGCTCCTATAATCAAAACAGTTAATGCAATGTTATATAAATTGTTAGGTAATAACGGTGGTGGTAACACTATAGTTGTGAGTAAAGCGTAATGGGTTCTTTTAGTAATAGAATGACGGCAACAGCATTAAGACTGTTGACACAATATGGGGAGCCGGTGGAAGTTGAAAGACGTTATACCACTTATGATCCCGCCACAGGTGCTGCAGAAGATTTAACCCCTGTAACATTCTCTGGCTTTGGTTACCCTTCTAATTATAATAAGTCTGAGATGGATGGGGTTACAGTTCAAGCAGATGATATAAATCTTATATTGTCAATGCCACAAGAGCCTAGATTAGCAGATACGATCACTGTTCATGGTAAAGAATACACAGCAATTAGTGTTCAGCTTATAACAGCTCAAGGCAATGACGTGGTATATAAAGTTCAGCTAAGACAATGATTAAAACTGATTATAACAAATGGAACAAAGAGTTTACAGGGCAAGTCAATATAGTAGTTAAAGTTGACAAAGAAACGCTAGAAGAAGCATGCCAAGAATTGTATCAAAGGATAGTAGATAGAACTCCTATAGGTAATCCTGCGTTATGGAATCCCCCTTACTGGCCTAATGGCTATGTACCTGGAGATTTAAAGGCAGCTTGGAAGATAGAGAAATTAGGTGAAGGTTACATTATATCAAATGATATGCCTTATGCCTATAGAGTTGAAACTGGTTGGAGTAAGCAAGCTCCTACAGGAATGATGAGAATTAGTGTTAAAGAATTTAACGCAATATTAGACGAAATAGCTAGAAGGCGTAAAAAATAATGGGTGTTTTTAACGATATACAGAATGCTTTAAACACTAAGCTTAATTCTATAAGTGGTAGTCTCCCAGCTATATTCTGGCCTAACACTCAGAAAGAACCAACTAAAAATGTTGATTATATAAGACCTACATTACTACCAGCTAGCACAGAGTTATACACATTAAATGCTGGCGACTATCACCAAGGTATATATCAGGTCGATATTTTCGTCCAGTTAAATAAAGGCACCTCAGCAGCCTTAGTAATAGCTGACCAGATTAGAACATTATTTAGAAGACAATCTCTTGTATCAGGTACAACGATTGTACACACACAGAATATTAGCATGTCCCAGGCACAACGTGATGAAGGTTGGTGGCATGTTTTCGTAGAAGTAAACTACCTAAGCGTAGCATAACCAACAAACAACAGAGGATATAAGAAATGGCAGCTCCTGCAATTTTAACACAAGGCACTACCTTCAGCATCGATGATGACGCAGGTTCGCCAGTAGTAATAAACGGTATTCAGTCTATGACCGGCTTAGGTTCTACTCAAGCTAACAAAATAGATGTAACAACACTACAATCTACACGTAAAGAATACAGAATGGGATTGGCAGATTGGGGTGATTTCAGCTTAAGCTTTATATGGAACTTAGATGACTTAGGGCAAGCAGAAATGTTAGAAGCATGTGACGCTCAGTCTACTAGAACATTCATCATTACATTACCAGCAACAGATCCTGTGTTCACTAAGAACGTTGGTACTATGGAAGTTATGGTTCTTAACATGCAAGTTGACGTAGCAGCAGATGGCGTCTTACAAGGCACTGCAAATTTAGCTGTAACTGGTGATATTGTTTGGAGTTAATATGCTACTAGATTTAAATGCACTTGCTAATATTGATGATATAAAAACAAAAGAAATTGACATGCAGAAAGAATGGGGCGGCAACATCAAGATAAAGGCATTTGATTTTGCTCATCAGATTGATTTTGAAAAAAGAAAAAAAGAAATTGCTAACGACGCCTCATTAATATTATTGATGATTCAACTTTCAGTTGTTGATGATGAAAATAATTTAATGTTTAATGATGAAACAATTAAGGTTTTGGAAAAGAGAAATTCTAATTCATTGTTAAAAGTGTTTAATGAGTGCCTTAAAATTAATGCATTAGATGATAAAGGCATTGAGAATAAAGCAAAAAACTCCTAGAGCATCCATTTCTTTACTTTAGTTTCCAGTTAGCTGATAAGCTAGGTATGAAACAGAAAGATGTAATTAAGATGGATGCTGAAGAGACACAGTATTGGGTGGCATATTTTGCTCTACAAGGGTCTGATTATAGACAATCTATAGAAAATAAAATGCATATAGACAGACAATCTGCCCTATCAGATATAGAAAGAGCTAAACAAATTAAAGGTCTTTTCACGGGAAAACGTAAATGACACAAAGAAACGAACTATCTACCAAGATAACAGCTGATGATAGTGATTTTACCAAAGCTATAGGACACGCCACCAGAGCAGCAAAACAATTTGGTAGTTCTATAGCAGATATAGGAAGCAAGATAAATACAGCTCTTGGGGTGGCAGCTCTAGCCTCAATAACTGGTCTTGCTTATATGATAGGACAAGTTACAGATTCTGTTTCAAAATTAAATGATGAAGCAAGGTCTCTAGGTACTTCCGTAGCTAGTCTTCAGAAATTACAATATGCAGTTGGCCTCGCTGGTATTTCTTCTGATGAGTTAGAAGGGGCAATGACAAGAGTTGCTAAATCAGTTAGGGATGCTGGAGATAGCTCATCTAGTGCTAGTAGAGCATTATCTAAACTTGGGCTAAGTGCATCTACATTAAGTTCAATGTCAGTAGATGAACAATATATTGCAATAGTAGACTCTCTTGGTAAGGTTAAAAACCAAGCAGATCAAACTGACATTTCATTAACTCTATTTGGTAAAGGCGGTCTTAAACAATTAAAAGCTGTTCGTGACGAAATAGGTAAAAACGCTGAGGAATTTGAAAAGTTTGGGGGAAGTCTTACTGAATCTCAAGTTGCAAGCATTGATGATTTCGGGGATTCTATTGATAAGCTTAAAGCAATTTTTGGTGCCTTCTCTAATCAATTAACAGCTTCTCTAGCTCCTGCATTACAAGAATTTTTAAAGTATATAGAACAAGCCATTATAGATGCTGGTGGTCTAGGCACAATAGGTCAAAAAGTAGGCAATGCTCTTTTAGATGGAGTTAAAACGGCTGTAATAGGATTTCAAAATCTTGTAGATTCTATACGCAATATTAAGCTTGCTTTCACAGAAGCTAGACTTGAGGGTCTTAGATTACTTCAAATGATTAGCCGTAAAAACTTTGAAGTTTTCGGCGGTGATTATAATTTTGACAGAGACACTGAAATATTAAAAGGTGAAAGGCAGCTCGAGAAAGATAGAGCACAGCCAATGACTGATTATAGTTCCAAACTACTTGAGGCAGTTTACAAAGCTAAAGCCACGGCAGAAAAGAATGCCACTGATTCCATAACTAAGATGGCTGATGCTTCTTCTAAAGCAGCCGACTCACTAGCTAGTGTAGATAAACTTAGGGACATATTAGGTCTTGGAGAAGTAAGTAGTAAGGAATATATTGCTAAGGGAATTAAGCCACTAGAACAATACAGAGATGCAGATTTTGATAAGTACGTAGAACAAATTAGAAATGATCTAATTGACGGCGAACTTTCTGAATCTGGGGAAAACAAAATAAGTAGATTACGAGACATAGCTTCTAGCAGTGAGAAATATCTTAAAGAAGGACAAACCAACACTGCTATGCTTCAAGTAGCTAACGACATAAGAGAACTTGTTGATGGTAGTGCATCCACCACACAACAGAAAGTTATAGTAGACATTAGAGTAGATAAGAATGGGCTATTAACAGCGTTCAGTGATTCCACTACATTTCAAGGTGTAATGGACAAAGCAGTTATGAGAAGTACTGCTAACGAAGCGCATGCAACAGTATCTTCTGGAGGATAACAATAATGGCTATAACGTTTTATTTATATGATGATAGTGGACTAAGCGTCCTAAGTGATACAACAGAATTGATTGTTGCTGAGAGTGACCTATCTGATGGCCCTCATGACTTTCAATTCTTCTTTGGTTCTATAGAAGCCAATCAACAATTACAAGCTCTCTCAAATCCTGGAGTGGATGCTATAGTTATTACTCCAACATACATATTACCCTTTAGAGCTAACTCCACTGCCTATACATTAGGGCAGAGTGTCATCCCTAACCCTACAAATGGTTATCGTTACACAGTGACTACAGCAGGTACAAGTGCTGCTTCTCCTCCTACATGGGGAACTGTGTTAAATGGAACAACTACAGATGGCACTGTAGTGTGGACATTAGTTGCAGAAGATAGTCCTATATCGGAAATTAAATTAGCAACAACACAAGCTGGATTAGATGCTGCCACAGGCGGAGCTTCTCTTTCTCTAGGAACCACAATATTAAGTGGTGTACCTAATGCAGTGGAATTCTGGATGAGAGTTACTAATACAATAACTCAAGTGTCTAGCAGCGTGGGAACCCCTGAATTAGCCTTGAGTATTAATGGCGTTAAACAAACGAGTACAATTTAATGACTAGACGTTATCACAGTAATAATTATTTTACTACTCTTGCAAGCACTTTATCATCCTCAGCAACTACTATGGTTATAGCTAGTGCTACAGGATTGCCTACCATCACTGCTAACGAAGTGTATAGATTAACTATCAGTCAAAATGGTACTAGAGAGATTGTAGAAGTTACTGCAAGAACCGGTACAACTTTAACTATAACTAGAGCTATGGAAGGTACTACAGCACAAGTATTTGTTGCTGGTGCTAACATAGAGCTTAGAGTTACAGCTAACAGTATTGATAGAAAAGCAGACATGGTTAGCACAGCTGGCGATGTTCTTAACTTCGGAGATGCAACAAGCTTAGAGATTCCTAATAATGCTACAGCTACATTAGCTAATGCTGGTGAGATTGCTTTAGATACTTCCGTTACAGATTATGTTGACGGTGTGTTATGCTATAGAGCAGGTTCTACAGACTATGGCGTTATAGCTATCCCTAAAGCTTCATTAGCTTCTCCAACGAACAATTATGTTGTTACATATGATTCTACAACAGATAATTTTAAATTAGCTGCTGGAGGCGGTGGTGGAGGTGGTTCTGGTGACGTAGTTGGTCCAGCCTCTGCTACAGACAATGCTATTACAAGATTTGATACAACTACAGGTAAACTAATACAAAATAGTGGTGCTTCATTAGATGACAACAATAACATATATGCTAATAACTTAGCAACTGCTTATGCTACAACGGCAACTGTTGCAGGAACAACAACACTTACAATTGCTTCAGCAGGTACACAGTTTTTTACAGGATCTACTACACAAACTGTAACTCTCCCTGTAGTATCAACATTACCTATCGGACATAGATTCCATATAATAAATAAGTCTTCTGGTATTGTTACAGTTAACAGTTCAGGTGCTAATGCTGTACAAGCTATTGCAGGTGGTAATAGTGCGAACTTTATATCTATATTAAATACTGGTACTACAGCTGCTAGCTGGGGTGTTGAATACATTCAAGCTCCTTCAGGTGGTGGTATTACAGATGGTGATAAAGGTGACATCACTGTAGCTTCTTCAGGTACTGTTTGGACTATCGATACCCCCGGAGTAGTTACATTTGCAGCTAATGATAAGATATTAGTCAAAGATACTTCTGCTAGTGATGTAATGGGATATGTAGCTTTCTCAAGTATAACTGCTTTAGCTAATCTAGTCACTATAGGTACAATAACTACTGGTGTATGGAATGGTTCAGTGGTAGGACCTACGTATGGTGGTA
>Ga0247815_10004225_pt1 | contig 10126 bp, 9 predicted proteins | sample UWRJL194509B1_FD_181014 | JGI IMG/M metagenome (GOLD analysis project Ga0247815, IMG submission 181014) | Plant litter microbial communities from Arlington Agricultural Research Station in Wisconsin, United States - UWRJ-L194-509B-1 | ecosystem: Environmental > Terrestrial > Plant litter >... | reverse complement strand
ATGGATCAGCATATTAATTTCCGATTGTACATAAGAATGGCAGGTGATGAAGCGCTTATTGTCCAGTATTTCAACAATAGCATCTAATTCCAGATCTCTTCTGACTGTATTTCCTTTTTGTGCAAGAGCTGCTTTGTATTCTTTTGCGCGGGTGAAATCATCCACATAGGTTTGTTCTACACCCATCCTTGTAACAGGAAACCTTGCGCCTGTTCCAAAGTTACTTTGCTTCACATTTTCACCGAGGGCAAACTTGATGAAACCATCATTACCCCCAAATTTCAATTCTTCCGGCAATTTCCCCCAACGTAGTTTGATCAGTTGCGCCTGACCGCCAATCGGGTTAGCTGAACCATGTAATAAGTGTGAAGTAGTCACACCACCTGCAAGTTGTCTGTAGATATTTACATCTTCAGAATTCACGACATCTGCAATTCTCACTTCTGCTGATGAGGACTGTGAACCTTCATTTACTCCTCCGGCAATTGCAATATGGGAATGCTCATCGATTAAACCAGCGGTGATATGTTTGCCTGTAGCGTCAATTACCTTAGCATTACCAGCTGATAAGCCTTTTCCTACAGCTTTTATTTTTCCATTTTCCAGCAATACGTCCGCATTAAGCAGGATGCCTTCTTTTTCGTTTGTCCATACGGTAGCATTTTTTAGAAGTACAGCCTCCTGTTTTGGAGCAGCCTCTTCTCCAAAGGCAACAAATGGATAGATGAGTGCGCCTGCAGGGGATGTCGCTTTTGGTTTATCTTTTTTAGGAGCTTCTGTATTTGCGCTTTTGAACACAGCCGACCATTTGCCTGTATTTCCTGATCCCACAACAGCTTCTCCTCTTATCATCACAGGTGCTTCAGATGTAAGATATCCGCTGAGTCTGACCTCAGTAACGGGATTCTTTTTCAGATTGAAGCCGATGCTGATCCAGTCACCACTACGGTTAAAGGTAGCAGCAGTTTTAAGACTATCCGTGCCTGTTCTTTCGATTGCAGCCGTTGTACCGTTTATTTTCAGCGTTAAAGCACCGATACCGTCTACATTAAGGTTATAAATGCCCGTTAAATCGTTTACATTCATTTTGCTGACCACGAAACGTTTGCCCTGGATCCAGTTTTCAAATACAATACTTCCGTTTTTAAACAAGGGCTCTGAGGTAATCAGAAAGTTAGCCAGTTTACCTTTTTCGAGCGTTCCCACCTTATCTCCAATACCGATCATGGATGCCGGAATCTCTGTAACTGCTAAAAGGGCCTGTTTCTCTGTCAAACCGTTTTCAATCGCAATGCGGATATTGGTCCAGAAATCTTTCACATTATCAAGTCCGTTTGTCGTCAGTGAAAACCGGATACCTGCTTTTTCAAGTGCAGCTGCATTTGACGGAGCCATTTCCCAGCCTTTCATTTGTGCCAGGGTGATGTTGCGGGCTTCAGCGGGATCTTCAACCTCATAAGGTTTAACAAAATTTAAAGGAATAATCAGACTTGCACCTGTTGCCTTTACTGCAGCTATACGCTGATATTCATCGCCTGTAGATTTGATGATGTACTGTTTTCCGAATTCTTTGGCGATTTTATCTGCTCTCAGAATATTCTGCCATCCATCTGCTTCAAATATCTGCGGCAGGTTTTGCTGTTTGTTAAACTCCTCGAGCGAGATATTATACTCTTCTTTCTGCTTACCATACCATTGCGCATCATAATAGGTTTGTCGCAATAAAGCTATAGCTCCCATCAATGAAGTTGGGTAGTCATTCTGCGACGTCCCTTTATTGAAAGAATAGTTGGCGGCCGACTGGCTGTTGAGCATCGTTGTGTTTTCGCGTTCGTCGCTTAATGTAACTGCTGCTGAAGTTCCGCGGGCAACGCCATCACGGTTGATTACATTCACACTACCAAAACCCGCTCTGCGCATTTCTTCTGCTTTTTTAGTGTCGATAGCAAATAAGGTACGTGCTTCCGTTTCCGGTCTGATAGCTTCATTCCAGTCGTAAGAACCTTTTTTGGTGGAGACAAAAATAGACTGGCGACCTCCGAAACCTGTTGTGCTTCTTGCAGGTTCTGTGAGTCCATAAGAGGTAAAGGGATCAATCAGGGAAGGATAGATATATTTGCCTTTCAGGTCAATGATTACATATCCCTTTGGAATAGTGCTTCCTTGTCCCACGGACTGAATTGTTTGACCTTTGATCAGTAATGTTCCATTGCTGATGGTTTGGTTGGCATTGACTACAATTGTGGCATTTGTAAATGCAAATAGTCCCGGTCTGGTGTCAAAAGATCCGTTTACGGGATAAGTTTGCTGTCCAAAAAGGAATGTAGCCGATAATACCAACGCGAGCGTAAGTAAAGATTTCATCATGAAGTATAAGTAATAGTTATTAGCTAAATCTATGTAAAAAAAGGGATTGCTTATTTTTATATCAATTTTTTTACCTTGTTAATGAAATCCTTAGGGAAAATGCCCGTTTGCATTTATAATGATTCTAAATTCTATTTTTAGAAAATCCTTTTTGAGTTAAAAGGAGCTATTTCGTTAGTTTTGAAAGAAAAAGAATTATGAGTATTTCTGAAATCTTGAATAAAGCACATTCTGGATGGCGTTATGTGGTGATCATCTTATTATTGGTTGCTTTTACTAATGCATTAATGGGCTTTTTAGGTAAAAAACCTTATACTGAAGGTAACCGTAAATTAAATGTATTTGCGCTGATCAGTGCACACATTCAGCTACTGATGGGCTTAGCATTATATTTTATAATGGGGGTTTATAAATACGATAGTTCTACTGCCATAGCACGTTACTGGAAAATGGAGCATATCAGTATGATGATCATTGCAATTGTGCTGATTACTGTCGGTAATTCACGCTCAAAGAAGGTGGATAGCGCATTGATGAAACACAAAACTATATTTATCTATTTTGGTTTTGCATTGGTATTGATTACTGCGGCAATTTTAATGATGGTTAAAGCAGACGGAAGTCGCCACTTATTTGGCATGTAATTATTTTTACGATTTTATTTTGGTTTATTAGATTTATTTATATTTTTGCTAAACATGATTAACAATACACATACTTGGCAATGGCGTGGTAATTCTGAAAAGAGTTTCGTCGCAGCCTTGTGTACCTTATAGTTTATCAACCTAAACCAAACCACACATACTAAACCCGACGTACAACACGTCGGGTTTTTTTGTTTTATCAGCACATGAAGAAGATCAATATCAATACAATTTATAAGAAAAGACTAGCAGATACGACTACTCCTGTGAGCATTTATCTGCGTTTGAGGGATGTTTTCCCAAATACACTTTTACTGGAAAGTTCGGATTACCATAGCAGGGAAAACTCTGTAAGTTATGTCTGTGCAGACCCTGTAGCGGGAATTATCCTGCAGAACGGCAAACTATCTACTTATTTCCCTGACGGTACAAAGGAGGAGAAAGAAGAGTTTATACTTGCAGACGAGATTGAAAGCTTTAAAGCGAACTTTGATGTTCAGCCGATTGAAGAGCAACGGTATATTTCTACTGGTCTGTTTGGTTATTTTACCTGGAATACGGTTCAGTATTTTGAAGATATCAAGTTTGGGGCTATTACTGCAAAAGACGAAGAAATTCCGCTGATGCAATACCACGTTTACCGTTATATTATAGCGATAGACCATTTCAAGAATGAGGTAACGTTATTTAAAAATGATTTTGACCACCTAGAAAAAGGTGATCTCGGAAAAATAGAATACCTGATCCAGAACAAGAATTTTCCTGAATACAGTTTCGATACTGTAGGAGCAGAGTCATCCAACCTGACCGATGACGGTTTTAAGGCTATTGTGGAGAAAATGAAAACACATATTCTGCGAGGGGACGTTTTTCAGATTGTTCCTTCAAGGGCGTTTAATCAGGGTTTTTCTGGTGATGAATTTAATGTTTACCGTTGCCTGAGATCCATTAACCCTTCCCCTTATCTGTTTTATTTCGATTACGGGAGCTTTAAACTTTTTGGCTCTTCTCCTGAAGCTCAGATCACGATCAAGAAAAATGTAGCTAATATCTTCCCGATTGCAGGTACATTCAAACGTACTGGAAATGACGAGGAGGATGCTGAACTGGCCAGACAACTGGAGCAGGATCCTAAGGAAAGTGCGGAGCATGTAATGCTGGTTGACCTGGCCAGAAATGACCTGAGCAGACATTGCAGAAATGTGCAGGTAAAATCTTTTAAAGAAGTACAGTATTATTCTCATTTGATACACCTGGTTTCTAAGGTGAGTGGTAATCTCCAGGAAGGAGTCTCTGCTTTTAAAGTTGTTGCAGATACCTATCCGGCAGGAACTTTAAGCGGCGCGCCAAAGTATAAAGCAATGCAGCTGATTGACGAATATGAGGGGCTGGGGCGTAATTTTTATGCCGGTGCTCTGGGCTATATGGGCTTTGGTGGTGAGTTTAATCATGCCATTATGATCAGGACATTTATGAGCAAAAATAACCAGCTGCATTACAGGGCGGGTGCAGGTATCGTGGCTGATTCTATAGCGGAAAATGAATTGAACGAAGTAAATAATAAGATTGCAGCCCTGCGTAAAGCAATTGAGATGGCTAAAGAAATTAATCATATTTAAATTAAGGACATGCAGAAGAAAGTATTGGTTATAGATAACTATGATTCGTTCACCTATAACCTGGTGCATTTAATAAATGAATTGGGCAGAGAAGCCGAAGTATGGAGGAACGATAAGTTTACGCTGGATCAGGTAGATCAGTTTGATAAAATATTATTGTCACCCGGACCGGGAGTGCCTCATGAAGCAGGCTTATTGCTGGATGTGATCAGGACTTATGCCCCAAAGAAAAGTATACTAGGTGTATGTCTGGGTCAGCAAGCCATTGCTGAAGCTTTCGGGGGAACATTGTTCAATCTTGGCAGACCCATGCATGGAATTGCGACTCCTATCGCCGTACTGGATAAAGAGGAGCTGCTTTTTAGAAACTGCCCCGAAAGTATTAATGTAGGCAGATATCATTCCTGGGTAGTTAATCAACAGGATTTACCTTCTTGTTTAAAAATAACGGCAACTGATGTAAAGTCTGAGATCATGGCATTGAGGCATGAGACTTATGATGTGCGCGGGGTGCAGTTTCATCCGGAAAGTGTGCTGACAGAATTCGGAAAACAGATGATGCAAAATTGGTTAGAAAATTAACAGATGAATATATTAGATAAAATTGTAATACGGAAAAAGGAAGAAGTAGCGCTGGCTAAAACATTAGTTTCCATTGCTGAACTGGAGAAGGGACTTCATTTTAACCGTACACCCTATTCTTTCAGAGAATTTTTGCTGGCTGAAGACAGGAACTGTATTATTGCAGAATTTAAGCGGCGTTCTCCCTCTAAAGGTATCATCAATGCGAATTCTACGGTTACTGCAGTGACAACAGGTTATGCCGCCGCTGGCGCATCTGCTATCTCAGTGCTAACGGATGCTGATTTTTTTGGCGGTCATTCCAATGATCTGCTTGAAGCGAGAGCTGCTAATCAGGTTCCTCTGTTGCGTAAGGATTTTATGATTGATGAGTATCAGATCCTGGAAGCAAAAGCTTTAGGGGCAGATATTATTTTATTAATTGCTGCTATTCTGACACCTGCTGAAATTGCCGGTTTCGCCGGTTTGGCGAAGCGTCTGGGCTTAAATGTACTGCTGGAAGTGCATAATCTGGAAGAACTTCAACGGAGTATCCATCCTGATGTAGATGCTATTGGAGTGAATAACCGCAATCTGGCCGATTTTTCTGTAGATATTCAGACTTCCTTTAAGCTGGCTGAGCAGATACCTGCTGAATTTTTAAAGATATCAGAAAGTGCCATTAGTGACGTAGAGACGATCAAACAATTAAAAGGTGCTGGTTTCAATGGATTCCTGATTGGTGAAAACTTTATGAAGACCTCAAATCCTGCTGCCGCAATGCAGGCTTTTGCAAAGGAGTTGATCTCGGTATAACTTTTGTATCTTTGTACTTTACATGGGAAAAGCGAAAACTTATGATACCGCGCTTAAACAGGAACGGGCTGTCCTTGTTGGCGTAATCAGGCCGGGAGAAAAACCGGAAGAAACTAAAGAATATCTTGATGAACTTGCCTTTCTGGTAGATACTGCCGGTGGGGTAGTGGAAACTAGTTTCACACAAAAAATGCTCCGTCCTGAACGGTCAACTTTTGTAGGAACAGGAAAGCTGGAAGAGATAAGAGCCTACGTGAAGTCGGAGGAGATAGATATGGTTGTTTTTGACGACGAACTATCCCCATCACAACTGCGTAATATTGAAAAAGAACTGGAAGTGAAAATTCTGGACAGGAGTAATCTGATCCTTGACATTTTTGCAGGAAGGGCACAAACTGCACAGGCAAAAACACAAGTAGAACTTGCACAGCTGCAATATTTATTGCCACGGCTTACACGCCTCTGGACTCACCTTGAGCGTCAGAAGGGTGGTATTGGTATGCGTGGTCCGGGGGAAACCCAGATTGAGAGTGACAGAAGGATGATTTTGGAAAAGATCTCTTTACTGAAAGGCAGACTGAAGCTGATTGATAAGCAAAACGAAACACAGCGTAAAAACCGTGTTCAGCTGATCAGGGTAGCATTGGTAGGTTATACCAACGTAGGTAAATCTACGATTATGAACATGGTTTCAAAATCTGAGGTATTTGCAGAAAACAAACTGTTTGCTACGCTGGATACCACAGTGAGGAAAGTGGTGATTGACAATTTGCCCTTTTTACTTTCTGACACAGTTGGATTTATCAGAAAACTTCCCCATCACCTGGTAGAATGTTTTAAATCAACACTGGATGAGGTAAGGGAGGCAGATGTGCTGATTCACGTAGTTGATGTGTCTCATCCCAATTTTGAGGATCAGATCAATGTGGTGAATGAAACTTTAAAAGAACTCGGTGCAAGGGATAAAGCAACTATTATGGTATTCAATAAAATTGATGCCTACGTAAGTCCGGAGGCCCCTGAATCACATGAAGAGGAAAAGGTAACACTGACACTTGAAGATTTTAAACGCAGCTGGATGGCACAAAACAATGCGCCTGCGATATTCATTTCTGCTTTGCATAAAGAGAATCTGGATGAGTTTAAACAAATGTTGTATGATCAGATAGTTGCCCTGCATACTGAGCGGTATCCGTTCGACAAATTATTATACTAATACTAAGCGCAAAAATATCATGGAAAGTAAACGTCAACAGAAATTTGCCGGTATACTACAAGAAGAATTAGCTGCAATTTTCCAAAGGGAGGGTGCAGAATACTTACCGAATACATTAGTTACCATTACTAAGGTCCGTGTTTCTCCGGATCTGGCAGTAGCTAAAGTTTATCTGAGTTTCTTAAGTACAAACAATACAGCACTATCAATCTCTACAGTGAATTCACATGCCGGAGAAATCAGGTATAAGTTAGGTGCACGTATTCGTCATCAGGCAAGGGTGGTACCTACGCTTACGTTTTTTGTAGACGATACAAATACTTATGTAGAGCATATGGATAAGATCTTCGAAAAGATTTCAAAAGAACGTACCTCAAGCGAAGAAGAGACTACTGAAGACTAATATGGATGCGCTGGAAAGGCTGAAGACCTGGTCGGGAAATGAAAGCAGGATCAGCAAAGTTGTTGATTTTGTGCCTGGATCTGACCAGTTGCTGCCGCTTGATTTCACTGAACGGAATCATGAGCTTAGGGCTGATATTATTAATGATACTGCTACATTTTCTGCCTGGGTAGATAATCAGCTGCATACACACCACTGTCTTTATGGAATTGGTGGCTACGATGAACACCGTACAATCTATACCAGAAGTGCCCATTTTGATACTGAAGAGGAACCAAGAAGGCTCCATCTGGGCGTAGATATCTGGGCTAAGGCTGGTACGAATGTGTATAGCTTTTATGATGCAGAGGTGCATAGTTTTAAAAACAATGCAGGCTTTGGGGATTATGGGGCGACCATCATACTTAAATATAATCTGGACGGCTTAACACTTTTTGCCTTATACGGACATCTGAGTCTGGCATCTTTAAACGGACTGGCAGAAGGGCAGCAGATTGCTTCGGGAGCGGCTTTTGCAACATTTGGAATTCCTGCTGAAAACGGTAATTGGCCTCCGCACCTGCATTTTCAGCTCATGTTCAATATCCAGGGTTTAAAAGGAGACTATCCGGGGGTCTGCCAGTATTCAAAACGCGATATTTATCTGAAGAACTGTCCTGACCCAAACATCATACTGCAACATACGTTTAGCCCTATTCCGGGTTAATTTTTGTAAATTAGGATATGAAAAGAGTACTTGCTGCAATTTTGTTACTATTTGGATTATCTGTGCAGGCACAGCCCACTTTAAAAGGAGGGCTGGAAGCTTTTATCAATTCAAATATTATTTATCCTGCTTACTCATGGCAGAACTGCATCCAGGGAAAAATTCAGATTAGCTTTAAACTCAACAGCAATGGAGAGGTCTACGCTTCAAAAGTAAGCAACGGACTTGGAATTGATCTGGACAGGGAGGCATTGCGACTCATCCGAATGAGCAGCGGGAGATGGAAAGTGCCTGTGAATTATGATACTACTTATGTATTAATCGTTCCTGTAAACTTTACCCTTTCTGGCGCGGATTGTTCAGGCAAGGGACCACTGGAAAGAGAGCGTGCTATTGCTGCCTATAAGGCAAATGAAGGCTTAACGGATGCAATTACTAACTTCTACCGTAATAAGTACAACGGGAATTACAATGCAGCTGAAGAGCCTAAAATAACTGCTCTGAAAAAAGAACTGGGTTATGACGATGCTTACCTGGAATCTGTGATTAAAGAGGGACAAAAAAAATTGCGTCAGAAAGATAAGGAGGGAGCCTGTGAAGATTTTCTTTTTGTAAAACACATGGGATCCAGTCTGGCAGATGAGCTGCTGGCCCGTTATTGTAACTAATTTATGCGTATTTTATTAAAAGTATTTGCCCTGCTGGATATCATTAGTATTCTCTTTATGGTTCCTCAGATCTGGCAGATAGTGAATCATTTTGATGCTATTCCACACGAAACCTTATCTGTTTTGAGAGTAGTTTTTACGCTGCTGATTTTCATTTCTCTGTTCGCTTCAGCTACAGGACTGTTTCGCTTCAAAAAGTACGGTATTGTGGTTTATTATAGTCAGTTTCCATTCCGTTTAGTATTGTGGGTCTTTTCAATCGGCTTTATCACATTTTTACCAGAACTGCTGCACCAGGAAAATCAGTGGTTTGGTATTTTATTCAGACTTTGTATTATTGCTGAATTCTTCCGGGCTTATTACACCCTGCAAGCACATAGAAGTTATTTCAGGGTTATTAAACAATAATAGAAATTGCTGCCGGGATGATCCTGGCATTTACCTGGTTTACTTTTCCCATATATTCACCGTCAACCTGGAAATGGACTTTATGTTTTGTCTTGATCTGAAGGTTTTTTGTAGCAAATATTTCGATCTTCTCCGGGTTAAACGGCAGGTTAGTGAGGCGGATTTTAATAATCTCCATCACAGAATACTTCTTAACAAGAATTACCTCAAAAACATCATCGTCTAATTTACCTTCAGGATTAATTTTCACGCCGGTTCCATACATCGTTGCGTTGGCAATAACTACCATTGCAGCCTGTGAGCGAATAGTTTCTCCTGCTATTTCAAACTCTACCTCCATGAGATGATGGCTCCATAAGGCTTTCCAGGTGGCCTTCGCATAACCCCACATTCCTCTTTGGGGTAAGTCGTCAAATTTCTTAATGATATAAGCATTAAAGCCAATGTCTGATAAATGAATGCATAATTCATCATTGACCATGACTGCATGAATTTCTTTAGGCTTGCCCCTGATAATCAGTTCCAGTGCTTCATTAATATTTATGGGGATGCCAAGCTCTTTTGCCATGCCATTTGCTGAACCTGCAGGAATGATCCCGATAGGCGTCGTGGTTCCTTTTAAGCATTCGGCTACAAGTTTCAGTGTGCCATCTCCACCAACGGCAATTACACGGTCTGCCCCGGCTTTTTTTATCGCAGTGCTGATCTGGTCAGTACT
>Ga0247815_10004224_pt1 | contig 10127 bp, 7 predicted proteins | sample UWRJL194509B1_FD_181014 | JGI IMG/M metagenome (GOLD analysis project Ga0247815, IMG submission 181014) | Plant litter microbial communities from Arlington Agricultural Research Station in Wisconsin, United States - UWRJ-L194-509B-1 | ecosystem: Environmental > Terrestrial > Plant litter >... | reverse complement strand
CTGGCTTGCAGTGTTTCCACTTGTTGATGCCCCATCAAATAATACCACTCCATTATCTGTTGCCTTACTGCAATCCAGGGTGTTCTGGTAGATCTTATTTTTAGTGCTGCCTGTTTTAAAATAGAAGGCATTCCCAGACTTTACTGTGGCCTTGTTCAAGCTAATACTCCCTGTATTACAGCCTGCAAACATGATGGCCATTCCATCTGTCCTGATCGTATTACCACTTATGGTGAACGATTTTAAGTCCCACAATTCCATCCCTCTGATCTTATTTTTATCACTACTGCCGGCAAGCTCAAATAGGTTATCTTTGATCACCCAGTTGCTTTTTATTGGCTGTCCTGTCGCAGAAGACTCTGCCGCCGAGGGTCCGGACCCCAGTATTCCTGTAAAGCCATATGAGATAGATTTGAAATGATTGCCTATTGTTTCAAGACCCACGGTACCTGCGTTTTCAATGCCGTAATAGATGTAAGAGGAGCTGCTCATATGCATGTCTAAGATCTCATTATGGTTAATTTTCCCATTCACTGAGTATCCACTAACAGAGATGCAAACAGGAGCAGGGCCAGTTTGTATTGTGCCAACGTCATGGAAGTAATTATCGCTGATCTGATAATCCCTGAACCGGGCAATGTTTGGAGCCCTGTTATGGTTTTGAAATTCTACCCCCATTCTTCCAATCCCCTCGAAGTGGTTGTTTTTTATCTGTATATTCTTGACGACAGCATTTTTACCCTCACTAACCAGTTTGATAGCATTTGCATGCGTTCCTGGATTGGAGAAATTACAATTACTTATTACTATACTGTCCATAACGTCAGCCGGTCCGTAATTGGCAATATTTATCAGTCCTTCAGGATCATTGACTGAACTTTTTTTCACTGACACGAAGTAGATGTTACTTATCTCAAGACTTTTAATAGTACCACTGATATTAAATATTTTATTAAGTCCGGTGGTGATTTTTGCGCCGCTTTCACCAGTGATTTTCAGTTTGCTGACCTGATTGATTTCAATAAAGGATTTGATCAGATAATTACCTTTTGGAAAATATATTTCCCTGTTTGCTGCTATAGCCTGTTGAATTGCTTTAGCATCATCTGCCAGTCCATCCCCTTTTGCGCCATATGTTTTAACACTGATCCTTGCGGTAGTACTAACCCGCATCGTATTTTCTATTTTTATCGGCTTATATACTTCTGTTTTACAACTTAATACGAATAAAAGAAAAGAGATGGTGAACATAGGTTTATACTTCATTAGAACCCTCAAAATTTACTGTTAATACTATACTTTATCAAAAAGACATTTTTGGGACAGCACGGTTCTGTGTAAAACCTGTGGTCATAAAATCACAAAGTGTGAACTTTTCACATATATATACGTGAAATTATGAGAAAAAGTGTGAACATTTTTATGTGCAGCGAATTATTTCCACATTTCGTTATACATATCTTTTATTTGATTTATCAAAAGGCTGGTTGTTAGTAATTTGACGATATTTAATTACGATAATAAATATATATTCAAGTATAAATGCCCATGAATGTCGAACATGAAAAAAAATGGATGGTGGTGTACACCAGATCAAAATGGGAGAAAAGATCTCATTATTTATTAGGTATGCAGGGGATTGAAAGCTTTTGCCCTCTTATCAGCACAAGAAGGAAATGGGCGGACCGGGTAAAAATTGTCACGCTGCCACTATTCAATTCTTACCTGTTCGTACATATCACAGCCAAACAAAAGCTTCAGGTGTTAGAAACAGGCGGAGTAGTGAACTTTGTAAATTATTGTCAGCAGCCGGCTATTGTTCCCGCGGCCGACATTGCACGGATCAGGACTGTTATTGATGAATACGATGGAGTAGAATTGCTAAGTATAAAACAATTGATCACAGGTCAGCAGGTAAAATTTAAGGATGGCATTTTTTTTGACCTTACTGGAGAGGTACTTGAGGTACAAGGCAAGTCTATACTGGTGATGTTGAAGCAATTGGACTGCGCTCTGGTTGCGAAAGTAAAAGTAAACATCAATGATTTTTCTTAACCAGTACGCTTGCATCCTTTGGTACGTACTTACTATTTAGATCATGCGTATAAAGCTAGAGTATGGAATTACACCACGGACAAATTGTTGAGCGAATTATCAGACGAAATGGATACAGTATAAGCGAAGTAGCCAGGCTAACCAATGTAAACAGGAGGTCGGTTTACAACTGGTTTAGTCAGCAGCAATTAAAACCCAATATTATTTATAAGATAGGATATGTATTGAAGTACGACTTTTCCCATGAATTTCCTGGTATGCATGTGCAGGATAATGACAATTCTGCAAAGAGCACACCCTTGCTGTCCGATACTCTTTTGAAGAAGCCTTCTGAAGATCAGGTACCAGCATACTGGAAAGATAAGTATATCAATCTACTGGAAAAGTACAATGAACTACTGGTTGTATGCATGGAAAATAAACCTTAAAATGGTAAGTTTGCAGACTTTGTCTGGTTGCATCGTGTGGAATTTTGGGGAAGGGTATCCACTTTGAATGCAAACTCCCCCGCAAAGGTGGAGTTTGCATTCAGGCGAAATAAGATTGTTTGAATGGAAATTTAAAATATTTTTGCAATTCTTTTTATTGAGCAGGATAATTACACCCCTTGTTTCCTAACATATTTTGTTAGGATCACAATAACCTGTCCTTCAATCTTTCCTTCGATCTGATCCGTATTATTCTCAACCAGTCGGATGTTTTTCACTACTGTCCCCAACTTTGCATTCAATGTAGATCCTTTTACATCCAGGGTCTTGGTAAGCACAATTGAATCGCCCGCGAGGAGAGTGGCTCCATTACAATCTCTATGTGTTTCTTCCTTTTCTTCAATTTCATCATCAGCGGCAGACTTTGCCCAGGCCATCGTCTCCTCATCAAGATACATCATATCCAGATTGTCTATCGCCCATCCTTCAGTGCTCAGGCGGGTCAACATTCTCCAGGAGACAACCTGTACGGCCGCAACGTCACTCCACATACTTGTGGTCAAACAGCGCCAATGGTTTTTGTCCATAGGTTCCTTTTTTTCAATTTGAGACAGACATGTTTCGCAAATGATAATGGTATTCCCAGCGGTATTTGACGTTGTTGGTGGTACTGCATACAATTTCAGGATATCTTCGGACTGGCATAATTCACATTTGTTTTCGCTTCGCTGCATCAGTTGCTCTTCAAGTTTCATATCTTCTTTTAAATAAAGGGGCGAAGTTAATTATTTAATCAGATCCAGTATCTATATTGTGACAGGACTGGGAAAAAACTATGATTGTATTGACAATAGTTTCTCTTATTTTTAGCTAACCTCTATTTTATGAACAGATATTTATCAGCGCTTTTAATATTGGCGGCTCCAATACTGCCGTTGTCTGCACAACAAACCCAAAAACCCGCATTACACGGGCGGAACTGGATGGCCATTACAGGTAAGCCCCTGGCAGCTACTGCAGGAGCCATGATTTTTCAAAAGGGCGGTAATGCAATAGACGCTTCATGTGCTATGCTTGCAGCGACCTGCACAATGTGGGATACTTTAAGTTGGGGAGGCGAAACACAGGTACTCATTTATAACCCCAAAACCAGGAAGGTAATTGCAATTAACGCAATGGGTGTGGCACCAACAGGCGCAACCTCTGCTTTCTTTAAAAACAAAGGTTACAATTTTCCTCCAGAGTACGGTGCTTTGGCAGCAACTACCCCAGGAACACCCGGTGGGTTAATCTACATGTTGGTTAACTACGGCACAATGAGCCTGGCCCAGGTTCTTGCACCAGCTATGGAAATGGCCGCTGGATACGCGATTGAAGCCCAGGCCGCCAATGCAATGGAAAGGGGGAAAACATTGATTAGTCAATGGCCATATAGTAAAAAAGTATTTCTAACGCATCAGGGCGAAAAGCGGGAGGCTCCTGAGGCAGGAGAAATTTTTGTACAGAAAGATTTGCTGGTTACGCTGACCAAAATGGTTGAAGCCGAAAAGAATGCCTTAAAACAAGGTAAAAATAGAAAGCAAGCTCTGATGGCCGCGTACGACCGCTTCTATACAGGTGACATCGCCAAAGAATTTGTACGTGGTTGCCAGGAACAGGGCGGGCTGATCACCATGAAGGATCTTGCCAGCTGGAAACCAATTGAGGAGGAACCCCTGACGGTAAATTACAAAGGCATAGATGTGTACAAGTTACAGCAATGGACACAAGGTCCGGTAATGCTGCAGGCGCTGAATATTTTGGAAAACTTTGATCTGAAAGGTATGGGTTACAATAGCCCTGAATATATTCATACCCTTTATCAGGCAATGAACCTTGCTTTTGCCGACCGCGACTTCTATTATGGCGATCCGAAGTTTAAACCAACGGGGCCAATTAGCGGATTACTCAGTAAAGAGTATGCAAAACAAAGGGCCGGAATGATACAGCCCGGTCAAAATAACGCAAATATAGGCCCGGGGAACCCATATCCATTTGAAGGTAAAAGCAACCCCTACATCAACCTGCTTAAGAAACGCGGATTTGAACAGGACACCGCTAAACGTAACTTCGCGCCTAAGCATGACATCGGAAGTACATTGCAGGATGAAAACTATCATGATAGGTTATGGCGTGGGACTACCTCTATTGAAGCTGCTGACAAAGAGGGTTGGGTAGTTTCGGTTACGCCAAGTGGAGGTTGGCTCCCTGCTTGTATTGCTGGAAATACCGGGGTTGGGATGAGCCAGCGTATGCAAAGTTTTGTGCTCGATTCAGCCATTAACCCATTTAACGTTGTTGCACCAGGAAAAAGGCCAAGGGTAACTTTATCCCCATCTATGTCCTTAAAAGATGGTAAACCCTATTTGTCATCTGCAGTACAGGGAGGGGATACTCAGGATCAGAACCTGCTGCAATTCTTTTTAAATATGGTGGAGTTTGGTATGACTGTTCAACAGGCTACTGAAGCAGCAAATATCAACAGCAACCAGTTATGGCTTTCACTGGGTGGCTCGAAAACAGAAGACCGTAAGCCTAAACCAGGGCAGATTCTCCTCAACAATGATACTCCGGCGGCTACCAGGGAAGAGTTGAAAAAGATGGGTTATAACATGAGCTTTACTGAACGCAGCAGTGGCCCTATCAACGCAATATTTTTTGACTGGAAACATGGCAGCCTATGGGGTGGGTCAAGTAACCATGGTGAGGATTACGGGATAGGCTGGTAGTTATCTCAGTCTCAAACTTCCGTTCAAAATATACATCTTTGTGATCTGTTAAAGAATAGTGTTATGGATCCGAATCAATCTGATAAAAAAATAAACAAAGAGCTATCGTATATACAAAAAGTATGGCAAACAGTTGCTATTGTTGCCTTGCTCGTGGTAGTCATACTTATAGCGAGAATTGCATTTAATGTATTACTAATGATCCTAGCCGGATCACTTATTGCGGTTTACTTCCATGGGCTGGGCGACCTCATTCAACGGAAAACACACCTTAGCCGCCAGCCAAGTATGATCCTGTCGATTGCTGGTTCCTTTATCATACTGGCGGTTTTATTATGGTTTATGGGTACCAAAATTCAGAACCAGATTGCCGTATTGACAGATTCTTTGCCAAATACCATTGCCGCGGCCAGGAGTAAACTGGACGAAACATCTGCTGGCAAAAGAGTACTGACCTACCTTTCGGGAGACAATTCGGAAAAACTCTTTTCTACAGCTCAGCGCTTTTTCAGTACCAGCTTTGGCGTACTCGGTAACCTTTACGTTATACTTTTGCTTTCGATATTTTTTACTGCGAACCCATCTGTATACAAAAATGGGATTTTGATGCTTGTGCCTTCGGCCAATAAACAACTCGCCAGGACTGCCATAGAGCGGATTAGTACAGCATTGAAAGGCTGGCTAAAAGGAACTATGCTGTCTATGGTACTGATCTCCGTCCTTATTGCAACTGGTTTAACAATTATGAGTATCCCCGGTGCGCTGGTACTTTCACTGCTTACTGGTATGCTTAAGCTTATCCCAAACTTTGGATCAATGGCGGCAATGGTACCGGGGGTTTTGCTTGCGCTGACAGTAAGCACCAATACAGCGATCACTGTTGCTTTGATCTATATCATTTCCCAAACTGTGGTCAGCAATATTGTTACGCCGCTCATCCAGAAAAGAATGATCAACCTTCCGCCAGCATTAACTATTATTAGTCAGGTAATTATGGGTACACTGTCCGGGGCCTTAGGTATCATCCTTGCTGTTCCTTTGCTTGCAATTCTGATCATCCTTGTGGATGAACTGTATGTGAAAAAGATAGCAGAAAAAGATGCGGTCATTTCTTAAAGAACTGTATAGACTACAGATCCTAACTGAACATAACAAATATTAATTAACCAGGCAGTCACATCAAAATTAATTATGCTGATGAACTATTTTATGGGGAGTAAGCGGGGTCATATTCAGTGAGATGCGGAAATTTATACCGGGACGTGGAGTCCATTCCCCATAAAATTATTCAAATAAATTCTTTTACACCTTTACGGCTGCGGATCTTTCATGATTTCTAATGATTTCATAAAGTTGAATTATTTTTTTCTGCTGATCATTGTATTTTTCCACTAGTTCATCCAATTGTTTTTTAAGATCCGGATATTGTTCATTTTTACCTTCCTTCTCGCCGATTTTCAATAGGTCAATCACAGATATATTGTATATATCAGCGATTTGCTCTATTTTATTAAAGGTAATATCGATTAATCCAGTTTCGATTTTCGAATAAGCTGGAACAGAGATTCCCAGCTGATCAGCTATAATTTTTTGGCTGATGCAATGCGTAAGCCTTAGGGCCTTTAATTTATGTCCAATTTGTTGGTTCATTTGGTTAGAGTTTTAGTATATGAGAAATATAATATATTCTAAGAAATCTTTTTTACATGTAAAGTCTTGCAAAAAAACTGCCAATATCAATCAGGTACATTTACCCTGAGGAAATTCAGAGGCTCTACTCTCAAAAATACAAAATACTTTTCGACATTTCGTAATTACATAAATAGTATTGTTTGTAAAGATAATTTAATGCTTAAATTGTCTGAGGATTGATAATATATACTTATCCTGTACTAAACTTCATATTGGCCATTTACGAGATAAAGTACCAGGCAGTAAATTTTTCAGATCTTGAAGTTTTATTGATATTTAAGTTTCTGCATGGTGTTTTTATTACACATATAACCATTAAAAATACGCATTCTAACATATAAATTTTACTATATCTAAAAAGGTGTTGGTAATTGAAGATGACAGGGAAATCCTTAATATAATATCTCTGGTGCTGGAAAGCGATGGACATATCACAATATTATCATCAAATGGGGCTGGTCTACAAAATGTTAAAGGTATGAAACCAGATTTAATCCTGGTGGATCAATGGCTTGGTTCTGAGCTGGGAAGCGATTGGGTAAGAAGTTAAATTCTGACCCGGACACGGATGAAATTCCAGTTATACTCATTTCCGCACTTGACAGGATTGCACTTGAGGCGGGTGCAGATGCGTTTATTATTAAACCTTTTGATATTTTAGGATTAAGTCAGGCTGTTGACCGTTACACCAGTGGGAGTAAATTTCATAGTGCGAATTAAAGTGTCTCGCCCTGACCATCCAGCACTTCCTTCAACTGCTCAATTACACATCCGGTATCCAGTAGTTTCTGATAATTCAGTAAAAGGTAACACATTTCATAGTCCTCATCTTTTTCGTACTTTTCAATGAGTATATCAAGCCGCTCATTAAGCAAAGTGAGTGTGCTATATAAGTCCTTAATTTTCATATCCAGCTTTGACATATGCTTTTAGCTTTAGTGGTATCGGTAAATATTTGCTTATTAATTCTTTGAAGCGTTCATAAGATGTGTGTTGATCTTATGGGATTAATCTACGCAGGTTTTATTTTAAAGGTACAAGGGGTGGTTTATACTTCTTGGGGAAAAACACCATCACAATCTGGTATTATTACTCCTTTTTCTGACATTGTTTAAGTAGATTGTGTTTTTAATTTATCCGGTTTTAGCGGATATTATTTACTTTTAACATTTAGAAGATTAATTCAAATATCCAGGGCAATGGCTAAAGCAGCTAAAAATATGGCGCAAAAGAAAGCATTTCCGATTGTGGGCATCGGTGGATCTGCGGGCTCTTTTTCATCTTTTGAAAAATTTTTCTCTAAGATGCCGGTAGACAGTGGGATGGCCTTTGTTATAGTGATGCATCTTGACCCGCATTATAAAAGTCAACTTTCGGATGTGTTTCAGCTATATACCACCATGGAAGTGCTGGAAGCTACTGACGGCATCACGATCTTACCCGATAAAGTATATATTATTCCTTCTAATAAGGATATGGGGATACATAACCGGCGTCTGCTTTTGTTAAATCCTTCCAGACCAAAGGGAATCAGACAACCTATTGATTATTTTTTACAAAGCCTTGCCGAAGATCAATGGAACAAGGCGATTGCGGTAATTTTCTCCGGTATGGGCACCGACGGGGAAACGGGGGTGAGAATGATCAAAGAAAAATTGGGATTGATTGTGGTGCAGGATCCAAAAACAGCTGAGTTTGAAAGCATGCCAATGGCAGCCATCAGTACAAATTTGGTCGACTATATACTTTCGCCGGAAGAGATGCCGCTGAAACTGATTCAGTATTTAAACCATCCTGTTATTTCCGAAGAAACAACTGATCAGCGGAAATCCAGTATTCAAAATACAAATGCCATTCAAAAAATTCTGATGTTGCTGCGTTCGCAGACCGGAAACGATTTTGCGCTTTATAAAAAGAGTACAATTACACGCCGTATTGATCGTAGGCTGGCTTTTCATCAACTCACCAACTATGAACAATATGTGCAATATATTAAAGACAATCCTCAGGAGATAGATGTTTTGTTCAATGAACTTTTGATTGGGGTCACTAAATTTTTTCGTGATATACAGGCTTTTGATTCACTGAAGGAACATATGCGCAAGCTGATTCGGCTGAAAAAAGCGGAAGACTCGTTCAGGGTTTGGGTAAGCGGTTGTTCTACCGGCGAAGAAGCCTATTCGATAGCCATATTAGTGGCAGAATGCATCAGTGAGTTGGAGCCTGATCAATTGCCCAGAGTGCAGATTTATGCCACCGACCTCGACGCTGAAGCTCTTGATCATGCCAGAAACGGTATGTATTTGGGAAATATTGTAGCGGAAATTTCACCGGAACGCCTAAAGAGGTTTTTTGTGAAAAGTGAACAGAACTTCATTGTTAAAAAGGAATTGAGGGAGACCATCATTTTTGCCCAGCATAACCTGATTAAAGATGCTCCATTCATTAAACTTGATCTGTTGTGTTGCCGTAACATGTTAATCTATTTCACGGGCGACCTCCAAAAGAAAATTATCCCCTTGTTTTTTTATGCACTTAACCCCATGGGCCTCATGTTTATGGGGCCGGCAGAAACCATTGGCGGGTTTACCGATCTTTTTAGTGTAGCCGATCCAAAATGGAAGTTGTTCAGCCGGCGTGAAGGCAATATGCCTATCGCAAAAATTACCAATTTCCCTTTCCATATTTCACAACAGAATTTTAATTTCTCAAAGGACAATGACGTTGAAGTGCCAATGAACCAAAGATCTATAGTCGATATATTTAGTAAAACGCTCATTGATCAGTTTACGCCCGCATCGGTATTGGTTAATGATAAAGGTGATATTTTATACAGTAATGGAAAAAGCGGTAAATACCTTGAACTGGCCAGTGGCGAAGCCCATATGAATATTCACAAAATGGCCAGGGAAGAGCTCAAATACGTCCTTGGTAATGCTATTCAGGAAGCCTTAATGACCGATAGCACGGTTGTCTCCGAAAAGATTAAACTTAGGGAAAAAAACCGGGTAGAGCTCGTCAGTATTAAAACAGTGTCAATTAAACTGGAAGGTGTTCAACAGCTGGTATTAGTAGTATTCGAAGATCTTGGCCTCCTGCGTAAACCAAAAGACACAGCTGCACATCATCGCAGCATCAGCGGTGATTTGGAAGCTGATGAACTAAAAAAGGAGCTGGTTTATAC
>Ga0247815_10004223_pt1 | contig 10130 bp, 17 predicted proteins | sample UWRJL194509B1_FD_181014 | JGI IMG/M metagenome (GOLD analysis project Ga0247815, IMG submission 181014) | Plant litter microbial communities from Arlington Agricultural Research Station in Wisconsin, United States - UWRJ-L194-509B-1 | ecosystem: Environmental > Terrestrial > Plant litter >... | reverse complement strand
TCAGCTTCACCCAGCGAGAATCTTCGCAATCCGACCCAACACGGGAGGATCGTATATTGAACCGAGCCAAGGAAGACCCTCCGGCCATCCCAGCTCCGTTCCGCGGAGCAAGCCCAGCCCGCAGCCGTTGTTGCATGCGTTGCCCGATAGGTCCGGATGAGGCGCAACGCAACCCGCAAAATCACAACCCGCGCTTCCTATTGCGCAACAAACCGCGCACCACACACACCCAGCGCACGGGGAGAAATGATAGGACTCGCCCGCCCGTCGCGTCACTCATCGCAACCAGGCCCATAAGCCTCGTGAACCGGGGCGGGCAGTGTCCCCGCCCCCTCCGTCCGTTGTCCCCATCGCGCGCTCGTGTCGCGTCGCGTTGCCGTCCATGACGGACTGGCAAGATCCACATACGCTGTTTCTCTCCGGACGTATGCGACTGTTTTTTTTAGGTTGTTATGAAGCGAGCTGACCATCTCTACAGGCGCGCTCACGCTCATTATCCACTGCGCGCTGGGGATATACCTCCTCGAGCTCATCTCCACATTCCGCGTCGACTGGGATTTTATCGCTGGTCGCAGGAGATTATGTCTGGGTTCGATAGTACGCGCGGGATGATAACGATGTTTTCAGAGTCGCTGATCAGCACGCAGCTGTACCTCCTGTGCAGATACAGCACACTCGTGGCGCTGTCTCTTTCCGTCCGCAGTGTCAATGTGATGACGCCGGGTGCCGTCGATTGCACGGTACGCTCTGCTCCTCAACCGTGTGGGGTCGCGCTCCTCACGCGTCGTAGACGTGGATGCGCGCAGTTCTCGGCGTCGCGTTCGTAGCCGTGGCACTCGCATCTGGGCTCCTGTACCTGCGCGTGTGAGTCTTTCACAGCTTTACGTTGGTGTCGGGAGTGAACGTCGGCTAACCGACGCGGTTTCCCCCTAGTGTGGCACTCTCCGAGAACAGCAGGTTCGTCATATGGTTCATGGGCGCGGGCTACGCTGTCATCTGGGCACTGGTCGGCGTCGCCATTGCAAAGGTATGTCGTACTCTGCTGGGCAGTCCGATACTAGTCTGACAAGAACATCAGACGAAAACGGTTTACGTCGGCGAGCTGTATGCCTGCCTGCCGATCGCGATGCACCGCTACTTCTCCAATCTGGTTTACGCGTTTGCATACGACACTCTTTGTCTCGCCATGATGCTGTTTTACCTCCTGCGGAACCCGTTCCGTGGGCAGGTCTGGGCGTTCCTCATGCAACAGGTAAGTCGCGACATCTTCTCCCGTCTCAATACACGAGAATTGACAATCGTATCTTGCTCCGCAGGGTGTCGTCAGTTCGACCGGTATCTGCTTGGCATACCTCTTTGCAGTCGTCATCGTCCGGCTCGATCTCAACGACCCCATGTCAAACATTGGCATGGTCGTCATCCGTACGTTCCCCCTCACATGCCCTCTGACCCAAAGTCATCGCGGCTGACGCTTGAACAGTGACGGTAACCGTCCTCTGCGCGACTCGAATGCAACGCGGACTCTGCACGTATTTCCAACCGATCTCGTTCTTCGCCGGGCCAACTCAATTCGACGAGGGCGGAAGCTACATCAGCACACGGATGTCGTTCGTCAGTCCTGGACCTGTAAACCAAACCAAGACAGCAGCGTCTCGCCCCGGAGCACGTCGGCCCAGCTCAGTCAACAGCCAGACGAGCCGGTTCGCGACGATTGGCTCGATTGACGTTGAGGCGCAGCAGGCGGAACTTGCGTCCGAGAGCGAATGGACGCTCAGTCATGAGGACGGTCAGATGGAGGATGGTAGGCCACGGGGAGAGTATGCTCAGGCTAGGTTAGGAGATCCAGGGCTCGAGGCGGCCATGCGGAGATCGGTGGGGAGTGTGTAGCGGCATCGACTCTCGGCTCTCGTCGGGCTGCTGGCGGCTCTCACTCTCACTCTTTCACTGTCGCCCGTGCAGCTGTATGCACTCGCTCGCTGTTACGATATGTAGCGGTTTGAAAAGCCCTTGAGGCTATGCGTTTGCGAGGCGAATGTTGACTTTGTCGTTAGCGTTCGCACTTGATCAGAGTGGCCGCAATCACGCCAAGCATTCACAGTTGGTCAGAGGTAACGTGCAATCACTTCGGCACACACACACACAAGAAGAACATACTGTAAGTCGTAAGCTCTGTTTAAAAATGAAGTAAAAAGGAAAGTCGGATTTTGGAATGCAGTACTACTTCGCGAGCATATGTGATATGTACAACGAACTCGAATGTCGAGTTGAGAGAATTATCGAGCAACAAACCAGAGAACAGATGAGCGGCTCCAAGCCGCGCCTTTACGCCCACTTCTCTCCGAGGAGGCTGACCTTGCAAACCTGGAAGATGATAGTAGGCGTCATAACGTCGAACGTCGGTGCGTCCCAGTTCAGGATGCGCCAGAACATCTCCGCAGGGTACTCGTGCTGCAAGCGGCGCGTCAGAGACTGAAACGGTAAACAGATACAAGAATACGGACCTTGGCCATGACGAGCTCAAGATTGCGGTGGTACCAGCGGAACAACTTGCCAACCTCGCGCGTCTCGCCCTTACAAGGTACGGTGCTCTCGCGGCCGTAGTCGAGCCACTTGGCGGCATCCCTGTGAGATGTATTTGATCAATAGATGTCGTCGAGTCAAAGTCGCGGGAACATACCAGAGGGGACCAGTGCGAGTCGAGAGACGGCTGAAGAACGTCGCGCCGAAGGACGGGTTGGACGGGTCCTGCTCGTGCAGGAGCGCATTCAAGGTCACGGCACCGAGACAACTCTTGGTCGTGCCCTCGCTGTGTAAAGGAAACGGAATGAGTTCAAGCATAAAAAGTCTGTCCAAGTGACTAACCCGCGACGAGGGTTGACTCGCATGAGAGAGTCACCGTGAGCGATGAAGTTGGTCGGGAGGATATCTGCCTTGTTCTCGTAGAAGATGCGGGATGAAGCCTCTGCAAGAAGCTGTCAGATAACTCACGTCGTGTAGTGAGAAAGGAGAAAGAAACACACTGAAGCGGACCAATGAGACGAGAGCTTCCTCCTTGCGTGTGCCCATGATGTCAATGACGTCCAAAATCCAAGCAGGCGGCGCATGCGGCTTGTCAATGCCCCTAACAAACTCAACGGCGCTGTCCCATGTGAGGGGAAGATCGGTATCCCATCCGCCAACAGTAAGGTCTCCGCGATCCGTGCCTTGGTTGGCGACCAAGAATGTGCGGTTGTCGACCTCTGGTGTCGGAACCCAGCCCATCCAGAACCCGTCGCTGCGACTCGGACGCGGCAGCTGGCTGTCCGTCTCGGTTATGCCGAGTTTGTCGACGCGCTCGTGGAAGTCTGCTGGAAGGGGTACCTGGTATCGATAAAATCTCAGTCAACGCTGCTTCAGTGCCCTGCCTCAGTGGGAAACTGACCTCGAAGCTGCAGTAATTCATCTTGGGGTTGAACTCGACTCTGATCTCTTCGGTAAGATTTGGCAGCTGGAGTGCGCGGGACACAAGTTTGAGACCAGCCTGTGTGTTGCCCGTGCAGTCTTCACACTCGGTCAGACGAAGACGACACCTCGGCAAAGGCAAACGGCTCACCAAGAACGAGTGCGCTATCGATGTTGACTGTTTGACCATCTGCATCGCGGTAGCTGACCGAAGTGATGGTTTTGCCGGTGGAGTCGAGGTTGAAGGCTGTTGCAGTACCCTTGATGAACTCCACGTGTCCTAAACAGCACAAGTGAGGAGCATTTAGGTCAAATCATCACTGTTTGCACAATCCAGCTGTGGAGTACTAACCGGTGCCGTTTGAGCCGTCAAGACCCTTTGGGTTGAACTTTTCGGCAACCAACCCACGGACAAAGGTCTCCATACCGCGACGGTGCTTGAAGATAACCTGATTATGAACGGAGTTAGAAGCTGTTAAATATTCAAGTGGTGCGAATAATTACCTCGTTGTCGCGCGTGCGCAACTTCTTCATTGGAGTCTTATGCCTGCGGCCTCCAAAGTGCAGACCGTGGTCGGTCGACACAACCCTACGTCTCGGCGTCAGCAATGTCACGTAACGAGTAGGTCGTCTACAGTTACGCACTGCACGTCAGACTCGGCAGCCCGCTGGTCGAATTTAGGGAAGACGGCACGCAAGAAGCGAGTGGTAAGAGCTTGGTAAACGTGGAAGATATCGTATTGTGCGACGCGAGTACGCTTGTGGGCCAAAGCACGCATCGGAGTACCGGTCGGCCCGTCGACAATGTCGCGACTCGGGTATGAAGTAGCAGGTGTGCGAGCCTCTTCGGTGAAGACAAAGCTCTCTGGTTCAATGATGACGACACGCTCAAAGTGTTCAGCGAGAACCGAGACGGAGAAGAGCCCAGCGAAGCTACCGCCATCAAGTTAACGCACAACACAAATAGAATAGAGACAGAACAAGATTAGAAGGGTTGAATGGCGAGTCAAATTGTACGCACCTGCCGCCACATACTACAGCTGTTCCTTTAACCTTGGGACGGTCACGAGGTTTGCCAAGGGCTCTGAGGTCTGGCTGCGCTGTGAATGTGCGCATCATCCAAGCCCGACCTGCGGTCTTGACCCAAAAGTAGGCGGGTACGCCAACTACTAGTAGTGTTGTAAGAACGCCTACGGATGGAAGCCCCATTCTGGACAAGTCGAAAGAGTGAATGGGAGGTGGAATGGGCGAGGTGCGGTCGAGACAGTCGTCTCCTCGAGCGCTGACTACTTGAGTTCAAGCAAATGGGCGTGCAATGTTGATTGTGCGCGGCTCCTCAGATGATAACCCTGGCAGAGCATGGATTCCGAAGGGCGGCGGCGCGTCTGGCCGCCTCTGGCCGCGGAGCTACGGCGATGGCATCGGAGAGGCTCATGGCCGAGTTAGATACGGAGTACGGCGGACAACCGCGCACAGCGTGCAAATTCGATGGCAACAATACAAGCGGATACGAGCGAAGACTGTCCATGGGGTCCCGTTCTTCCATGTGCGGGTGTTACAGGGCGCTCGCTGAGGCATGGGTCAAGCCCGACGGTCGCGTGTTTCCGGTGGCGCTGTGGCCCCGACTCGCAAGGGCCGACCAGAAGACAGCGGCTAGGAGGAATTCATGGCCTGCAAGCACCGTGTAGCGAGGCCAGTCATCACTTGAGTCAACGTTCAGAGCCAAACTCGTTCCGGTAAGTGCCGCAGCTCTCCTTCACCCCATCATTCAGGTAGCCAAGATTCTCCGGGACCTCACCGCGGTCACCAGCGAGGTATCTATCGCTGCATCGAGATCCTTCGGGGCTCTAATAAGAACTGGCGCGTCCAACTCCGGAGGTTAGGCAGCAAGCGAAATGATGATGACAGAGTTTCTCGGTCAAAGCATGCCTGCTTTCGAAGTGTCTCACTGCCGCAGTCGAAATCTCCGCCGCAGATGACACTACATGCACCAGTGTGTCTGTTTTGGGATGCGGATCAACGAGTCGTCACCAGCTCCTCACATCCAACGCTCCCATGTCCTTGCCCACGTTCCCGAGCTTACTACTCACGCCTAGTCCGCTCGAATGAAGAATCTTGAGCCAGACCGAGCGCGACTCGACTGATTACGAACACCAGCTGGCCGTAGTTTCGTAGGCTTCCCTCGCACGATTACTTAGGGGTCCCTTCCGTCGCAGCCGCAGAGCTCTAATCTGCTTCGAGAAACCACATCCATACTTGCAGCGGACATCCGTTGGCAGTTCGATGTCACAGCAACAGCGGCCCACGTCAGCCCTGCAAACACTCCGCAATTGTAATTGCTCATTCCTCGCATGGGATTTCCAAATGGACGCTCCATTAGTAGGCTCCTCGCTGGGTTGCGCTCCCCGAGGTTACTCGTCCCAGATCTATCAAACAAACCGCAGATATTACGAACCCCACGTTCCACTGACATCTCGCCTTCAATATTAGGCTCTCCACTTGCACTCCCTGTTGCCTGGCTGTGGAGGTTCACCATCAAGCTTCAAGTGTGGGCTGCCGGCTCATCTGGATTCCAAGTGATCGGACCATGACCCTTTCGAAGCCATACCCCACCAGGTGATCCTCCAACTTGGCGTGTCCGTCATCTCTAAGCAGCACCGGCTGAATTCAGTGTATAAGACCGGCACCTTATGGTACCTTTGCACAGGCTGGTCCATCCCCTGTTCTCGACCCCCACCCTCCTCCTCCTCCTCCTCCCCTACCTCCTTGGACGACCATGGTGAACTGGAAGGACCAAGAAGTGATTGTGCTGTGCGCAAGGGCCGCCTCCATCGTCTTGCACTGCTGTGCTGCAATTTGGCTGTAAGTCGCTATCGCCACCACTACACTCGCCTCTCAGCCTCATCTCTCTGCAGCTACGAGTTCTTTATCACTATCGGTCATGATATTGAGATCCTTCGAGGCAAAAGGTTCTTTCTATTTCTCAATCGGCTATCCTTCAGTGCTAATCCGGGATGTCTTGTTCAGGAAGTTTAACCTTGGGACAGCAGTGAGTTTGACCTCGTCCCTGCGTACGCGGCCGTATTGCTCACAGTTATGACTTACCATCACAGCTCTACCTGATCTGCCGGTACCTCACCACAATCGCTCATGTTCTTGATCTTCGCGCACTCAACGCGATGGACGCTTCCGTAAACTGTTTTGTAGGTTGCGGACAACTCCCATCGGGTTCCTACCGCTGACAATGCCACCACAGGCCTGGGAGCAAGCAACACTTTCTTTCGCCTTCGCTGCAGTATCGTGTACATCCGGTCTCCTCTACATTCGCGCGTACGTTCTTACGTTGGGATGAGGTGATATTCGACCTCCTGCTAACGTCGAGTTGTTTTATCACAGTATGGCCGTGTCGAGACGCAACAAATACGTCGTGTGGGGATTGGGTCTCGGCTATGCGGTCATCTGGGCGTTCGTCGGTATTGCAATCAACAAGGTCAGTAGTCTTCGCAGCCGCCTTGTTTAGTTCGCTCACTGATACACACCCACTTGCTCAGACCACCGTTCTCTACCTCCCTGCTCCGCTGTACATCTGCGCCCCCATTGGTCTTCGCCGATACCGGTTCGTCAAACCTAATTTCAGTGCTTGGTTGCTGACAGTTCCCATCTTTGCCCTCGCTACGCTGCATCGCCCTTCGTTAATTGCTCCGAATATGCTCCCCGCAATTACAGTGATAACATGTGCGTGCACTTGTCCTGCGACTTGGGGTGTCTAATTCTCATGCTGCATATTCAGGTCTTATCCGTTCTCGTATGACATGATTTGCCTCGGGGTAATGATGTTCTTCCTCCTCCGCGAACGCCACGGCGGTCAGCTCTGGAAGTTCCTGGTACAGCAGGTACGTGACCCCATAATCCGCCTTCCTCGCGTTCACGTCGTGCTGATTCCACAATTCATCACAGGGTGTTGCTTATGCATGCGGCATCTGCTTTGCATACCTGTTCGTCATCATTTTGGTCTCGCTCGACCTGAACGATGCCATGTCCGACATTGGCTTCGGCGTCATCCGTATGTTGACTACTCTGGCAACTCTCTCTAGTAGCTGATCATAGCCTGCAGTGACCATCTCTACCATCTGCGCGACTCGTATGCAGCGCGATCTGTCCGAGTTCTACGAGCGGCCCGACGGCAATGCCCAGAACTCTTCGCGAACATATCCTCCGAAGGTTTCTGCATCGCACCACCAGTACACCCGCGAGCAGACCATCAATGGAGGCGTCCAGGTCACGGTAGACATGGACATCCGCGAGGACAGCGTGCACAACGAGTGGAAGAACCCGCGCAGCTTCGTTCCCGACGACTATGAGATGGGCAAGGTCGACGCACCGTGAGTGATCCTACAAGTATGAATTACAGATGGTCCGACGCTGACGTTATGTGCTTCTCAGACCCCCGCTTGCTCGTCATCCTACTTGGGAACAGCCCCGTGGTGGACGTTGAGCACGTCTTTCCTGCTGGGCTTTTGTCCACAAAGAGATACACTCTTAAATATCCGCGCCTCTCGCTCCCTATCCCTATATGTGCCTTCGTGCGCGTTGTACTTTCACTTGGGTCACACATCGGCTTTCAGTCGCTCACCCCCGCATGTCCTAGTGACATGCTTGCTCTTATCTCGTCTCTTCTGGAATCTCCAGTCACTCTTTACTGCCTTGTGTTCTTATTGTGTAAGTACGTCGTCGTGGATGCGGCTGACTCGGACGGAGCGTGTATGGTACCTCTCGTGGCATCGGTCACAGGTGCATGTTTGTTTGCATTGTCATGGAAATTCTCCAAATTGTTTGCACCAGATATAGCTCGTGTGAACGCGGACCCGAAGCCCTTGAACCAGAAACTGAAGGAAAGCGAACGTTCGACGGCCAAAAGCCGGTTGTCTCAATCATGACTGCACCAACGCGAAGCGAAGCGAGACGTTGTTCTCTCACGTCATACCAGAACAGTATATCACTGTGATCTCAGGACGACACGCAGCATGATTTCCACCGGCTCTACATTGCGGTTGAACTGAGCCAGAAGTTAGGAGCTAGTTCCATGTAATAGAATCATCAAACTAGCCGAAGATTGGCTGGCTGTGATTTAGGAGAGGCGGCGATCGCGGCGACACCGCGTGGTGGTTTCGTTGCACGGGTGAACAGCCTCCTCGGTGTTAAGGACAATGTGGTTTGTTCCAGCTAGAAGTGTCTTCGCGAACTGCTGTGCCCTATCACGAGGCCGTGGACCCATGCAAAAAGACTCCTTCTGCAGCACAGCAAACAGGGAGCTGATGGCTCGTGAATAATTCCCACAGGGTGAAGGACGCCGCACCGTTAACCCTATGGACGTTGACCTTGATCGTACCTCGACCCAATTGCGGTTCCGAACACTCGTGGATCCCTATGTTGAGCCGGATCAACGAAGATTGTACCTGAACTCATCGGGCTTTGACATTGACCGATGGCGTAAGGTTCGCCATCATGTTCGGACTTGGCCGCTGTGGCTCGAACCCCGCTGATCGCCGACACGAGAAGTCACGGACTCGGGCAATGCCACGATGGAACCCATCCGTCCACTTCAAGTTGTGCCGGAACAAGCCCGCATATAAGACAAGGGCTGCTGAACTTCTATCGCACAGGTTGCCGCGGTGCTGGTCTCGGCTCTCGACCTCGCTCGTCACTTCCCCAGATCTCCACTTCTAACCTTGCGGGCAAGCCACAATGGTTAACTGGAAGGATCCCGAGGTTATATACCACTCAGCTCGTGAGGATTTCATGTCTTTGAAACGCGGTCTCGCTCACCACGCTGGTCAGGCGCGGCGGGCATCATCTTGCACTGCGTGTTCGCCATCTGGGCGTAAGTGTCTTGCCACATAAACTCTGCATCATGCTCAGATTAATCTTAGCTACGAGTTCGTGCTTACTATCGGCTATGATATTGCGATTCTACGCGGCAAGAAAAGATTCAATTGGGGCACAGCGGTTGGTGACAAGCACATCATCAAGATCGACCGTGTTCATGACCATTGCAGCTGTATGTTCTCTGCCGCTACCTCACTATGGCAGCCCAAACGCTATCCCTTCGTACCATCAACGTCATGGACGCGTCTGTGGACTGTTATGTGAGCACTGAGCGAGCCGCTTCCACCGGATTTTGCCGCTCGGCTGACCCCTGCTCCACAGAAATGGGAGATTGCGACGCTGGCCATCGCATTTGCAGCGGTTTCGTGCACATCGGGTCTCCTATACGTTCGTGTGTAAGTTGGAGCGTTCAGACGACGGAGAGTACTGGCTGATCTTGGTTCGTTCCACTCAGTGTTGCTGTTTCGGGGAGGAACAAGTACGTCATGTGGGGGCTAGGTGCTGGCTATGCAGTCATTTGGGCGTTCGCCGGCATTGCCATCAACAAGGTGGGTTTATGTCCTCTGTGCTCGTTGCTCGACTGACGAGCTCGTGACCGTGCACCAGACCAAGGTCATCTACCTCCCTGCCCCTCTATATATCTGCGCTCCGATTGGCCTCCACAGATACCGGTTAGTGAGACCTAATATCTTTCGCTTATTTGCTAAAAGATCCGGTTCTCACCTTCGTGTGTTCTGAACTACCTTCCGCATGTCAGTGATAACATGTGAGTGCAATTCGGCGACAACACAACCCGCATGATA
>Ga0247815_10004221_pt1 | contig 10131 bp, 11 predicted proteins | sample UWRJL194509B1_FD_181014 | JGI IMG/M metagenome (GOLD analysis project Ga0247815, IMG submission 181014) | Plant litter microbial communities from Arlington Agricultural Research Station in Wisconsin, United States - UWRJ-L194-509B-1 | ecosystem: Environmental > Terrestrial > Plant litter >... | reverse complement strand
AAGATCTTCCCATGTGGTCTTGGTGGCTGGCATGTTGATTGAGTTTGGTTCTGATCGAAATCAAGTGTTAGCAGCGATGTCCTCGGCGAGCTTGACGGCTTTGTCGTTTGATCCCAACAGTCTACGCGGAGCCCCCACGACCAAAGTGTATAACTGCTCACCTGTAGTACTAGCTGGAATGTGCGTCTACTGCAGAGGATTGAAGACAAGTCTTGTCGTTTTGATGCCCCACAACCGTTGACTTATATACTGGGCCTGTATACCTCCGGGTGGCTTGGTATTCCACGTTCAAAGTTTCGAGATGGCCGTAAGCTCCGACTCATGGCATTACATCACGCTGCTGTGCAAAAAGTCGCGCCCATACAGGCATACCGCCACAGCGTCGCGTTTCAATCATCACTTGACACTAAGCAGAAGTCTACATATGTATATGATTGTCCCGAGGCTCATATGCCGGAACCGGCATCTCGGTATTGATGCTTCACAGATTAGTCAAGATGTTTAGCACTGTTCCTGAGAGAATCGCACTGTTAGCTCGGCTGTGGCAGGGTCGGATATAGCACGCCTTCCGTTCGAACGGTCGAGGTTAATGTTGTAGACGGATACACCACTCAATAACGTGCACGAGCCAGCAAGAGATGTCCATCAACCAAAGTAGACCATGCATCAAGATTGCTGAAGTAGCCTGCAGGACCAAATGCCTGCTTGGATCGTCAAGTGCGCTATACAATCGTAATCGGACGAGAAGCAGTCTTTTGGCGCGCAATCCGGAGGCCGCCCCAAATCCGTGCGACAGCCCAGAGACATGAGGACAGGATCAGGAAATGCCGAAATGTTTCGCTGAGGGCCGAATCTCCGCGCACGCCGAAAACGCCTGTCATCTCCGGCGTGACAGCGGCCGGCAAAGCCCGCCGAACGGCCGTGTCCGAACATATTAGAGCTCGTAGTAGTTGTAGTAGAAGCACAGAACTCGTAGCAGACATTATATTGTACCCGACACAGCAGACCTAAGTATTTGCCTCAGGAGGTTCGATATCAGAGGCGAGGGTGCGAAACACCCCGCGCGCCGCAGCCACTCGATGGCCGGTTGTACCGAATATGATGGAGGGGCACATCACCCATGCCAAGCTTGCTTTGTAAAGGGCGATCCCGGTGGGTATAGTCAATGACGATGTTCGACTTTGATCTCATGCGGTGACGGAACCTTTGGGGTCGACCCGCAGATTGTTCGTTTGGAAGGGCGTCCAAGGTCTGGAGGGAAGCAGAACGTGGGTGTAATATGGGCTTCGGCAGATCATGATGACCCCAGAAGTAAAGGTAGAAGAGCGGAAACAGATTAAATGGAGGGCGCAAATGAACGAAGATGCATATCAGAGCGGGTTGGTCGAAGACGCAGCAGAATGTCGGCGCAGCATGACTCCTTCCGATACACTCAAACTTCCTATCCAATCGCTCTCATCTACGCGATTTGCTCGCAAGAATTCTCGCTTACTCGCTGGAAACACTGTTGAATGTCGCAGACGACACATTGACACCCAGTGCATGAAATCAGAATATCGTTTCTGTCGAACTTGAGCGGCAGACTGAGATGCCACCGTTTGATTTTTTTGCGACACTATTTCGCGCGTGGAGCGGGTGCTGTTAATGTGGGTGTACGCGTTCTTAGTGAGCACACGTTGGATTGCGTTGAGATGTAATGAGCCAGGCGCGACGAGGAACACGTGACGGTACTGGCGCAACGAGGCAGGCGCGACGAGAGCAATGTGACGAGGCAAGCGCTGTGGAGTAGCGTGGCAAGGAGTGTGTAGTGAAGAAAGAAAGAAAGAAAAAGCACAAATACGATACTAGGGCGACTGCAGCACGGAATTGAAAGAGAGTAGATGGTATCGTCAGCAGGCGCTGCGAGAAGAACGAATGCCTCTGATCTCATCATCGCCATTGTTGCCCAATCGTCGTGCAAGATCGCGGTTGAGAGGACCGAGGATGATGCTTCGGGCTGTGATTACGAGCGAAAGCGAGCGATAGTGCGTCGAACATCGAGTGAACGAGCAATAGTGACGAGCAAAGCATGTATCAGCCTCACCACGAGCCACAACTCACCTCCAAATGCACCTCCACCACCCATATCCTGTGGGGACTGCAACGGGTCGTGCAATAATATGTGATACATCGTTTCGACGCCCCGTCGTAGAACAGCGGGAGACCCGTCTGCGAGCGTACGAGTTAGAGTAGATCAGCCAAGTCAGAAACCTGACAGAACGCACCATAATTTTGAACAACAGGACGCCGAGGGTCCAACAGTCGACGGTCTTGGTGTATCCCTGGCTGCAGAGGAGTTTGGGGGCGATGTATTGGGGTATGACGCAGAAGGCTGGAACGGATCGACACCCATCCGAAGGCGCAAGAGAATGGGAGATGAACGCACTTTTGGTTCGCCCAGGTTGAGCTTGCAGAAACCGAAGTTGCAGAGTGCGATGTGGCCGGTGTAGTCAAGGAGGGTGTTTCGGGTTTGAGGTCGCTGGAGGGGCGGAGGGTTAGTGATCTACATGATGATTTTAGGTGGGAGCGTAAAGGCAGAGGAGAGGGGTTTCGGGGTCGTGGAAGGCGAGCGCGCGCGAGTTACGATGAACGACGCAACCGTCGTCGTCGTGCTGTGCTCGTCTTCGTGCTGCGCACATAGATGCGACTCGTGTCTTTCTTGCGAACCTGCGCGCGCGTCAGTGTCTACTAATAAACCAATTAATAAGATATACACACCTGCATGACCTTTCCAAACGAGCCCTTTCCGATGACCTTGAGCAAATCGAACGCCTCGATCGTAAGCGGCTCGTTATTACTCGGCCTGAACTGCACCACAAGTCTAAACTCTCCCGTCCCCGCCGTAGCCGTATACCATCGATCGTTATTCCACGGCGCGTCCAGCACCGGCGTCAAATCGACTCTCGCGACCAATATGTCCTTGTTGCCGAGTTCGCCCGCGCCCGCGTGTGCCGGTGCGTCGCTGCGCAGGTACGCACTGACGCTGATGTCGCTCTGCCGACACACGTCGAAGTGGGCCCGGTACGCCCAGATCGGAGACGCGACGTCGCCGCCCAGCGCATCGATCAGGATCTCGTTCTTGTCGAACTCGAGCACGACGTAGGGGAGCCACCAGTTGCGTTTACGGGATATGCTTTCGCGGGTGGAGCGGGTGCTGTTGGTGTGCGCGTGGGTGTTCTTGGCGAGTGCGCGTTGGATGGCGTCGGGGAGCACCGTGCCTGCAGGCAGCGACAGTCCTCGACCTTGCATGATCTGGATGATCAGCAGTCCATGTGCCTCACTAGACGTGCGCGGTGGTGCAGATTTGGGTGTTGTTGGGCGCGACCCGCTGTTCGCAGTTCCGTTCTGCACGCGCGAGCTCATCACAGCGTCGAGAAATCGGGGTCAGAGTGTGTGAACGCACCCGGTCACTGCCGCGTCGCTCTTTCCCTCTTCACTTTGTTACCACCACGACCACTTTCAGACTCTAAATTGGTTGCTTCGGTTTCAAGACAACTGCTCTCTGTTGGCTTCAAGGTCAGGATCCGAATCACCGAGGCACCAATGCACTTCTCGTATGGCACTGCCCTCGCGCATTCCTATCAGCCGATCCGACAATCTGAAGCGCACAATTGAATCTGGCATGAATGCTCCGCAGCTCACGTTCTGATTGTGCTGCTGTTCCTCGTCTCATGGGGCTTCGCTTTCACGTCACGATCCATCTCTTTCCCTCCCATCTCGCCTACTTCGTCTGATCGATCTCCTCTGAGCTCTGAGCCTTTGAAACTGCATCAGCATCGCGGAACTCAGCTACTAACCGCTCCTATGTGCAACAATGAAGCGGGTCGCGCTATCGAAGCTGTGGAGGGGGAGGGCTACATTTCGTGTGGGTCAGCGTGCGCTGTGCAGCGGCAGGCTAGCACGCATCGCCAACCCAACTGGGACAAGTCAAAGCGGAATCACTCGGGCCACCATTGGTTGTTCCTCTCGCAGGTCTCTGTGCGCAGCACGAGGTGTTTATCGAACTCGAGCAACCAGACTGACACGGAGAACAAGATTTGGTCGTACAACCCTCTCAGTACGTATCTAGAGACAAACATCAGATTCGACTGCTACAGAAGGCCCACACGGTCCAATTATCTTTGTAGCTTTGAGAGTTTTGCCATCCTGTTGAGCTAATTCCTCTGCAGTCGCTTTTGCAGTCTGTAATCGTCGTCAGCGTTGCTTTGGGCCATTCGCCAACCGTCTGAATGATATGAACGTACATCCAGCAAGGCATCACCCGTGATTGTGCCACCTTTAAAATATGTCCTAGCTGAGGTACCGTCTGTGGTTTTGGCATAAGTGAAAAGCAATAGGCCATGTGCAAGGAGGAGGGAGACAGACCATTATAGCAAGCGACAACGGTGAGACATGGAGATGTGTCGCGACCCAGTATATTCCTGTTGAATTCTGACCGTGGCCAAATTAGCGCAGAACTTCTCCTCAGGATGGTTGAACATACGGGACCACTCTGTTTCGACCGTGTCATCTCTCGCGTCCAAGACGCCATGCTTGGTGTTGACCAGAACGGGGCTGGCAGCGACGGCCGCAACGACGACGAGAAGAGAGGCGAGATGGACAAAGATCATGCTGATTCTGAGAGCGCAAGTGTGGGCGTGGTGGGCGTGCTGTCGAAGAGCTGGGTGACGAACCCACCGTCTTGGGTTACCAGCCTTTTGTACTCGCCGAGTGACCCGCGTCATTCTATCTCGACATGTGCTCTTCTCGAAGTCTACAAGTACAAGTGAACTCGATCTGCATTTTGACCGGTAGTGGATCGACGGCCTCTAGCTTACTGTGAGGGCATCAGCTCCACCTTTCGGCGCCAGCGAGCGCTTCTAGTTTCACCAAAACCCTAGTAATGTGTGTAGAACGTGACAGAACCGGGCACCTCGGCCACCACGATGCATGAAAAGAGTATGAATCTGCTTCGACTCTACAGATAGACATTGTAACCGTGTATCCACAGATCTTGTCTGTTCCATTGTGAGAAACCGCGTGCACTGTGAGCACCAGTGCAATTGGAGATACGTCATGATCTCGTTGAAACGTCATACCGACGCATAGGTCTGTTCTAGTACCAGACTGTGGCGGAAGGCGGCTGTAAGCGGCAGTCACACTACCGACTGCGACCAATGTGCCGTGCTTCTCGCACCACCAACAGGGAACCGGGAACCTATGAAAGAAATGAACCAGAATCTCGTGCTACCGTAGTCTATGGAGCTTTCCCTGCAGAACATCAAACATCGGTCACGCGGCGTTCTGGGTCACGGTTAAAAGTCCGAAGACACATCTAGCAGCTCCGACTCCTCAACGCGCCCGAGAGCAGTGTAACAAATTCCGTTGCCGATGACATCAGGATTCACGTGCGATTCGTAGCTGGGTTTTCCACCAAGTGCACACAGCAGTGAGAAGCTGAGCGACGCGACGCGCCATCGTCGTTCTACAAGTTCATGGTCCCGCATTCGAAAGGCCAATAAAGTATCATATTTAATTAGAAAATGGTATAACACGAGTCCTTGGATATGCAGCTCATGTCAGACTTCAACCCCTGTAACTGGCCTGCTGGAAACAAACAGATATACTTGTCCTACAGAGCACGTGGAGCCCTACGGAGTTGTTCAGTAGCTACCTCTTGCTGTGATTACACACTTGCTCACTCAAGTACGACCGGTGTCCAAAGTCGGCCCAGTTCCGCCACATCTTGATGTTGAACCGTTGGTTTGTTGTCGATGTCCCCAGGACGCTACTCGATGTTGCAGTCACCTATGCAGAGAGCCACCACTGGAGGCTTATCATGCCCATATCCCGGCGCAGTCTGCGTCACAGCGCCAAAGACAAAAACCGCCGAGAAGGTAAAGCTATGTCGTCCCGTCGTCAGACACTAATCCAGCTGATGCAGGCTACGTCAGCTTGGGAAGCGAGTCAAGGGCCAAATCCGTAGCCACTCAGAGTCCATAACGGCAAAGAGTAGGAGATAAATGCATATAAGCAGTCGACAGTTTCTTTGTGCGCCTGCGCATTGATGCTCGAACGATGTTACGAGCATCACGCGTGCGGGTAGCCGAGCTGGCGAAATCTCAGTCCCGGGCACTTCTCCTCATAGGCAAGCAGGAGCTCGAGTCAGACGTATCGCAGACCGTGCCTGCAGGCAGTGAAATTCCTCGGCCTTGCATGATCTGGATGATCAGCAGCCCATGGGCCTCGCTAGACGTGCGCCGGGGTGCAGATTTGGGCGTTGTCCGGCGCGACCCGCCGTTCGCAGTTCCGTTCTGCATGCGCGAGCTCATCACAGCATCGAGAAATTGGGGTCAGAGTGCGTGAACGCACTCTGTCATTGCCGCGTTGCTCTTTCTTTGTTCACTTTGTTACCACCAGCAACCATTTGTTCAAAGTCTGATTAGTTGTACCAGTTTCAATGTCATTGCGTACTGCTTGGAAGCGCAGGATTCGAAACAACGAGGCACCGATGCACCGCACTCGCGCACCTCAATCAGCCGATCCGCCAATCTGCGGTCTAATAGCCGACGTTGCGGGACTACGACCCGGCTGGGCTCCGTCTTCTACATTCACAGCCCATCGTTTGATCTGAGCCCAACGTACGATGCCTTCACCCTGTTGCCACAGAGCCGAGCGCTTCTTTTCGTCAGTTTCCTGGTGGCAGAGAGCGCAGGTTATCTCTGCAAGCGAGCGAGTCCATCCTGTTTCCCATTGCGAAGTGCTCTTTTGGTCAATCGAAACTTCACCGCGCTCAATCTTCCCCATCTCGTCACGCAGGCTTTGCGTGCGGGCATACAATGACCCTATTGCACCGGTCCCTCACTCGCTCACGCAACGCATCCCACGACGGACAAGTATGGCGATTTGGATTCATTCTCGAGGGATGACAACCTGACTGCACGACCGGCTCTTTATCCTATAAATACATCGGCGGGGAAGGTTTAGGGATCATTTCCAGTAGGGGCCTGGCCGGTATAGTCACACAGGCGGCACGATTCCTGTCAATCGACCACCGTCATCAGCGATTGCGGTGATTTGAACATAGTCAATACATACCGGGATGTCCTTTCCTTGTTCTATCAACCCCCGGATGCAAGCGTTCAGGAAATCCGGGTCTACACATTTCGTATGAGTGAAAGGAGAGGGCATGAGCAAATGATGGGGCAACGAACCGACATACTCCGCGGGTCCTAACCCAGGGCAGTTGAGCTTTTCCACAGTGTTCACGCAAGCTACGTATCCCCGAGTTCACGTCAGCAGATATTATCACGGTCAAAGAGTTTGAAACTTGCTTGTCAAATCGCACTCCGCTCGGGCAACCTTGCTTGAGACGAGGCTGCCGCGCTCAGTGCTGAGCTGAGCGGGGCTGGCAGTGACGGCCACAACGACAGCGATAACAGAGGCGAGGAGGATGAACATCATGTTGATTCTGAGAGCGTGAGAGCGGGCGAAGTGGGCGTGCTGTGGATGAGCTGCTTGACAAACCCACCGTCTCGAGTACGAGCCTTTTGTACTTGCCGAGTGACCCACGTCTTCTGTCTCAGTCATGTGCTCTTCTCGAAACCTCGAGTTGATTCAATGTTCATCTCGGCCGGTAGTCGATCGACTGCTTCTAGCTTGCCGCATGCATGGAGTATGAGCTTGGGCCTATTGCGGGCATCAGCGCCACCTTCTCGCGTCAAAGGACGCTTCTCGTGTCACTAGATTCTCGGCACAGTTTTTAGGACGTAACAGAAATGGGCATCTCGGAGACACGTTCCAGGCAGAGAGCTTACATCCGCTTTGGCTCTACAGATAGACGTCGCAGCTGTGAATCTACACATTCCGTCTGTTGAGATTATGAGGAACCGCGTGTTCAGCGGGGACCGAGGCAGTTAGTGATATGTCAAGATTCTCGTGAAACGTCACACCGAAGCATGCATCGCTCATTGGTAGTAGACTGCGGCTGGAATGCGGCTAGAAGCAGCAAATGCACGCTGCTTCCCGCGCCGCGAACACGGGCCCGAGTGCTGAAGAATGAGCTAGAATCTCGTGAGGTCTTGCATTCTGTGGAGCTGTGACATCTGAGCTCCGTCTCAGCTTTCTGTACAGAGTATGAAACATATTTCGAATAGCGTTCTGGGCCAGGGTCGAAAGTCCGAAGACACGTCTAGCAGCTCCGACCACTCACCGCGCCCCCAGAGCATTATCGCAATCAAGCAGTCGAACACTATGCAGTTCGAACCAAAACAGCGCCGCGGCATGTCATTGTGACTGTCGTTCTACAAGTTCCGCGTTTTGCACTCGAGAAGCTAATGCAGTATCGTGTCTAGTATTTCATGAATGCGAGTTTTTAACATATTGTCCCGCGCCACCTCGCACGCGAAATCTACACTCCGGTTCGGGGTGCTCTCGACGGCAGATTAGACATTGTGAGAGGTTGGCCGATGGTTTCGGGGAAGGCGTGGCAGCATGGACAAACCAAAGTCGATATAACGCGAGAAGACCAGATACCTCTTGATCTCCTTGCCGCCGTTGTTGCCCAGTCGTCGTGCAAGATCGCGGTTGGGAAAACCGGGGATGATGCTCCGGGCTGTGATTACGAGCAAAGGCAGGCGATAATGCGTCGAACATTGAGTAGACGAACAATAGTGACGAGCAAGGCATGTATCAGTTTCATCACGAGCCACACCTCAGCCCCGAACGCACCTCGACCACCCACGTCCGACGGGAACTGCAGCAGTTCTTGTAAGATTATTTGATACGTCGTTTCGACGCTCTCGTCGTAGAACGGCGGGAGACCCCTCTGCAAGTGTACGAGTTAGAGTAGATCAGCCAAATCAGAAAACCGACAAAACGTACCATCATCTCGAGCGACAAGACATCGAGGGTCCACAAGTCGACGGTCGTTGTGTATCCCTGGAGCCTGCGGAGGAGTTCAGATGCGATGTATTCGGGTACGCTGCTGAAAACGGATCAACGCCCTTCCGAAAGCGCAAGAGAATGGGAGAGGAACGCAGTGTCGGCCTTGTCCTATTCACCCATGTTGAGCTTGTGGATACCAGAATCGCAGAGAGTTATGTAGCCGGTGTAGTCGAGGAGGACGTTTTTGGGTTTGAGGTCGCTGTAAGGGCGGCGAGTTAGTGATCTGCATGGTGATCGCAGGCGGTAGTGGGAGGGCGGACAACAGGGTTGAAGTTGATCAACGCGAGCGCGCGCGAGTCTACCATGAATGACGCAACCGTCGTCGTCGTCGTCGTGCTGAGCACGCGTCCTTGCCGCGCTCACACGATGTAGTGCAGCCACCAGTTGCGTTTGCGCGAGACGCTCTCGCGGGTGGAGCGGGTTCTGGTGGTGTGGGCGTGGGTGCTCTTGGCGAGTGCGCGTTGGGTGGCGTCGAGAAGCGCCGTGCTTGCAGGCAACGACATCCCACGACCTTGCATGATCTGAATGATCAGCAGGTCATGCGCTTCTGAAGATGTGCGCGGTGGTGTAGACTTGGGCGTTGTGGGGCGTGAACGCGCCGTTCGTAGTTCCGTTCTGCACGCGCGAGCTCATCACAACGTCGAGAAATCGGGGTCAGAGTGTGTGAGAGTATCCGGTCACTGCCGCGTCGCTCTTTCCCTCTTCACTTTGTTACCACCAGCAACCGTTCCTTCAGACTCTAATTCTACATAGCACTTCGTCCGGCCGACCTACCAACCCGAAACCAACACAACAGCCCATTTTGCACCTCCCAATCGCGTTCTTCCTTAAGCAGCTCGTCGCTTGAACAATGAACAAGAGCCTCGCATATATATGGATCGCCGTTCAATTCGAATCCCACAGCAGGCGGAAATCGCTCGACTCCTTGTCACAGAAAAGCTAAAGCGGTCATGACATGACTTCTCGTCCTCGCCATCAATCTATTATTCGACGCACATCGCAAGCAGCATGTACGTACTCTACCTGCTCGCTATGCGCAGAGAATATCACTGTAACGACGTCCTTCTCCTGGGTTCTTCGTATCCCAACCACGCTTCTGGGGTATTGATACTGGATTCTGGCGATGAAGGTGTCACGTTCGGCAATACCGTCTCGTCCCCATGCATC
>Ga0247815_10004219_pt1 | contig 10132 bp, 8 predicted proteins | sample UWRJL194509B1_FD_181014 | JGI IMG/M metagenome (GOLD analysis project Ga0247815, IMG submission 181014) | Plant litter microbial communities from Arlington Agricultural Research Station in Wisconsin, United States - UWRJ-L194-509B-1 | ecosystem: Environmental > Terrestrial > Plant litter >... | reverse complement strand
TGTTTTCACTGGTTTAAGCAGTGTGTTGCTAAAAATTTTGAAAACGTCTTTCACCTGTTCGGCCAGCTCACGGGTTGGTACCAGTACCAATATATTTGCATGCCGGTCTTTTAAACCAACCATTTGCTTTTGCAAATTTGTCAGCAGGGGCAGAACATAACCAGCGGTTTTTCCGGAGCCAGTTTTAGCAATGCCCAATACATCTTTTTTGCTTAAAATAGCTGGCATTATAGCTGCTTGAATTGGTGTAGGAGTAGTGTAATTCTGATCTGCCAACGCCATTAACAAAGCAGGGGATAGACCAAGGGAACTGAAAGGCATAGTGTTAGTATTTATATTGAGGCGCAAGTTACCTAATAAATGAATAGTGTATACAAAATGGCTTCACAATTTGATTAGTTGTGGTTTTCACTTCTGCAACTTCTCTTTCAGCTCTTTAATCTCCTGTTCCAGGCTGGCGATGTAACGCTGTTGTGGTTCCATTAACTCGCGTACTTCATCCATGCTATATTTAGGATTGATATGCTGCGGACAATTCCAGTCGTAGGCTCTAATCTTAAAGATCATCATCCATTCAGGTTTAAATTTGTAGTCCTTCGGACGAAGGAAATCATAAAGATCACTGTCTTCGTGGAGCTCAACAATCTCAGCTTCGGCATAAATTTTTAATCGTGCTTTGAGTACATAAGACAGCAGGATTAGTGAAACTTTAGGGTTTTGCGATATATTGCCGCTGGAGATATATTGGCGGTTTCCAATAAAGTCAACTATTCCAATGGTAGATTTATCTATAACTTTAATGAAACCTTTTGGACCGCCACGGTGCTGTATATAGGGAAAGCCATTTTCACCGAACGATGCGATATAAAAGCTATCTATCTGAGCTATAAAGTCTGTTTCAGCATCAGTTAAGCCATCTACGTAACTCATTTTCTGCACCCGTTCATAGCTGAAGCGGCTACCCAATTTTTCCTGCAATTCTTTTACGGCATCTGTAAATGCCAGTTCAGAGTAGTTCATCTTATTTTATGTTAGTTTTGCGCATATGATACTTCTGATACAAAGATAACTTAGTGAAAAATTATAAACAACAAAGTTGTGCAGGATGTGATCAGGTATTGAATGCTCAATAATTATTAAATGCTTTATTATGGAACAGAAACTTCCGCTGCCACCATTTAACCTGGAAACAGCGAGTCAAAAAGTACAATTAGCCGAAGATGCCTGGAATAGCCAGGATCCAGTTAGGGTATCTCTTGCATATACCACAGATACAGAGTGGCGCAACCGGTCAGAATTTATTAATGGAAGAGAAGAGGTAGTTAAGTTTCTTACCGGCAAGTGGAAAAAAGAACTGAACTACAAACTCAAAAAAGAGCTATGGGCATATAATGATAACAGAATCGCAGTTAGGTTTGAATATGAATACTGTGATATTAACGGCAACTGGTTTAGGGCATATGGTAATGAAAATTGGGAATTTGACGTTAATGGCCTCATGCAGCGGAGGTATGCCGCTATCAATGACCTCTCTATAAAGGAGAACGAACGTAGGTTATAACCCTGTGTTGTACTCCACATCCAATTGAACCAACTATGGTAGCAATATACTGGAAAGAATCGTTCAGTATATTGTTTGCCTGCAATAAACTTCCGTATTTGGCCTTTCTGGCCAATTTTGATAAAATATCATAACCTTTAGGAAAGATATTGGAATACACAAGCCGTTCTGAGACTAATTTTGTGTGTTAACCAAATAAGGTCCGATTTCTCTATTAAACTGGATTTCAAACCCTATTCCTAAAGTATGAAAAAAATCTATTTCTTAACTATCTTTCTGTTTTCGGTTGCTTTTGTCAACGCACAAACCCGTGCCTTAAGTGGGAGGGTACTGGATGCAGGCAACAGCGACCCATTAATTGGCGCTACAATTACCCTGCAAGGTACCGCAACCAGACAGCTCAGCGACTCCAACGGAAAGTTCAGTATCAATGTGCCAAACGGCCAAAATGCAACTATCGTTGTAAGGTATATTGGGTATGCGGATCAAACATTAACTTTTAACCCCAATGACCAGGATGTTACTATAAAACTTGCAGTACAGCAAAACTCACTGGATGACGTTGTTGTGGTGGGATATGGCACGATTAAGCGCCGGGATCTCACGGGATCAGTAGCAACAGTTAAAGCATCAGACATTGTTAAGGCACCTACCCATAATGCGTTGGAAGCTATACAGGGGCGAGCACCGGGAGTTGACATTACCCGAAGCTCCGGCAATGCGGGGGCGGGGGTTAATATCCAGATAAGGGGTACACGTTCTATACCTAATGCATTGAATACGGCAGGTGGAATAAATCCAAATGCGCCACTATTAGTTGTAGATGGAGTGCAAAACGGGGGAAGCATTAATAACATCAACCCGAATGATATAGAAAGTATTGAGGTCTTGCAAGACGCAGCTTCTACCGCCATTTATGGATCACAAGGTGCAAATGGAGTAATTATAGTGACCACCAAAAAGGGAGTAACCGGAAAAGCAAAAATTTCATATAGCGCATATTACGGAATAAATGGCTGGACTAAATTTCCACAACCCAGACTAGGCGAAGATTATTTAAACTTACGCCGTGAATCTTACCGTGATCCGGCAACGGGCATCATCCCGGCAGATAATGTTGTTTTCCCAAATGCAGGCGAACTGGCAGCTGTGCAAGCCGGGCAGTTCGTGAATTGGATAGATCTGGCCACACAAAATGGAAAGCAACAAAGCCACACGATTAACGTGCGCGGTGGCAGCGAAAATACTAAGGCTTTCTTTTCTGTGGGCTACTTTAAAGAAGAGGGCCAGCTGGCAAACAACAATTATAACCGATACAACTTTCGCTACAATATTGATCATAAACTGAACAACTGGTTTAAAACAGGTATAGTTGGTCAGTTGGCGTTTAATAAAACAAACGCCCGTCGCGATCCTTTATCGATTGCTCTAACAGCGATTCCACTTGGAACACCGTTTAATGGCGATGGCTCTATCAATACTTTTCCTATAGCAGGCAATACCAGTACCATTAGCCCCATTACCGATTTGAGACCCGGCGCATCTGTAGACGTGACTACTGGTAGTGAGATTAATGCCACGGGTTATGCAGAACTATCCCCAATCAAGGGACTGACCTTTAGAAGTAATTTAGGCGTAGTGCTGGGAAGCAGCCGTCGTGGTCAGTTTAACGATCCTTTCTCTCTGGCGCAAAACAATCTAAGGTACTCTGCAGCCTCAGTAACCAACCAAAGTTCACGTTATTACAACTGGGACAATGTCCTTACTTATAACCATGAAATACAAAAGCATAGCTTCTCTGTGACTGCCATTTCCAGCTATATACACAGTGAAGCCGAGGAAGCGTTTGCGGGCGGTATCAGGCAAGTGTTATCATCACAGTTGTTTTATAACCTGGCCAGTACAGAATCAACCAGTCGTACCACCAGTTCAGGTTTTACACGGTATGATTTATTAGCTTACGCCGGACGTATTAACTATAGTTTTGATGGAAAGTATCTATTCCAGGGTTCTATCCGCTGGGATGGTGCCTCAAGATTGGCGCCCGGTCATAAATGGGACTCGTTTCCGGCGGTATCCGCTGGATGGGTGATTAGTCGTGAATCATTTATGAAAGATGTTAAGCAGATTGATAACCTGAAACTAAGAGCAAGTTATGGCATCACAGGTAATTCCACCATTAAGCCGTATGATACCCAAAGTCTTCTCAATACAACAAATATGGGTTTTGGTGATATTCCAGCACCTGCTTATACTTTCAATGGTAATATTGTATCGCCTGACCTCGGCTGGGAAAAATCACGCACGATAGACATTGGTACAGATGTCACAGCATTTAAAAGCAGGGTTACTTTAGGCTTTGACTGGTACCTTACAAAGACATCCGACCTGTTATATCCGCGTGCACTGCCTCAGTCAACAGGACAAACAACGGTATATCAAAACATTGCTTCAACTCAAAATCAGGGTGTGAATATCATACTCTCAACAGTTAACCTTCAGACCAAGAATTTCAAGTGGTCATCAACAGCAACATTCTCGAAAAACAATGAAAAAATAACCAAACTTGTGGATGGTCGTAATATCATCAATACCGAGGAGAATTCTCTTCTCATCGGATCACAGGTACAATCTTATTATGTATATAAAGCCACCGGCATTTGGCAGCAATCGGACATGCCAATTACCACTTCTCTTAACGGTGTAACATTTAAACCAGGTGATATCAAGGTTGAAGACGTTAACGGAGATGGAAAGATAGACATTAATGACGATCGCAAAATAGTGGGCCATCAGCAGCCCAATTGGTATGGTGGTTTGCAGAATACATTTAATTACAAAGGTTTCGACCTCAACATTTTTTTGATGGCGCGTTATGGACAAACGGTAAAAGGAGAGTTTATTGGTCGTTATAATCCATCCGGTGAAGCGAATGGTCCAGGTAACTTTAACTATTGGACAATAAAAAATCCCTCCAACGATTTCCCTCGTCCGGGCCGTGGATCACTCAACAACCTGTATCCGAATACTTATACTTCACTGCTGTACATAGATGGCTCCTTCCTGAAGATTAAGAATGTATCATTGGGATACACTTTGCCAAAAAACGTAACCGAAAAATTCAAAATCAGTACTTTAAGATTCTATGCCACTGCATCTAACTTATTTACCTATTCAAAAAATCCATTGTTGAAAGATTACGATCCTGAAAGGGGAGGTGCAGAATCTTCGCCATTAGGCCGTCAACTTGTGTTCGGTGTAAATCTTGACTTCTAAAACCAATCTGAATTGTTATGAAAAATTATATATATAAAATTGCTGGGCTGAGCATTTTCGTTATCGCTACACTGTCATGTACTAAAAACCTCAATGAATACAACCCAGGTGGTGCTACATCTGATGCTACCTGGACAACGCCTGAAGGTTTTGTGACTGCAGTGAATGGAGCTTATCAGGAGCAGCGCGCCTATTATGGTAAAGAGGATGGAACCCTGGTATCAGAAGGTGGTACCGATTTGTGGTTTACTGCCAATAAAATAAGTTTTGCCAACCAGGTCACCAAATATATTGGCTTAACGCCAGCCTCACCGAGCTCAGCGGGTACGATATTCCGGTTATTCTACCGGGCTATTAATCAATGTAACGCAGGGATCAACCGCATTGATGGCGCAGGATTTTCAGATCAGGCAGATAAAAACCGGAGGTTGGGTGAACTGCGCTATTTACGTGCCTTTTATTACTGGCACATTGTAGAGCAGTTTGGCGGTGTTAACCTTCGTACAACAGAAACACAAAGTGCAGAATTAACCGCGACCCGCAGTTCGGTCAGTGCCTTCTATGACCTCATCATCGGCGATCTTAAATTTGCAGTAGATAATCTTCCTAATTCAAGTTTTTGGGGTTCTGAGTACAGCAGGGCATCTAAAAAATCGGCCTTAGGAATGTTGGCGAGGGCTTACCTATCAAGGGCTTATTATGCTACCGGGCAGGAACGTACAGATTACCTCACACTGGCGCGCACTACGGCAAACGATGTAATTGCACGGAAGGCTGAGCTGGGCACTGATTTATGGGCTTCCTCGGCCGATTTATGGAATCCGGCAAATAATAAAAACAATAAGGAAGCACTGTATATCATCAGTAATTCTACCAATGCTCAGTTAGATTACGATGCAAATGCTAACCGGTTACATGCCTGGTATCTTACAACCTACAGCGGCAGGCCGGGTTTGGTTAGAAGCCTTGCCTACGGTTTTGATGGCCAGAAACGTTTACAGCCAACACGGTTTTTACTAAATCTGTTTAACGAACAGATAGACGGGCGTTACGCTGCATCTTTTCAGGAAACCTGGACGGCAAATAATGCATTCACCTGGAATGCGAGTACAGCGACCACATATGGAAAAGCAGCCGCTGTGATAGGTACGGCCCTTGTGCCGGGAACAAGTCGTGCAATGGAATTGACGAAACAAGTAGTGGCCGATAAGGCGACTAAACCATGGGTGCTTTACGATATCAATGATCTTTACAATACAAACGGTACGATTAAATCACTGACTGATTTTGTTCCACTGAAAAAATTTCTGGATGCCAGTCGTACGGCTGTAGATGGCCAGCCTGGATTTGCTGACATTATGGTCATCCGTTTGGCGGAAATGTACCTGATATCAGCAGAGGCGGAATTTCAGCTGGGAAATTATGGCGCAGCGGCAACGCAATTGAACGTACTGCGTACACGGGCCGCTATTAAAACCCCGGTTAACCAGACAGCTGCAATGCAAGTTACTGCTGCAGAAGTACAAACGGGGGGAATTGATTTTATACTGGATGAGCGCGCACGTGAACTTTGTGGCGAGCATCTGCGTTGGTACGACTTAAAACGTGTGTTTAACGGCACTCAGTTTGTTAACCGTATCAAATTGGATAATCCAGACATAGCAGATGTACAGCCCTTCCATCGTTTACGGCCGGTGCCACAGGTGGAATTAAATGCCTTATCTAATGGTGCTGAATTTGGCCAAAATGAAGGTTACTAGGAGGCCAAATTTAATTTAACAAACACCATTTAATGTTAATGTTTGAAAGATTGGGCAAAAGATGCAATTTGCATTAAAGCAAAAAACCTCAGAGAAATCTGAGGTTTTTTTATGTGATCCCGCTGGGATTCGAACCCAGGACCACTACATTAAAAGTGTAATGCTCTACCAGCTGAGCTACGGAATCAATTCCCTTTGTTTAAGGAGGTGCAAAGATAGAAATTATATATTAAGTTGCAAATATATCTGAAAATAAATATTTGAATGGTATTAGATCACTTCACTGATCCGGCACAACCTATCCAAAATTAATGAGTGTTGTGGATACAGTGCCTTCAATTCGTCTTTTTTGCCCATCTCAAATTCAGTAAATTCAAACCCAGGGGCTACCACACAGCTCATCAATGTAAAATTTTTACCGGAGGGTACCTCTGCAGCAAACCACAAACCAGCTTCAACAACAACCGACAAACTCCCGGATTCAGTATCCGACAGCTCATGTGTTGTGTAAACACCATCCTGATCAATTACATGAACCAAAACTTGAACACCTTTATGAAAATACCAGATCTCGTCTGAAAGCAATTTGTGAAATCCAGAGTAGTCTTTACCTTCAAGCAGGTAATAAATAGAAGTACAGGCTTGTTTTATCGTGTCTGAAGAAGGTCTCGTAACTTGTACAGCAGAGCGAAATACTTCTTTATAATAACCTCCTTCTGGATGAGGCTGTAACTCCAGCCTGTCAATCCAGTAAGAAGCGAAGTGCAAATTTATATCTGTCATCATAAAATTTTAAGAATGGTACCGGGATCAGGCTACTTCAAGCCTGCAATTAAATTCTTCAAATAAAACGTTAAAATTAAAAAATCAGTCTTCTTCTTCCAGATAAATCTCGTGAACCAGGAATTTAACTTTGGCAACAGGCTCCAGCAACTCGGAAATATCTTCAGAATCTATACCGTAAATGGTTTCGTCATCGTCCATAACCACAGAATCGGGGATCAGCTCAAAAAACTTTACTGCCATATCCGTATCCAGTTCAACCAGCTTAATATATTTTACACCGCTTTCTTTCCAGTCATGAAGAATTTGCGCATTAAACTGCACATAAGGATTGCTTTGCTCATTTTCCATAAAACAAAGCTAATCTATTTTTTCAGGCGACCAGTGTTTAGTTGGTTTCATAAATTCATATCTTCAGCCCCAATATGCTTTTTGAGGAAGAAGATAAAAATTATTGGGAACAAATGCGCCTTGGAGATAAACAGGCATTATTTGAGCTATACAATAAAATGTATTTTCACCTGATCCGTTTCGGATTAAAAATAAACGCAGACGATGAACTGGTAAAAGACTGCGTGAACCAAATTTTTCTTAATATGTGGGACAAACGTGATCGACTACAGCCTGTCGAAAATGTCAAATCATATTTGATGACTTCGCTACGGCGGTGCATGCTGGACCAGTTAGCTTACATAGACAAAACTAATGTTGCATTCAATCAAATGGGGGCAGAGGAAGATTGGGAAGAACTCTCCTATGAGGAGATCATTATTAAGGTACAACAGGATGAAGAACTCAAAGAGAAGCTGGGTACGGCAATCAAACAGCTTACCCCAAGACAGATCGAACTGATTCAACTCAAGTTTTTTGAAGGTTTGAGCTATGAACAGATCGCAGAAAAAACATCTCAAACAATTAAAACATCATACAATACTATTTATGATGCTATAAAAACGCTAAGAAAACTCCTCAAATAAATTATTTTATTAAAAAATGTAAATTTTCTTAGGGAAAATTTAAAGTTTCTCCGTCTATAGGGTAAAACTATCCCTATGCAAATGCCAAATGATGATTTTTCTATCGAAGAATTGGTTTGTAATGAATCTTTCCAGCGCTATTGCGTAGGTTCTGATCTTGAAACCCAAATTTTATGGAATGACTGGATCAATGAGCGACCACAAAAGACATCTGACTTTGAAGAAGCAAAGAAAATAGTAGGAATTCTTACCGCCAAACAGGGGAGCAGGATCCAGCAGCTTAGAGATTTACGCGGCGGTATTAAACAGCGGAATGCTTTCAGTAACCTGCTCTCACCTGCTCCGGATACCAAACAAACCGCACCACTAAGAACTTACAGATTATTTAAATACGTTGGTGCAGCTGCCGCGTCGCTAGGTATTTTGATCTCCTTCTCCCTTTTCTTTGCTAAAAGAGAAAACTTTTCAGAATCACTTTCCTTATTTGCTGTACATAACGCCGGCAGCAGTATCAACTCGGGAAATGCACCGCGCAAAACGATATTTCTCGCTGATGGCACGCTGATCACCCTGGCAAAAGGAACCACCATCAGGTTAACCAAAAATTTTAATGCTGGAAAAAGGGAACTATGGCTTTCTGGTGAGGCTTTTTTTGATGTTAAACACGACAAAGCACATCCATTCATCGTGCATACTGAATTTAATGACATTAGGGTACTGGGCACAACTTTCAATGTAAAGGCCTATGCAAATGCTACCTCTATGGAAACAGCCCTCATCAGAGGAAGTGTACGTGTAGAATCTAAAAAATATGCCGGGTACTCGGTAACGTTAAAACCCAATGAGAAGTTGGTCACCCGGGATCAGCAAGCTCCTCAAACCGCCGCTAAACAAAAGGTTTTCTATGTCTCGTCTATCAAAAATGAAAGCCTGGCACAAAAGCCTGAAGAAATTCAATGGGTAAGAAACCGCCTGGATATAGAAAACGAGCCATTATCCGCTATTGCTACAAAACTTCAAAAATGGTATGGTATTGAGATTCGCATCAAAGATGATCAGGTTAAAAATTACCGCTATTCAGGGGTCTTTGAAAATGAAAATATCATTAATACACTGGAAGCATTGCAATTATCTTATCCATTTGAATTTAAAATTCAGGACAACACTATTACCATCAGCAAATAACCAACCAATATAGCTCAACAACCAAACCAATCACTATGACGAAAACTATACTTTTAGAGCGCTTGAATAAGCATGCCCTTACTAAAAGGGTATTACTCACGATGAAACTGACCTGGATGATCGTCATGATCATGTGCATGCAAGTTTCGGCAACAAGTTTTGCCCAGCAAAAAATCAGTATTACAGCAAAACAAGTGAGTATCAAAGCTCTGCTGAAGACAATTGAAAATCAAACCGAATATCGCTTTGTATACAGCAATAATGCACTGGCAAACGATAAAAAAATCAGTGTCAACATACACGAGGTTTCTCTGGATGAGGCAATGAGAACGCTGTTGAAAGAAACAGGCCTGACCTACACATTAAAAGAAAGCAACCTGGTGGTGATCTATGCCAATAAGAAATCAGGCAAAGACGTTGTGGTTTCTGGTAAGGTAACGGACGAGGACGGCCTGGCCCTGCCTGGAGTTTCTGTAAAAGTCAGCGGCTTATCTGTTGCCTCAACCACTGACGGAAGCGGTGCTTTCAGTATTAGGGTACCGGACAACAGTGCCAGCCTTGAATTCACTTCTATAGGGTATATCAAACAG
>Ga0247815_10004218_pt1 | contig 10133 bp, 6 predicted proteins | sample UWRJL194509B1_FD_181014 | JGI IMG/M metagenome (GOLD analysis project Ga0247815, IMG submission 181014) | Plant litter microbial communities from Arlington Agricultural Research Station in Wisconsin, United States - UWRJ-L194-509B-1 | ecosystem: Environmental > Terrestrial > Plant litter >... | reverse complement strand
TTTCATCGCCGGACTCATTTTATTCCTTTGGACCCTAGACCGCATTGTCGCGGGTCTGGTCCTTGCCATAACTGGTGGCGCTATGTTGTTGTACCTTGGTGCAACAATTGCCCCATTGTGGATCGGAACGTTCCCGACCATGACACCCCTACTACGCCAGGTATACACACTCTCTCACACTACATACGGTGCAATATGGCGGCTGCGAAATCCCGGAAGCGCATACGAGGTTCCGATCGCTCCCTTTGACCTCGGTGCATCGATATTCGATCCTGCATGGATGGACGCCCAAGTCATATGCACGATGGTGTCTGCGCTTCCGGCGGAGGAGGATATATGCGTGGCGCTTCAGGCCATTGGCTCGCTGGACCCTCAAGCTCATCCAGTCCCGTCAGATCGAGAAACTTTTCACGGAGGAGCCGACAAAGGGTTGGAACGCCTGGCGGCACCACTTCACACCCAATGGCTTCAACTTGCGGTACAAACTCACTTCGAGCGTTTTATCGAGAGCACCTTTGATCTTTGCGATGTGTCCCTGTGGCTTCGCACCGCTGCATTCGTCAATGCCAACCTCACCATCGCCAATTGGCGGATTGATCAATGGATGAAATCCCCGACGCATGATGTTGGCCTACTTTCAGCCTTCCAGCTCTACAAGGAAGACACAGTTTTTACAGTTGCTGAACTTCCTCGCTCAGACCATGTCTCGCCAGACGAACTGGAATCGCTCCCATTTCTCGCCTCCAACATCCTGATCCTCACATCGAGGCGTATTGACACCATGTCACTGCATATCTGTACAGTGCTGTTCACGATGATTGCGCCATACATGACGGCAAACCCATCGAAAGAACAGGAACGGTACTTGAAGGTGATTCCTCTATTGCTGCAGCGCATAGAAGACATCGCAGACCGCAATAAACTGGCCGAGAACTCGTATATGCCGGTTCCTTACATCCACATGCGCCATTCAGCTGCATTTGGAGCATTTAGAGCTCTCAACATCTTTGGTTTACTCCTGAGCCAGGACTCTTCCATGATCAAAAGTCTTCGTTGTGCACAGCCCATCGAACATGCTATATGCGCCGCATTTTACCTGATGAAGTGGGCACAATATAACGTGGGGTGGCAGGACCGCTGTCGCGCACTAGCATTCTTGGCGACCCCCGCGTTCTCGAAGTACGAGTGGCCCGAACCTTGCCTCAAAACGGTAGTCAAGATCTTCGTCAGCGACTATTTCCGTCCCCAGGATAATTCGTCCTTATCACCAGACCTCGTCGCTCGAATTCTGCACGCAACTATTGTGCAGTGCCGCGGAAGCGGCCGCGGACAGAAATTACGTTACACAAAGACTGACGCGGGTAGATTTAGCACGCTGCTACTTGCCATCAGAACCCTGCGGTCTGTGTGGTCTCAGTTCCCGTTGTTGACCTGTGCCGAACACGAGGAAATGCTCGTGGGAGCTGGCTCGATAGAGGCTGCCACATACAGTCGGCTCCTTGGCTGGCTACATTCCTTTACCGATAGAACATCGGAGACCGACGGAGCAGCCGAGACGGTCTCTACATGGAATCTAGTTCGCGACATTGTGCCGCTCGGGCAACCTCTAGTCCGCGAGGCTGTCACGCAGCTGTGTATAATTCACCGATCTGACCCGACAGTCGACACAGAACCAATGTTCACGCAGCTTCTCCGTGACACACACAACAAACCAGATCACACTGGTTTGACGGCCGACTGCACATTTGGAGAGGATGGTGTCTTTGAGACGTTTAAAGCGGATTTAACAATCGCACAGCATGCGAAAGAGGTCTCGCCGAAGTGGTGGGCAGCGGCTGCAGAGCAAATGCGGTCCATGTCAGCTCCACGAGCTCAGAAATCAGATGCCGAGTTTGCAACACTCGCAGAATTCGCTGATAAAGTAGAGGCAATTGGGCCGTGTACCAACTGTCGGCAAGGCAATATTTTCGAGGTTCCACGTGCTGAGGTACTCGCAACCCCGGTGGACGTGACTGCACTTCGAGGTGAAGAAGAAGGAGTTGAGTGGCCCAAACCTTCAAAAATGCATTGGATGCCCAACGTGAGACGGCGTTTCCGTGGAGAGCAGCAAGGCATCGTATAATGCGTGGCGCACCGACTGTTGTAAATACAAAGAATGCATGAAGAACTATGCCACTGGTTTGTGACTGAGAAGCGGACGTGGGGATTCGGGCAGACAAAAGTCGAAAGTGGATCTCGCGTTCGCCTTGGCGCAGGCCCCGGATGTCATTCCGGCCTCGTAGGACCAATCGAAAACACAGGAGAGCCTGTAGCTCGACGCGTGAATAGCGAAGGTTAGTAGATTGGCGCAGTATTGGGACGTGAAAACAAGGAGGAGAGAAGATCGCAGCAAGATCTCGGCAAATAGATGTCAGATGAATAAATTCCAGCTCGTCAACATTCACGGGTACTGAGTTTCTCGTCCTCTTCAACCGCGGCTTTAAACTGCTGCATGTCTTGAACGACACACCTACGTCTCTCGCCACGGTCAAACGTTCATCATCACTCCGCGAGACAAAGGTCATACATCCATACGCATGTGTAGTGGGAGCATACGGAGAAGCGAGCACAAAGTAGACTACTGCAACGTACATCAAGCAACGCAAGCGGCCAAGCACCACCACAAGCAACATTCAACCACGATCACCACCGCCAAGACAAACGACCGCGAGAATACAAGATATGCTACGTCAACATCTCTGAACAGCACGCGACGGAAGAAGAACCACTCACCCAAAGAAGTTTTTGCTCAGATGGTCCACTCGAACGGCAGCGGGACCTTTGTCTGGGGTGCGTTCTCGCCGGTGGCGGAAACGACGTAGGCGCCGCGTGGCTGGCCGGGTTGGCGCTTGAGCGGAACACGCTCTGTTGAGCGAGTCAGGGGAGGGACAGGACGAGAGGAAGACATAGAGGCCGCACCCGAGCCGTTCGTCTTGCACTCTGCCTTCTTGGCGTCGTTGCTCTTGACGCGGTCGAGAAACTGCTGAAGACAATTGGAGTGCTTGATGTGCTCCGTGCGGATGTTTACGCGCTATACGGGTGAAGGAGGGATGAGGGTCAGCCGCGGCTGAGCGAGCCAGGGGTCATGACCCCCCGGGGAAGAGGACGGCACAGCAGCCAGTCGACACGCAGATCACGGCATTACAATGCCAGAGCTCCGCACCGTGCGCACAGCGCAGTGCCAAGGGATCGACAGCCACGTCCCACTCGTCAACTCGCTTGCGCTCGTTCCTCTTGCAAGCCAATCGAATCCCGACTCACCTTCTCCAGGTACCTGTTCCCGACGATCTTGTGAATGATAACACCGACAGCGCGAAGAGTGACGTTGTAGACGATTCCGGTGCGGCCGTGGTAGTACTTGTGAGGCATACCGCGCTGGCGTTGGCCTTGATGTCGACGATGTCGCCGACCTGGTAGATGATCAGGTACGTCGACATCTTGATCAGGCCGGACTCTGTTGACGTGTTCGAAGTGGAAGGAAGTGGGATGAGGGGCGGCGCAGGTGTGACATGAATGATTACGATGAGGCAGGAATACGAAGAAGACGAGGTCGTGAAAGGTTGTTTGGGTGTTGGGAATGCGAGAACGAGGACGGTACGCGCAAAGAAAGATACGCCGCGATGCACAAAAACGCTCAGAGTAATGAAACGATTCAAATGCGAGGCAAATGTCGCAGAGGGCCGAGGAGGAGGATCACCAGGTCGTGTATCGTGGAGGTAAGGGAATGACAGGTGCGCGTGCGATGCTTTATGGAAATACACGCAGATCTTATACGCGCAGCACATGATGGGCGGCAGATAGAAAGCGAGATCGGGGCAAGGTGTAAGGTGTCGAGTTTGCAGATTGTGGCGCAGACCGGCGAGGAGAACAGCGCACACAGGAAAATGCGTAGACAAGCGAATACACAAGCGAGGCCAATCAAATGAGTTTAAGGTAGCAGCGCAAGAATCGAGGAATATGCAAGAACACAGAGCAAAAACATCGTCAGCACCCCCTCGACCAGGAAACCCAAAATGTAACGCACAATCGCTACGCACCCTGAAAGCCCGCTTGAACATGTGGCGCGTACGCGCACGGTAACCAAACGAGTTCGGCATTCTTTGGAGCTTTGGCGGCCGTTGTGTGGTGGGATCCTGGTCCGCGTCCTTCAATACGCATTGACCTTTCCCCTGCGCTCACCCCGCCTGCGTGTGAAGCCTAACCCAAGCATCGTTTTCCAAGTACGCATGGAGAGTTGGTGAGTGCAACCATATCGGACGGTAGGGGCGCTGTCAAAGCCAAGGTCCAAACATTTCATCTCCGCTCCAAGCCCGCCCGCCGGCACGATGCGATAGCTCCGGTACCCCACAACGCAGTGCGATTGACGCGTGTATCGATGCAGGGCTGGTGCCTGTCGTCGTAAAATAAAGAAGGAACAGAGGAAACATTTTCTGCTCAAACCCACCTCGCGTCTACCGACATCCGACTTGCCAGAGGTCCGTCTTCCGGTACGGAGCGAACTGTCACTATTCTGACTGTGATATTTTCAGATGCCTACCGCTCGTGGCTTCGTCAAGTGTGACGGAAACCGCATCACCGGCACCTTTCATGTCGACAATGACCCACGCCACCTCTCCTTCGACGTCGAGCCTCCCAACGAACTTTTCGAATGCACCAACGCGACACTCACCTACAGCACCGTCGACCAATTGACTGGATTTTGTACCTGGTCGGGCACAATCAACCAGACCAATCTCAGATTGAGGCTTGGTGGCGGCGTTTCCATCGCCGGGTCGCTCGACACGCGACGACCTACGTCGGTCCTCGTGCGTGGGACAGGGACCTGGAAGGCAGCCAGTCCGCGTTTTCTAGAAGACACCGATCTGGTCAAACAACATGAGGAGATCGGTGGTGAAGCTCCAATCGCGTACGATACGAACCAGGATCCTGCTGAGCCCCCAAGCGAGACGCAAGTCTTAGAGTCGGGAGTTCCAAACAGAACGTATGTACCATCTGATTTTCCTGCATTCCACGTAATGCTGAACATTTTGCAGCGCTATCGATCGACTCGGTGTCGGAGAGTCCGCGATGAACCAACTCACGGTCTGCCCCACGAATTGGGACCGCGACACGATGGCCGACGGAGAGAGCTTTGAACACTCGGAGAGTCGTCTCGATACTGGCTCTTTGCGCAACATGGGGTCAGTTGACGCCAATCTTGTTCCGTGCGCCAGCGTCAAGCCCAGGACACCCGACAACACGAAGAGCGGCATGCGCACCGTCGTTGGCAGCGCGCCACCAACAGAGCTCGCCGCCCAGAACGGTTTGGCTAGACCGAACAGCGCGACTGCTCAGCCTGGCACGAGCTTTGTCCCCTCCGAGCACTTTCGAGAGGTGCAAGCGGAGGTAAACCGCAGGTTGCAGGAGGCGCAGGACAACGCGGCAACGGCGCATGAGGCTATACGTGCACTGGAGCTTGCTTTCAGAGAGCTGCAGAAGAATGTTCCAGAAAGAGATCGCGAGCAGAAGGCACAGGCGGAGCAGCGCAGGCTGGAACGCGAAAACGCGGAGTTGCGTGAGAGTTTGCGCAATGAAAAGGAGGCCCGGATGTGGGATGCAATTCGTGCGCAAGAGTTGGCCGCGCAGGACTCGAGGAAGCTCATGGAGACCATGGCTTGCAAGCATGAACGTTATTCACGCCTCCAGCATGAACAAGAAGAGTCCCCGCGCGACGTGGAGCTGGGCATACAGGGAGCGCAGGCGGAAAGCGCCGTCAACGTCGAGCAGATATGGGATGCGATACGTGCGCAGGAGTCAGTGATCCAACAGCTGGAGAAGAAGGTCGAAGAGCAAACTCGGACGCAGATGGCACACTTAGAGCATCAGCGGGCGGAGTACGCGCCGGCCGAGCACAATGTGGCCGGGCTACGCGAGACTTTGAACGGCGCAAGATATGCTAGAGCTCGGGACGAGACTCTGCAGAATGGGATGGAGGTGGGCGTACGGGATCAGGTTCACGTGCAGGAGCTGAGGCGCCTCATGGAGGTGATGGCTCGCGAGCATCATGAGCGTGATGTACACCTCCAGCAGGAGCGGGATGATTCTGCCCGCGAAATGGAGTGGCGAATCCAGCAAGCACACGAGGAGAGCGCAGTCAGCCTGGCGCAGATGCAGGAGGCGATTCGTGCACAGGAATCCACAATTCAGGAGCTGGAGAAGAAGATCGAAAACCAGACTCACACCCAGAGGGCACAAGCTGAACACAAGCGGGCGGAGTACGAGCAAACTGAGCGCAAATTAGCGGAGCTGCGCGAGGATTTGGATAATGAGAGGGAGGCGAGAGTGCGGGACGAGTGGTTGCACGATGAAAAGGAGGAGGAGACGCGGGATCAGGTTCTCTTGCAGGAGCTTGAGTGCCAAGAGTTGCGAAGTCTCATGGAGGTGATGGCAAGGGAGCAGGGGGAAAGCATTGCTCGTGTCCGACAGGAGCGCCACGAAGCTGCACGAGGGATGGAGAGAAGGCTGCGAATAATGCAGGCTGACATTGCGGACAACGAGACGCGGGCTCAGGAGTTGGCGGGCAAGGTTCAAGAGGATACTCGCACTCAGGCATACCACCTAAGGCTGGAGCGCGAAAAAACGGAGCACGAGATGGCGGAGATTCGTGAGCTCATACACGATGAGAGAACCACGAGTATCCGGGAGGCGGTTTGCGCACAAGATCTTGCGACACAGGAGTTGAACAGACGCGATGAGGCGATAGTTCTCGCGCAGCGTGAACGCGATGAGCGCCTCGAGCAGGAGCACAGGAAAGTTACGCGAGAGATGGAGGGGCAGCTACAACGGGTAAAGGCCGATATTGTGGCGAACGGGGCCCAGGTTCAGGAGGCTCTGCGTGTGCAGCACCTGGCATTCGAGGGGCTGAGGAGCCAAACTGAAGATATGGCTAAGAAACAACAGCTTGGCGATCAGCCCCTCAGAAGAGCCTTCAAAGAGTTCAGTGTTTACAGCTATTCTACACCAGGATTTTGCAGTATTGGACGTAGTGTGGAAAGTATATAATAGCCATCTTGAACGCTGAACAAGATTGCACATGCTTACACCGGTCGAGACCCCGTCGATTGCCGAAATTTGGCTAGATGCTCGTCCTACTGACTGTCCAACAGTGCCCGGCACGACGATTGCACACCCGCATTTGACGACCCGAGAATTCCACAAATGTAAACTTGATGATTACTGATGTATGCGCGGAGAAAGCAATAATGATTATACGCTATCATATGTCAGATTCCTCGAAATTGCTGCAAAGAGTTTCTTGTGCTCACTGCCCACGTCTTTACAGCTCTACCTGTCTTGAACGACACATGTTCGTCTCACACCACGAGCAGCCGTGCATAATCACACCGCAAGACAAAGTTCATACATCCATACGCATATGTGGAGTGAGCATACGGAGAAGCGAGCACAAAGTAGACTACTGCAATATACATTAAGCAGCACGAGTGACCACAAGCAACATGCAAACACCACGATCACCACCAAGACGAGTGACCACGAGAAAAACAAGGCAACTCCACGTCAACATCGTTGGCCAGCACGCGAAAGAACAGGAACCGCTCACTCAAAGAAGTTTTTGCTCAGATGGTCCACTCGAACGGCAGCGGGACCTTTGTCTGGGGCGCGTTCTCGCCGGTGGCGGAAACGACATAGGCGCCGCGCGGTTGGACAGGTTGACGCTTGAGCGGGACGCGCTCTGTTCGGAGCGAGTCAGGGAGGGGCAGAACGAGAAGAAGACATTGAGGTCGCACCGGAACCGTTCGCCTTGCACTCTGCCTTCTTGGCGTCGTTGCTCTTGACGCGGTCGAGGAACTCCTGACGACACTTGGAGTGCTTGATGTGCTCCGTGCGGATGTTTACGCGCTGTGAGAGTGGGTGAGGGGGTCAGCCAGGGGCTGAGTGAACCAAGGATAGGAAAACGCGGTCGAAGAGGAAGGGAGCCATGTTACAAGCAGCATGACAAAGACCGATATCCCAGTAGCGCGGGCCCGGAGAACCTGCGAAAATGTGCCCGCAGAAGAGCACACCGGCGCCCCGAACGACGGCAACCGCAACCCGGAAATCATCAAGCCCAATGCCCTGTCCTCTCTCTGTTGTCTCTCCAAACCCCGAACTCACCTTCTCCAGGTACCTGTTCCCGACGATCTTGTGGATGATGACACCAACAGCGCGAGGAGTGACGTTGTAGACGATTCCGGTACGGCCGTGGTAGTACTTGTGAGGCATGCCGCGCTGCATGGCGGCGTTGGCCTTGATGTCGACGATGTCGCCGACCTGGTAGTTGATCAGGTACGTCGACATCTTGATCGGGCCGGACTCTGTGGACAGTCAGAGTGGTAGTTGGATGGACGTGTAGATAGGGTGAGGAAGGATGAGATGGGTGGGACATGTAGTGTTGATGAAGCGGAGAATGCGCGAAAGATGGGGGCATGGTAGAAGCGTGTTTGGGTGTTGGTAATGTGGATGGTGGTGCGGAGTGACGAGGACGAGGAGGGTGCGGGCAGAAGACACAAGCAGATACGCAGATTCAAACAAAGATTTAGATACCAGGCGAGGGAGGAGCACAAGATGATGAGGTCGTGGAAGGGGATTAGGTATTAGGTGGATAGTGGCGTAGCCGGACGACAGAGAGAACGATGCGCAGAAAAGAAGATACGCCGCAACGCAGACAGACACACGGGATAGTGGAGCGTTTCAAATGCGAGGCAAGCAGCGCAAAATTCAAGGAAGATGGGGAGGAGGCCGTGCGTTCGGAGGTGGTGGAATGGCGGATGTGCGTTCGGTAGATTATGGCAAGACACGCAGATCGTAGAAACGCAGCACATAATGGGCAGCACATGAATAGGGCGAGATCGGGGCAAGGTGTAAGGTGTCGAGTTTGCAGATCGTGGCGCAGACGGACGAGGAGAACAACGCGCGCAGGAAAATGCGCAGATACGCAGATACGCAGATACACGAACAAAGGCCAATTGAGTAGGATGCAAGATAGCAGCACAATAATCGAGGAATATGCAAGAGCAAGGAGCAAAGACATCGTCAGCACGCCGTCGACCAGCACACCCGAAATATAGCGCGCAATCTTCACGCACCCTTGAAGGCCCGCTTGAACATGTGGCGCGTACGCGCGCGGTAACCAAACGAGTTCGGCATGTTTTTAGAAAGGAGGCGGTCGGTGGGGAAAGGTGGTCGGGAGAAACGACGGCGGACAAGACGAGACGAGGACGCGGGCGGTCTGGCGCACGGCTTCCTCCGTATGGGCGGCGGACACGGAGCCAAATCCTGTTCTGTCGACACGGACGGATGTATCCTGATTCGGACTGAGCGCACGCCGCGTTTCTCCTCTCCTCTCGTTCTCGCGGTCTCCGTTTCTTTCCTCCTCTTCACCGACCGACCCGACCCACCCCACAAAAGGGCCCGCTCAAGATGCCGCGCGCTCCTCGTAACCACAACAAAACGTACATTCTAGCAACCTAAGCAGTTCGCCATTTTGCGCGTGTGTCTGTGTTGGCTGACGGTGTTGATGTTGGATAGGTACAAGGTCCCTCGGCGTGCGTATACGTCGTCGCGCCTGGACGCCGAGCTCAAGGTACAGTCTCCACGTCGAGCTGTAGAGTGGCCAAGCGCTCACTATTCACCTATTTTGTGATTGTCCGTCGGTTCTTTGAATCGATGTGTGGCATGTCCGGCCTCTCTTGTTTGCGGTCGACTACTATGTGGTCCTGCTTTCATTTAATGGTGGCTTAACGGCGTAACATCCATCCACACCTCGACGCGATTATAGCTCGCGGGCGAGTACGGTCTGCGCAACAAGACCGAGATCTACCGTATCACTCTCGTCCTCTCCAAGGTCCTTATCTTTACTTCACACAGATCGCCCTCGCTAATACCTCGAATAGATCCGTCGTGCGGCTCGTGAACTGCTCAAGCTCGACCCGAAGGACCCAAAGCGTCTCTTCGAGGGTAACGCCCTCATCCGTCGTCTCGTCCGTATCGGTGTGCTCGACGAGACTCGTATGCGTCTCGATTACGTCTTGGCTCTCAAGGTCTGTCTGTCTTTC
>Ga0247815_10004217_pt1 | contig 10135 bp, 9 predicted proteins | sample UWRJL194509B1_FD_181014 | JGI IMG/M metagenome (GOLD analysis project Ga0247815, IMG submission 181014) | Plant litter microbial communities from Arlington Agricultural Research Station in Wisconsin, United States - UWRJ-L194-509B-1 | ecosystem: Environmental > Terrestrial > Plant litter >... | reverse complement strand
CCATGTTACGCCAATGATGGAAAATGAAGATTAGTATGTACAATCAGTTTCTGCACTGTTTTCTGAGCTTGAGGAGCTGGTGCCGCCGTGTGGATAGACAGATACATGCCGTGGTGACAAGGTGCTTTTTTTCACGGCATTCATTTCATCTGAAAGGTCTGTATTCTGAAAGAGGGCATATGATTTGACTATTCAAAGTGCCATTATATTTCGTTGAGACTGAGGAGTTGAGGTACAGCAATGTGGAAAAGTCCGGCGGTTTGGGTGGCAAGCGCTCGTTGGCTAGTAGGAGCTTCGCGTTTGGAAAATGGTGAGCGCATGGTGGGGGATGTAGAAGGATGAACTGAGACCAGCCACCGAGCCGCGAGTTTTAAGGACTCGACGGCCAGGCAACGGGTCCGGTTCACGTGGCAGTGGTACTAACCTAGGCTATGCCCCGTGCGCAAGTATTCCTCGTTGCCAAAGCGTGTGTATGCTTGCGCATCATGCGACATTGTGTTGTCGTCCGTTTGTTGTACGTTGTGGTGCGATGTGAGCACGGGAAGGGCGAAAAAATCCCACGCGCGAAAAAATCGAGGCTGGTGCGCTGGTTTAAGAAGGACACGCACGGAACCTGTGGCCTGCGTGCGTCCTGTGTGGGTGTGTGTTGGGCGAGGGGTGGGCGTCTGCGTGTAGTGGGCGTGGCACCGGTCGAGGACGTGCAAACACTCTTGCGGGCGCGGAGGCAGGAAATGCGGCCATAGTAGAAATCGGAACTACTATTACTTCCAAACTCCCCACACCGTTGAGTACGGACCAAAGAAACATAGAAGGAATTTACAGAAGGGAATGCACCGCGAACAGGCGAAGGCATCATGGCAAGGCGCGAACTTACGTCTCGCGACGCGGCCGCGACCTGTCACGCACCCACGCCACCCAAGCTGTCAATGTCATTCTGGTAAACGGGATCCGGATTTCCCCTGGTCGACCAAATGAGCGCGCCATGCCATCACCCCTTGCCAGTTGTATCAAATCATAGTGTTCGAGATCCAGTTTTTGGAGAGAGAGGAGCCTTGTTTGGAAGACTCGGAACAGCTACCGGAATATATGAACCACCGCACGCGTGCTCCTCGCGGCAATGGGGCCGTGCCCCGTTCTGAGGCAGCATTGTCTGAAACAAGCCATGTTTTGATAACAAGGGCCTCCACTTGTTGAACCATGCGGTGCGATGCAGTCTGCATGCATTCCGCGCCGAACCTTCTGTACCGTTGACCTGGACCTGCCCACGCCACGCGTGAGAAGATACATCGCCAAATTCATGAATACAGCATTATGCATGATCAGGCGGTCAAGAGAAGCCCCCGCGACCGCAGAGGTATGCTCTCTCAGCCCGAATAAGCCCTCGGACCCGATCGAACCTGAAAATCGAAAGAGGTCACCACTGCGAAGCACCAGAAGGTACCAACAGAACAGAACCATTCACGCGCAGCAACATTGGGAATAAGAGTCGACACAACCCGCCAGCTGTCAGCACCAGCGGTACAAGTGCGATCCTGCAATGGAACCTCCGACTCCGACGTCACGACGGTCAATGCTTGCAAATCTTCGAGAAAAACGCGAGCAGCATTTGAACGTCGGAGCGCATGCGTGGATATCCGCCGCTGCGAGCGTGGCACGATCAGGGAAGTGCAGGTAACGTGCAATAAGAGGTCGGAAGGGCACGAGGCCCGCTCAGCTAGCAAGCTGGGCTGGACCGTGGAGTGGAACAGATGGAAGGCAAGGGGCTCACAAATCGTGCACGAGGAGGAAGGCAAGATCTCCACAATTCGGAGAGGAGCAGTCGCCAGTCCCTCATTGAAAGGTTGGTCGTTCGACAGCCACTTCTCGATACATATCTTCTTGTCTTCGGTGCCTTGAATGACGTCGAATCTATGGGGTTTGCGAACCGTGACTAGCGATGAGACCCAACATGGCGATCACCGGCTGATGACCGCACATGCAGGCAAATGATCATAACAGCATAAGCAGGCTATTCTGGAAGCACCCGAATAGTCAGTTACCGTTTCAAGGCAGGTCCAGAGCTACGACTCGCTTCTGCAGCGAGCAATCTACCTGCAAGACGCAGACTGTCCCTGCCCGGGTTCCCGCGAGCTCGTGGACGTTTCCTACACGAGGGTCCGCTGTCAACAACAAGTTACTGCTTCGAGTTGTTGACCCGTGGGGCCAGAATATATGCTATTGGGCCTGCTGTTACACTTGGCGGTGCCACCATCGATAAGCACAAACGAAACGTCGTCAGCGAAAATAAAAACGATCCTAAGATTCTGAGCTGGTCCACAGACAGCAAAAACTTCTGATATGACTTTGAATATGTCAGTCCAGCATGAGTACGAGCTGTGCTCGCAGAAGCGTCTTTGCAACAAAGCAGGCTGGACCTGATCCGAGGTCACGCACAGATCATTCAGGGCAGACGATGAGGACTAACAACAAATGTTAGGTTACCAAAATGCACTTGGAGTTGCGGCCGCGGAGAGTTGGCATGAGATGAAGGTGCCTTGAGCGAGGATCGATGGCGCTTACCCCGTCAAAGATGGAGCTCCCGTGACCGGTGTCGCTTGCTGGCTGGTTCCTTGAAATATCTGAGCCATAGGATCAATCTGAGGCGTCATGAACAATCGAACAGGTGCTGTACTGAGTCTGTGTGCGTACCCGTTGTGAGATGAAATTGCGCAAGCCAGCGAACGAGCGCCAGACATCCGCAGGTATCGCTGAAATGGCCGTCAATGCGAACTAGACGCCCATAAAAGCTTTTGAACATTCCAAGTCCGAGATAAGGTCGGACCCCAGAGTCTGCGGCCACACAACAGGAAACCAATTTTGAGCGATCCTGGCCAACTTCGTATCTGGAAGACCCTGTTTGGTCCCGTAACGATTGATAACGGCCACGAGGGAACATGCGTGCTTCGCAACGAGGCAAGTCGTGAAAACAGCGAGGCGAAGGACGTCACTGGAACCAATTAGTCGCTACCCCAAGAGATCGCACCACCAACGGTCGTCGACGCAGACTGGCAAACAACCCATTCTGAAGATCCCGAAGAAAAAATCCCGGAAACTTCGAAGCCTGGGATACGCGTATCTCAAGTGAGACCATCCGACGACAAGACCCCACATTCTCGTGCGCGGGTCGGCAAGTTCAGATGGTGCTGTTGGCTTGCGCGTGCACCAGACCGACGAAGAAACGCCGCAACCCAAACCAACTGTATTTCGAAATCCTCTTGCGACTTTTCATACTGCATTTTTGAAGTCGGCAGCGACGGACGTTCTGACGGCCAGTGGGGAGCTCGCACACGCGTCGACCCATATTCGTCATTTGCAAGCTCGTTCATACAGACACGCATCCTCCAGCTCTATTCGAAGCGGCTAATTCACTGTGGAGTCAATCAAGGTCACCAAGTCTGCTGTTCAACTCGAAATTGCTTCAGGGCTGTTTAGAAGTACGACATTTCTGGTGCAACTCAACTCCACCTTCATTTACATCAACAAGTAATATAGCATGGCACTGTACCTCTCCTTCGCCATGCGGTCCGCCATTTATTCGAAACGCGACACGATCTACCAGGTCCATGGGAGAGCGAGCTCCATCTTCTCAGCGAACCACAAAGCCGCATCCACAGTCTCCACTAGCTATTCCAAAAACCACCTTGGTCATTTCAGCGTGTGGACTGAACTTCGCAGGGGGTCTGCTCATTGTGACTGCAAACAAAATTCTGACTTCGTGCCGCAATTTCTTCTTTCTACTGTCACCAAGGTGGAGAAGAGCCGTCATGGCGAGCCACAGCATCACACCTCCGATATACACCGTAATCAAACTGCGGCATATCCTCAATCTTGTACACCTCACACGTATCAAACTGGCAGTCACGGTCTCGTTGAAGTGAGTCATCATTTGCCTCCCACCGCGTTTGGTAGTGGCTGATTTCATCGCCAGGGTGGCGTGGGACTAGCAGATTGAAGTTGTACGGATAACCTCCAGGCCTCTGTCGAAGGGTGTGGCTGGTCCCATTTGACAGTCTGGGCTTCTACTACATGTTTCAGGTGCTACGGTGCACAGCTGCTCTTCATGGCCAAGGCCGATGTTGAGATGCGCATCTGTTCAACTAGCGTTACGCCGTTTCTCAAGCGCTCTAGCCTCAGACCACTACTCCATAAGCTACATCATCATTAGCTGAATTTAGATAGCTAGGTCTGAGCTCGTGGGTGGTAGCTTGTTATTGCGCTGGGCCAATAGCAGGTGCATCTTCACTGCATGTGACTTAGCGTTGTTCCGCCGACGCTCATTTTCGGTCCTTCTCATCTCTTTGTCCTGCTTGGCTTCGAAGGCTCCTGGGCCATCGCTCTTACGGTCCTCCGTACCCAGCTCTTCCAATCAAGCGCAGTCTGCGCGATCATCGCCCGCTCGAGAGAGCGACTATGTCCTCGTATGGTTGTCCCGTGTTGTTCCTGCCAATGCTTAGTACATACCTCATTCTGTTCGCTTTCAGTTGTGTCTCCTCCGCCGTGCCGGTTGCGGCCACCCGTACAAAGCTCCCTACGTATCCCGTCGTCCGCCTTATCGTGAACTTGTCCGCTCGCGCCGCGTTGTTCTCGCTGGTGCGCATCCTCGGCGTCATCGGCACCGCGTTCTGCACTACTTCCAATATTGCTATCCCGCAGTCTCCCGATAGCTTCTCGTCTCCACATCATGTAGCCCTACCCTAGCTGACTTCATCATCGACCTTTTCAGCGTGGCCTCTGTGTGTGGCATGTTTTATACCTGAACAAGCGTCCAGAGTCTATTGACCACCACTGTACCGGTGAGATTGCCGTAAGCCCGATTGAACTTCCGCGGACGCCGCCATCATTGAGAATACATGAGGCAGCGAGTGAAGAAAGTGGATGGCCATGACTGGACAAGTTGACTACAGGCTGAGACGAAAGTAAAACATCGGAGCTTTGATCGGTCCACAACACTATTCAGCCACGCCAGCACAAAGCCCAGTCCAAACCAGCATGTAAGCCACTCTCACCCAGTCGTACGGCAACGCGGCTCGTGCCAATGAGAAGCGTGTAGAGAGCCGCCTGAAGATACCCACGGTACTCAGCAGGCACCCACAAGATGAGCTCGCCAGATGATCCCACCAGCCATCCGCCCTTGAGGGTTGCAGATGCGAGTGCTGCCACGGGATTGTTGCGGCGTTCCGAGGGCAGCTGGCAGGCTGCGCGGACATCCCACTTGCGGATTGTGGTGTCTTCAGAGCCCGATACGATAAACCGACTGTCGTTTGTGAACGCCACCGAGTTAACGGCCTTGGTATGTCCATGGAGCGTCGCAAGTGGCGCACCTGTCATCGCGTCCCATAGGCGCAATGTAGCGTCATCGGACCCTGTGGCGATGACGCGTGCATCGAGGGACCAGGTCACCGACCAAACGTAGCTCGTGTGACCCTGAAGAACGAGGACGCACTGACCCGCGGCGATGTCCCAGATGCGCACTGCATTGTCCGCTCCGCCGGACACGATTCGCGTGCCGTCCGGTGAGAACGCAACGGACCAAACAGTTTGGTCATTTGCATGGAGCGGCTCGTGTGCCTGTTCGCCCGAAGCTGTCCGCCAGAGATAGATGCGACCTTCGTAGTCTCCTGCGGTGACAAGTCCATCGTCTGGCGAAAATGCGACAGTGTATGCCGCTTCACCGCATTGGAATGGGCCAACGGCTGATGCTTGTTGTGTCGTGACATCCCACATTTGTACGGTCTTATCTAACGATGCCGATGCGAGCCAACGTCCATCGTGCGAGAATGTCACAGCCCAGACCCAATCGGTGTGGCCGCGCATCGGCTCGCCAATTACTGCTCCCGACTGCACGTCCCACAGACGAACGGTGCGATCCTCCGAGGCTGACGCAATAAAGCGTCCGTCTGGAGAGATCGACACGGAGAGCACCATGCCTATATACCCGTCAAACTTTGCAAGCGCAGCATCGCCGGTGTACGCATTCCAGACCCGCACCGATTTGTCGCTGGAACCACTGACAATGACGCCACCGTCACGCGAAACCGCTATCGACTTTACTGCCTCTTTGTGCCCTGGCAGCTGTTGAATCATCGACTGGCCGCTCCCAGCGCTCAAAACCCGGATCGTGCCGTCATCAGCAGCGGATGCGATGTGGAGCCCATCCGGAGAGAAAGCGGCAGAGTGGACAACGTGGCCGCCAAGATCAACCCAGCATGCGCTCCTTGGATTGGGATGCAGGGTCCAGAGGCGAACCCCTCGGTCATGCGCCGCCACCAGTGATTGTCCATCTGGTGAAAATCGCACAGAGTTAACGTTGGCGCCACAATCCAGCTTCGCAGTATCGCTCCCGGTCCTAAAATTGCAAAGTACAGCAGCGCTGTCAACTCTTCCAGCAACGGTCTCGCCGTCTGGAGAAAAATCAATGATTGTGTACGCATTCAGGCTTTTGGTTATGCGGACGACTTGCCCCGAGTGAATGTCCCACAGTTGTATGTCATCACCTCTAGGACTGGCTCCTACAATTGTACCGTCGGACGAGAATGCGACCTCGTTAACCGGACCCTTTTGACTGACTAGAACCAGGAGTTGCTCGCCCGTTTCGGGATTCCAGATGCAAACAGATTTGTCTTCCGACCCCGACGCGAGACGAGAGCTGTCTCGCGAAAACGCCACACCATTCACCGCACCAGAATGCCCGCTGAAGCGCCGGGGGCTGGCCTGGGTAAGCCCGACGTTCCAAACACAGACCGTGCCGGATTCGGTGCCGGATGCAACCCATGGGTTGTTGCAGGCAAAGTCAACTGACAGAACCCGGCCATCACCACTCTGCAGCGATGGCTGTGCTTCCTCGCTTTTCTGTATGTCCCAGATGCGCACTGTACCGTCATCAGAACCAGAAGCGAGGAGCCGGCCATCTCCTGAGTATGAAACCGAGCGAACCGGGCCACCGTGACCGCTGAGCGTCATCATAACGCTTCCAGAATGGTGGCCAATACCAAATGGGTCGACCTGGATTAGACTGGTGCAACACGAGGCAAAGTCCTTGTAGATGAGTGAAGACTTGTCGGCAAATGCGATCGCCGAGACGTAGATGTGTGGTGCACTCCGCTCGATCGCTTCGTGAGACGAAACCACAAATGACTTCGCTTCAATGAGGAACTGCGAAGCCAAGGGGTCTCCGACCTATGTTAGAGTTATTAGCTGTACAAAGCATGCGTTCGCCGACTTACAGCTGATACCACAGAGAGCAGGAGTCTGTGCGCAAGGCCGACCTTGCGCAAAACGCTGAGAACTTCGAGCCAGAACAAGAACTTTGGACGGAATACTTGACCAATTATAATGTCCAACGATGTTGAGATGAAGGCACTGTTGTCATGGGGCTTAGAGCAGACGGTGTGATGAGCCCAATGTAGGCATGCGTACTCCAGGGAGAGAGTGATACTGGTTGGCCTCGTTGACGAGTTGGGCTCGTAAGATGAGACGCTGTGGGAGATATTGAAGTGAAGCCGATCTCTCATGACGTTGAAACACCCGTGCGCCAGGGTGCTATGACCAAGGAGTCGGGGGATGCGAATGTGAGCAGGCGCGCGATCAAACAAGTAGTCCCCAAACGAGGCGTGCACGGTTCGCAGACCAGGAACATGGTCGTCATCAGGTACGTCGACGACGGCGTGAAGACGGGTCATGCTCGCGCGCACGTCACCCGGTTTCTGACCTAAAATATCTGCCAAGGCTGTAACGGAAAAGTTCATACGGGCGGAGAGGAGTGACGCGAGTAGGCGCAGCAGACCCGACATCTCGGCCACATCTTCGGTTGCAGCATCCTCCAAAATGATTTTGTACATGCGGTCAAGCGGAGCGGCTGCGCTACTGTTGAAGCCGTCACGTGAGTCGTTGAGCAATTTCTGAAATCTCGCTTCGGCAACATTAGCCCCTGCGCCGAAGGTGTGCTTGAGGGCAGTTGCTGCAACGATGAACAACCCATCGCAGAGTCGGACGAGATCACCAACTATAGTCGCTGTGAAGTATGCCCGAATACCAGGTTTTCCAAACAATTTGGTGTTGAGGGTCTCGGTGATGTACCGGTCGATGTCCGCATTGACCTCTTCCTTGTTGACGGCGTGGAGTCGGAGTATTTGACTGAAATCTGCGTCTGACACGGGGGTTTCCCTGATATGCGTCTCGGGGCGCGATGTAACTAGAAACTTGACCGGCAACCTCACGCCGGATGGCGCAGATTTCACGAGCGCCTCGAGCATCTCGGACACGGCTTGGTGGCTCTCCTCGTTGAGGCCGGGAATCGCGTCGCCACATTCATCGAGTGCGTCAATGATGAATACAACGGATGCATGCGACTCCTTGATAGTGTCGAGCGGCGTGTATAGAAGTTGTTTGACCTGCACCGTGACATGCTTGTGCTGGAGGTCCCGATCTTTAGCGATCTCCTCGGCAAGAGCCTGACTGAAGGCTATCGATCGCCGGGCCAGGAGCTGTACCAAGGTCGGAACCACACAGCGAATGTCGCGCTGTGCTGCTACACCTGTGCGCGAGCAGAAGAAGCTACCACCAAGTACGATGTTCGAGTCCGCATTGGCCCGCTTGCAGACAGTCTTTGCGATTGTCGTCTTTCCCGTACCTGCCATTCCGGTGATCCAGCAGATCTTTTGGGCGTCGGGGTCCTTGATCCAAGCGTCGATCTCGTTTAGGATTCGTACACGCGTCTTGTCCATGCAACCTGGGTTCGATTGTGCGTCGTAGACTGCCTGCGGAACATGTCTTTCCTTGAGGCCTGCTAACAATCAGCATATAATTCCTTTGAAAGTAGATAAGTGCTCGCCAGAAGAGACCTTTTCGGTAGTCTTCTCCTGTCGTGCAACATATTAGGACGGCCTCAGCAGACGTGAACGCAGCTACGGACCTGTTCTTCCGCGCGCTGCATTATATTTATGGCCCAGTTGTTGTTTGTGATAGAGCCGTTACCGATGACAGAGCTCGTGTTACCTGTCTGATTGACCATGTCCGCCTGTAGTCGTATAAGCGCACAGAGGGCGACGCACTACCCTCATACGCACCAGTGAATGCACATCAACCGTATCTGTGGACGGTGGGGTAATTACGCGCTAAGCTGATTTAGCGACTCTCTTTGAACAGATATGGGTTCCTTTACCTGGCGGACATCGTCAAGTAGATTGGCCGCAGTGTCATTTTCATTGAACTAATTACAGCTGTCAGACTCAGAAGACCGCTAAACACGTCAGACGCTGCTACCTCGAATATCTTGAGAAGCAAAGCAAGAAGTCCAAGTAGGCTCTTGATATTGCTCAGTTTTTGCACAGGCTGCGGGGGTTGGCCGCCGGGGGCGCTGGGAGTGATTGAGTCCCAGACGCGCAGGACCACCCTGAACACCTCATGAGCGAATAGGTTGATATGTAGTCATAGCCACATACACTCCAATGGCATATAAAGGCTTCAGAGTATGGCTATCTGTTGTGATGGCGGCGACCTCTGCGGGCGACATGCTGGCAACGACCTGGAAGCCGTGAAGTCCGACCTCGAGCGCGGTGAGCTCCTGCTCAACTTTGTAGTAATCCTGAAGGAGCATATTAGAATAAGATAAAGAGTAAGGTTAGAGAGTGTGTATATACATCGAAGGAGCGGCCGGTCTTGATGAGGTCAGCCAGTGCCAGTTGCAGCGGCGCGAACAGGTTCGTGTCGGCGTCCATCGCAACCCGCAAGGTCTCGAATGAGTTCGTGTAAGCGAGCCTGGAATTGATAGAAAAATGCTCTGAAGCGCCGGCTGCTACGCCTGCGTTGTCGTCGGAGCGCGAGTATGGGCTACTGGCAGGGACCTCGAGCCCGTGAGCACCAGGACCTGGCATCGCGCTCGGTGTCGGTGTGATCGCCAACTCGCTCGGGCGGACCGATGTAGCAGGCACATTTGAAGGATCTTGGCCGTGAGTAGATACCCGATCTGGGCTAGTTCTGCGCGATCGAGCTGGGGTTGAAGGCGTGCTTTGGCGTGAGGGCCGCCTCAGGCGATCTTCGACCTTGCGTCTGGCTTTATTGTACGGTTTTTTTCTTTCTTTCATGCTGATAGAGGGTT
>Ga0247815_10004214_pt1 | contig 10139 bp, 9 predicted proteins | sample UWRJL194509B1_FD_181014 | JGI IMG/M metagenome (GOLD analysis project Ga0247815, IMG submission 181014) | Plant litter microbial communities from Arlington Agricultural Research Station in Wisconsin, United States - UWRJ-L194-509B-1 | ecosystem: Environmental > Terrestrial > Plant litter >... | reverse complement strand
AAGCAACTAAGTTTGACAAACCAAAGAATAAAAAATGCATACCGACTACACTAAAAAAGCAACCACCGAAGACATCAAAGTTAGATTCGACAACGATGTCGATCGTTTTTCCAATCTCGAAACAGGTCAGCAGACCACCATTGATGCGCCGTTGACAATGGATCTTTGCACAGAAGCGGCTCAATATGTTAATCCAAACGCTAAAGAACTTTTAGACATCGGATGCGGAGCAGGCAATTACACCTTAAAAATGCTGAGCAAAATACCTGACTTGAACTGCACGCTGAACGACCTGAGTTTACCCATGCTTCAGAAAGCAAAAGAACGTGCCATCGCACAAACAAATAGTACGGTAACGATCCTGCAAGAAGACATGCGCAACCTCATTTTGCCAGAGAATCATTTCGACATCGTACTCGCTGCTGCGACCTTCCATCATTTGCGGGATGATGCCGATTGGGAGCGGGTATTTACAAAAGTCTACCGGGCACTTAAACCTGGGGGAAGCATTTGGATTTCAGATCTTATAGCCCATGACAATACTGCGGTAGGACAACTTTTTGAAGACCGTTACGGAGCTTACCTTGAAACACTCGGCGGACCGGAATACCGCCAAAAAGTATTTGACTACATTGCTTATGAAGACACGCCGCGTTCGCTGAATTACCAGTTAGACCTCCTTAAAAAAGTAGGGTTCAGGACAACAGAAATACTCCACAAAAACTCTTGTTTTGCTGCCTTTGGTGCGATTAAATAGGCCGGCCAGAGATTTCAATCATGCCACCAGGCCTGCAGGCCTTTGGAAAGAAATGCAGATGATTTTTTCCAAAGGCTTGTAGCGAAATACCCTCAAATCCCGTTTATACGGATATGAACCCTTAGTGACAAACAAACTGTTGGCGAAAATTAATATTATTTGATATCTTGGACTTATGAAACGTCTCTCACCCATTGTTTTAGTCAGCTTGCTGACGCTCCTCTTCTCCTGTGTAGAAAGAGATCGTTTTAGCGACCAAGCTTTTATTTCGGCATATAAACCCGTGTTAATGGACAGGGAATCGCTCGAACGCTCTATCAAGTGGGAAGCACCTGCTGAAATCAAATCGCCTGCAAAGATTTACTATAAGGACAACTACATTCTGATCAGTGAGCGCTACAAAGGTATACATGTAGTGGACAATACAGATCCTAAAAACCCGGTCATAAAAGGTTATATCAGTGTACCTGGCTGCGTGGATATGTCGATAAAAGAAAGTATACTCTATGTCGATAATGCAGTAGATCTGGTGGCGATAGATTTGAGCAAGATCGCTGCAGGGCAGATCGAAGTAAAGAAGCGGATTAAGGAAACTTTCCCGGATTTAGTTCCCCCTGATGGCGTATCGGTACCCTACAGGTATACCAAAGGCAACCGGCCACAAAATTCTGTTATTGTAAACTGGATAAAGATTAAGTCATGAGATCTCTGATTATATATACTGCGGTAGCAGCCTTGCTTACGCTGGGATCTTCCTGCTCAAAAAATAGCGCACAAAATGACGCTTTCGCTGGTGGAGGTTCTACAGGAATAGGGGGCTCGATGGCCCGATTTACCATTACCAATGACCACCTTTATACTGTTTCCGATACTAAACTGTCCGTTTTTGACATTAGTACAGCAAGCAATCCTGTTCAAAAAAACACACTTGATATCGGCTGGGGTGTAGAAACTATCTTTCCTATGCACAACAATCTGTTTATTGGCACACAAACAGGCATGAAGATCATGGATGTCAGCAATCCGATTGACCCCACTAAGATTTCAGAGTACCAGCACATCAGGAGTTGTGATCCCGTAGTAGCCAATGATCAATATGCGTATGTGACTTTGCGCACCGACAATATGTGCACGAGGGGAACCAATGAACTACAGATTATTGATATTTCAGATCTGAAAAAACCGGTAATGGTAAAAAGCTACAGCATGGGCAAGCCCCAAGGCCTGGCATTGGAGGGCAACAACCTGTTCGTATGTGACAACATCATCAAATGGTACGACATTACCGATCCGAAAGCACTGATTCTGAAAAATACTTCCACGATAGAAGGCACAGACCTCATCGCCCATAACGGGATACTGATGGTGATAGGCCCAGGCGGATTGTCGCAATACACCTACAATACCGGAGAACTAAAATTACTCAGCAGAATACCCTCATCCTTATGAACCATTACCAAAAAATCTGCCTGGCAATGCTGACATTGCTGGGTATGGAATTGTCTGCCAACAGGAGTACGGTATCGGCGCAATCCATAAGTGTTGCCATACAGCCAATTTTTATACTCAACAATGCTGGAAAGATCGACCTGGAACTACAGCCTGCGAAAAGCCGGTTTGGTTATATACTAACTGCAGAGTTGTACGGTGGCACTATTAAAGACAAGCCTACTTTTTCAATCGACGAAAATACACCTTCGGATAAATTACGTGGCGCAGGCATAGGCATTTCACAGAAATATAAGTTTAAAGACGATCGGTCCAGTCCGTATATAGCCTATGGCCTGACTTACAGATACCAGGAAATAGCTATTGAAACTGAGGCCTTCTACGCCTATCAGGAAAATGGATTTACCTACTACGGGTATGGACCTGTTAACAAAAACCTGGTCATCAGCAGCGGAATGGCCAGTGCTGTATTTGGCTATCAAAAATTAGAAGATGATTTTGTCTACGATTTCTATTTTGGTGCGGGCTATAAAACACAGTTTAAAAATACCGATTTTGATGGCCTCAGGTCATACGATAGGAATCAATATTCTTATGCCTATAAGGGTCCGCTTATGCTGGTCGGCTTGAAGATCGGCTTTCAGTTTCGCTAGAGCAATAACAGACACAGTAGCAATGGCACGATCATTCAGGAAAACACCGATTTTCGGGTTTACGACTGCGAAATCAGAAAAAGAAGACAAAAGGCGCTGGAATAAAACATTCAGGAGAATCTCAAAACACAGCATAACTACCCGTCAGGAGTTGCCCGTTAAGATTACTGCTGTTTCTGATGTTTGGGACGGCAACAAAGACGGTAAAGGTTACTGGAAAAAATATTCGCCCAAAGACATGCGAAAATAGATTAAATTTACCAGCTCATACCGATACAAGCATGAAAGCAATTGTCCTTAACGAGACCGGCGGCACAGATAAACTGGTCTATACCGATTTACCAAAGCCAAACATCTTGCCCAATGAGGTACTGATACAGACCAAAGCAATCGCTATTAACCCGGTCGATATCAAAACCCGTATGGGTAAAGGAGTTTACGGCCGGATTAAAGACGAACAGCCTTTGATCATTGGTTGGGACCTGAGCGGCATTGTGGTATCGGCTGGAGATGAAAGTGGTTTTAAACCGGGAGATGAGGTTTTCGGTATGGTGAATTTTCCTGGTCATGGCAAAGCTTACGCGGAATATGTCGCCGCACCAGCCAGCCATCTGGCGCTCAAACCAGCAAATATTTCGTTTGAGGAAGCTGCCGCAACTACCCTGGCAGCGCTAACGGCCTATCAGGGCCTGATCCACCAGACCAGCCTGAGCAAAGGTCAGCGCATTCTGGTCCATGCCGCTGCAGGCGGCGTAGGGCATTTCATTGTGCAGATTGCAAAACACCTTGGCCTGTACGTCATAGGCACTTCTTCAGCAGAAAACAAAAGCTTTGTTGAAGAACTTGGTGCAGATGAACATACTGACTATAAATCGGTACGCTTTGAAGAGGTGGCAAAAGACATAGATCTTGTATTTGACACCATTGGGGGCGACAACATTACCCGCTCTATAGGCGTCCTTAAAAAGGGTGGCACCATCATTAGCATCCCGAGCGGCGTTTCTGAAACACAGATAGAAGAAGCCAAGTCGGCAGGGATCAATGCTTTCTTTTTCCTGGTACAATCAAACGGGAAAGACATGGAGGTCTTGGCAGAATTTCTCCAACAGGGCATCATCAAGCCATACGTTACCGTTTATGATTTTTCTCAGATCGCTGAAGCGCACGCGCAACAGGAAACAGGAAAAACAAAAGGAAAGCTGGTATTGCAGGTCAGCTGATCTATTTCATTCATTCAGCGATACGTACAACTCACTTTGCGTGAGCCAGCTGCCATTCACTTTACACCACATTGCCGCATAATTGCCATGGTATTTGTCGTTCTTATAATTCCAGCTACCCTGCTCCCAGGCCTGAATTCCGTTGACACTAATCGTTACCACATCTGGTATGCGCTCAAAGACCGGACTGCTTTTTGAAAACATGTACCTCCATTCGGCCGCAATATTGGTTTTTCCTTTCGTGAAACTGCCGTCGCCGGCAATCTGTACAAAGTCTTTCATCCAGTATTTGGACACACCGGCTACATCTTTCCGGGCAATGCATTGATTGGAGTCAAACCGGGCTTGTTTTATAAGAAGAACATCTGAATTCATATGCAAAAATAAAAGAAATCTGCGCCAACTGGGTTATCTGAATTTTAACTCCGGCAAAACACGCCATCTGTTAAAATCCTCCTATATTTAAAAAATACAATGCTCAAGAAAATTAAAACAGGATGAATCATTCCGAAACGTTAAACCTGCTTTTGCTTAAGCTGGAAAATCTCCAGATCAGACATGAGGTTTTTGAAGCCGAAATCAAGGCACTAAAAGCGGAGATTAAAGCCCTGCAGGGTCAACAAGGTCCCGATACCAGGGTCACAACAGTACCGTTGCCCGAGCCTATCTCAGTACCTGTCCCCAGCAGCATTCCGCAGCCACAACGGGAAAGACCTCCCGTCTTCTCTCCTCCACCACGCCCTGTCCAGCCTTCTTTCAGCAGTCAGTTCAGCCGGAAAAACATGGGCAAATCTGACTTTGAAAAATTTGTAGGTGAAAACCTGATCAGCAAAATTGGAATCCTGATCCTGATTATTGGCGTGGGTATCGGGGCGAAATACGCCATTGACCATGATCTGGTCAGTCCGCTTACCCGCATCATCCTGGGTTACCTTGTGGGTACCTGCCTATTGGGTTTTGCCATCAAACTGAAAGCCAAATACGAAAGTTTTTCGGCGGTGCTCATCAGCGGGGCTATTGCTATATTGTACTTTATCACCTATGGCGCCTACGATTTTTACAACCTGATCCCTCAGTCGCTGACCTTCGCGATGATGGTCATTTTTACTGCATTTGCGGTAATTGCAGCTATAAAGTACAATAAACAGATCATCGCACACATCGGCCTGGTGGGTGCTTACGGCGTTCCTTTTTTACTCAGTGATGGTTCCGGCAAGGTACTTGTCCTGTTCAGCTACATGGCCATCATCAATATCGGCATCCTGATCGTAAGTTTCAAAAGATACTGGAAGCCCCTATTGTATGTTTCTTTTGGCCTCAGCTGGCTGATATTCTTGGGTTGGGCGCTAACTCAGGACAGCTCGGTCAACTACTTCAACATCGCGCTGGGATTTTCGGCGGTGTTCTTCCTCACTTTCTATGTGAGCAGTCTGGCCTATAAAATCAGTAAGGAGGAGAATTTCGATCCCGGCGATGTCATCCTCATCCTGCTGAATGCTTTCATTTATTACGGAATCGGCTACTATCTGCTTAGCAACCACACTACCGGCGTGCAACTGCTGGGCCTCTTCACACTTGGCAATGCGATCATTCACTTCGTGGTTAGCCTGGTCATTTACAAAAAGAAACTCGCTGACAAAAAATTGTTTTACCTCGTGCTCGCCATGGTCATTACTTTCATTACGATGGCAGTGCCGGTGCAATTGGATGGCGGCTATGTAACCATATTCTGGACAGCCGAAGCTGCCTTACTCCTTTATCTGGGCCGGATTAAAAACATCGACATCTACGAGAAGCTGTCCCTGCCGCTGATTATTCTGGCCTTTCTGAGCCTGTTGCAGGACTGGCTTAGTTACCATGATGCGTATGCGACGAGTGGAGAAGTAGTTAAGCCATTGCTCAATGTGGACTTTCTGACGGCCTGTATTTCGATTGTTGCTTTTTCCTGGATGTACCAGGTCAGCAGGAAGGCAAATACCAATCCGGAAAAATCGGTCCGGATAGAGCGCACCTTGACTTACCTGGTTCCTGCCATTTTATTGGTGGTGGGCTATATGACCTTCAGACTTGAGATTGCCAAATATTTTGATGGGTTACTGGTTAAAACCCAAATCAATATTAAGCCGGCAAGAGTTGGTGATTATCCTGTTGCACAATACAACAACGACTATGAATTGTTAAAAACTGCCTGGATCTATATCTATACTTTGTTTTTTGCCGCAATGCTAACCATGGCCAACCTCAAAAAGATCAGACTGGAAACTTTGGCCACCGTTTGTATGGTCATCAATTTGGTGGCGCTACTTGCCTTTATGGCGCAGGGGCTGTACAACCTGAGCATGCTGCGCGATAACTATCTGCTGCAAAACAGCAAATTTTTTGTTAGTGGCTTTATTAATATCTGGGTTCGCTATGTATCGCTGGGCTTTTTCGCCTTACTACTGGTCCAATGTTACCATTTGAGCCGTTCAGGTTTATTGAAGAAGCACATTAAAAACGGATTTGACTATCTATTGTACATTTCCCTGCTGTGGATCCTGAGCAGCGAGCTGATCAACATCATCTCTTTACAAAGACTGAGCGGCAGCTATAAATTAGGATTGAGCATACTTTGGGGCATATACGCCTTATTTTTAATCGTCATGGGCCTTGCCAAAAAGAAAAAACACCTGAGAATTGGTGCGATTGTTTTGTTTGCAATTACCCTCGGCAAACTTTTCTTATACGATATCGGTCATCTAAATACCATTGCCAAAACCATTGTTTTTGTGTCACTGGGCGTATTACTGCTCATCATTTCTTTCCTGTACAACAAATATAAACACCTGATTACCGACGATGCTGAGATTGAAGATTAACTTGATTTTACTGCTATGTGTAACTGCAGTTCAATTGCAGGCCCAAACAGCAGGGTATAAATATAAACGTCCGTTGAGTCGCACCAACAAGACATGGCAGGTTTCAAAATTGCCTGTTGAGCTGTTGTCGCAAGCCCAACAGGACTTCGGAGACCTCCGGATTTTTGGTATAAAGGGGAAGGATACCATCGAAGTGCCCTACTTGCTCAGACAGCGCAGCGATCAGGTGACCTTAAAAGAATTTCCCTTTGCGCAGATCAATGAGAGTTCGGGTGACGGTGGACATTATTTCACATTTCAATCGCCGGAAACCAACGCCAGTGTGATCAACCAAATCAAACTGGAATTTAAGCAGGATAATTTTGACTGGAAAGTGTTGCTGGAAGGCAGCAATGACGACAGATCCTGGTTCACCATATCACGCAATTACCGTATCCTGTCCATAAAAAACACAGGTACTGATTACCAGTTCACGACGCTAAATTTCCCAGATTCCAAATACCAGTACTACAGAATTTCGCTGCAAAGTCCGGAGAAACCCGACCTTCGCTCAGCCAAAATCGCCCGCGCCGACACTGTGAAGGGAGTCTACCATACAGTTAAGCCCCGGGCAATGGAGATAAAAAACGACCGGGAGACCAAGGAAACTATAATTAATCTGGACCTCAATGGCCTGGTCCCGGTTTCGCTTGTTCGAATTCAGGTCAATAGTACATTCGATTTCTACCGCAATTTCCGTATTGAATATGCCACAGACAGTGTCCAAACAGACAAGGGAATGCAGTACAACTATACCAATCTGTACAGCGGTATTTTGACTTCTCTGGAAAAAACGGAGTTTAGTTTCAGCAACACCATTGCTGCCCGGCTGCGTGTAGTCATCGAAAACAATGACAATGCCCCGCTTCAGATCGGCCAGGTGCTATTAAAGGGAAATACCTTTGAACTGACCGCACGTTTTGATTATTTCAGCTACAATTATTCCCTCTACTATGGCAACGCCAACGTCAGCAGCCCCAATTACGAAATCACCAAATTCGAAGACAAGATTCCTTCAATTTTAGATACTGCAGACGTTGGTAATGAGCAAAATAACCCTTCCTATACAGTCAAAACCAGTAAACCCTTATTTGAAAACAAAATCTGGCTCTGGGCTTTAATGACAATAATTATGATTATCCTTGGCGGATTTTCTTACAAAATGCTGAAAAGCTAAACAACCCGCATACATGAAAAAGTGGTTTCAATCCAATAGCATACATTTCCTCATCATCGGTATTTTTATCGCATTGTGCTTCATCTATTTTAGTCCGGCTATACAAGGAAAAGTCCTCTACCAGAGTGATGTCATGGAAGCCAAATCCATGTCAAAGGAAATTATGGATGTCAAAGCAAAGACAGGCGAGGGACCATTGTGGACCAACGCCATGTTTGGGGGAATGCCGGCCTTTCAGATCTGGGCAAAATATCCGGGAAACATCACTACCTACGTGGTCTCATTTCTGAAAACAGTATTTCCTGATCCCATTGATATCATTGTCTGCTTTTTGCTGGGCTCTTATTTCCTGCTGAGTGTTTTAAAAATGAAACCCTGGCTGGCGGCCGCGGGTGCCATTGCTTTTTCTTTTAGTTCGTATAACTTCATTTATATCCTGGCCGGGCACAGCAACCATGCGATGGCGATGGCCATTTTTCCGCCAGTTCTAGGTGCGATTTTACTAACCTTGAGGGGCGGTAAATATCTGCTGCCAGGAGCGGTGCTGACAGCCTTCTTTTTGGCACTGGAAATCCGGACCAACCACATACAGATGACCTATTACCTGTTCATCATCCTCCTGATCTTTATTCTTATTGAATTATACCATGCGGTATCTGTTAAGCAAGTAAAAGCATTTTTAAAACCCTTGGCTTATTTGACCTGGGCAGCCTTAATGGCCGTTGCCATCAACGCCGGATCCTTATGGTCGACCTGGGAATATGGCCAGCAATCTATCCGGGGCAAATCCAATGTAACTCAGAAAGGACCAAATGCCAGTTCAGGTTTGGACAGAGACTACGCGTATCAATACAGTCAGGGTGTCGGCGAAATTTCGACCTTCCTCGTGCCTAACCTATATGGAGGGGCGTCGCAGGACAAGTTTCCGGCGGGAAAATCAGAAGTCACAAAGGCATTGGTCAAAAATGGTGTGGAGGAAACAAAAGCGCAGCAGATTGTGGAACAGATGAACCAAAACGGCGACCTGCGTCCGTATTGGGGCGACAAACCGAGTACGGTAGGCTCCTGGTATTTTGGGGCAATCGTGATCTTTTTATTTGTACTCGGACTTTTTGTGGTCAACAACCGCTTCAAATGGTGGATTGTAAGTGCTTCTTTTCTGTTCATTTTCCTTTCTTTCGGCAGAAACTTCCCCCTGGTATCCGACCTCTTTTTTGATTATTTTCCGATGTACAACAAGTTCCGCTCTGTTGACTTTGCACTGGCCATCCCCGCATTTTTATTTCCCCTACTCGCTTTTCTCGCTGTCCAGGAGCTCGTCGAACAAAAGGACAAGCGCAAAGACCTCCATAAATACCTGTTGTATTCCTTCTACATTACCGGCGGTATGCTATTGGTGGTACTGCTATTTCCCGGACTGCTATTCGATTTTAAAATCCCTGCCCATCAGGAGTTTTTGGGACAACTAAGCCAGATGTTTGGCGGGAATTCCTCAATAGCCAATGCGATTGGAGAGGGGCTGGTGGCTGACCGCATGAACCTGGCCAAGTCAGATGCTTTGCGCTCTTTGGTATTCGTACTCATAGGCTTCGGCACGTTGTGGTTTTACCTGAAGTCAAAAATCAAACTGGAAGTCGCGGCACTGATTCTGGGTCTGGCCATATTGGTTGACATGTGGGGTGTAGACCGCAGGTATCTCAACAACAGTAATTTCTATGATCCCTCACAATTAGAGCAGAATTTCCAGCCTACGACAGCCGATCAGCAGATTCTGGCGGACCCGGCATTGGATTATCGCGTAATAGACTTGAGCAAAGGCAATCCTTTCTTTGATGCCTCGGCTTCTTATTTTCACAAATCGGTAGGTGGCCGCCACTCTGCAAGACTACAGCGTTACGATGAAATGGTGACCAGGCAGTTTGACGGCAAAATCAACCAGCCTGTACTGGATATGCTCAATACCAAATACATGATCGTGCCGGATAG
>Ga0247815_10004213_pt1 | contig 10139 bp, 5 predicted proteins | sample UWRJL194509B1_FD_181014 | JGI IMG/M metagenome (GOLD analysis project Ga0247815, IMG submission 181014) | Plant litter microbial communities from Arlington Agricultural Research Station in Wisconsin, United States - UWRJ-L194-509B-1 | ecosystem: Environmental > Terrestrial > Plant litter >... | reverse complement strand
TATCCGCAGCGCCATCGCGAGCGTGGTCTCGTAGTCGCCCTTCCGGACGAGTACATCCCCAACCACATCCGCTTCCCTGGTAACCACAGCATCGACGGGCAGGCTCTTCGGGTACGTCCTTGCTTCTGTTCGCTTGTTGCTCCGTTGACTAACGCCACACCGACAGGGTCTACACCTGGACCAAGTCGTGGTCCGATGAAGCCAAGAAGCTCAACATCACGTTCTTCCCCATGCTCAAGACTTACGAGAAGCGCGACAAGTATAAGAGCGCCGTCAAGGCCAAGAACTACGGCGCGGGGATCATCATGGCGCCGAACGAGGTCAACCTCAAGTCGCAGGCCAACATGACCCCTGGACGCGCGGCGTGGCTCATCTGTACGTACATGATCGCGCTCAAGAACAAGTATGGCTGGAAGTTTTTTGGTCCCATCACTGCTAACTGGCCGGGCGCTATTGCCTGGTATGTAGTTGACTCGCTGGATCTGGTGGAACCATCCGTTGACTCTCCTCGTAGGCACAACGATCTTAGGCGCATCCGGATGTGTGCAACTCGTTCACCGCTCACAAATTTCACTGCTACGGCCTCGACGCTCAGCCTGTCATCAACTACATGCAGGACTAATACAACACATTTGGCAAGGTCATCTGGCTCACCGAGTACAGCTGCTGGGTTGGTGTCGTTGCGTTCGAATATGGGGGCAGGTCGCTGACGTGCGTTGTTTTTGTAGTCGTTCACGGGCAAGGACAAGTGCTCGGTGTCGCAGGCTGAGAACTTCATGCGCCAGATTGCAAAAAGACCAGCTGGCGCTAGACCCACATGATCCATGGTACGTTCTTCTGCTATCGCTCAGCATGTCGAACATATGCTGACTTGAGGACGCAGGCGCGTACGCCAACTCGCCAACGAGCATGGGTACCGTCAGCGCCGTCTACAAGAGCAAGCCTAGCCTCAGCCCTCTCAGCGAGGCATACGCCTCCATTTGAGCGTGCCATCTTTTGTCTGGTTAGGACCTCAAACTCACGTCACGACCCCTTCATTGCCTCGCCTCGACACCTCTTCACTTGCTTCCACTCTTAGGAGCGTTCCGCTCGCCTATCCACTATCACTGGTCTTTGTCTCGGTAGGCTCTACTTGCCTCTGCTCTGGTTCCCTGTTGTACGTGTCCACCTATCCACGCGCCCCGTCATCCTTCCCCTCGTCATGCCTGGCGTGCCACCCCCTTTGTTAGGTTGACAACCGATCTACCCCACTTGCGAACGTGCTCGTTCTCTACTACTCACTACTCGTTCGAATGTCGGCTGTTGACGGTGTCGGCTCGTTATACGTGTCGTGGTCTATCGCCTTTTTTGTGCCATGATGTGTCTCCTGTTTTCTGTTGTTGTTGGGTGCGGAATTGAGTGTGTCTTTTGATGCGTGTGTAGGGTGTGCTGTGTCTGCTGTGTGACGTTCGATCCGGTGTTCAACGATACGGACTTCAGAAGTGCTAGCCGCGCTCGACAAGCACAGCGAGACTGGGCGGTTCGTCGTCGGTCTTGTTTCGAGTCATTGTTTCTCCTGAGGCGAGATAGACTATGCTGTTCACAAGTCTTTTTCTCGCGAACGGCCTTGCGTTTGATCATCCCACTGGCCCCGAGTTGGAACTTCTGACATTCGTAGCACACTCAGTGAATACAAGTACAGACGTTGGAAATAAGTGCATGTCGCAACGATCTCTCGATCATGCGGTACGGAGAATAGGAGCGGTCTGACCCTGACGCCAGCACGAGGTCCAGTTCTCCCCATGATGCCAGCCGCTGTTTCCGACCTTGATGGCAACATTGCTCCGTTGTATCTTTATCTGGCAATGCGGCAGCTGTAGATAATCGTGATACTCTCTTGGCACCCACAACAGTCGCTCTCCGGATTGACTTGACAGCCATTCACCGTCAAAGTTGTAGGCAGTCAACGCCGCTACGAGATCGTCATTGTTGCTTGAAGATATCTGTTGAGCAGTATTAATGTCCCAGACACGGATGGAGTTATCACAGGAGCCAGACACAATGAATCGGCCATCGGGGGTGAAGGTCACGGATTCTACCCGCCCGGCGTGTCCGAGTAGTGTTGCCACTAATGAGCCAGTCACCGCATTCCATAAACGGACGGTTTCGTCGTCGGAGCCAGTGCAGATTAATCGGCCATCCGGCGAATATGTGGTTGAGCTGACATAAGAGCTATGACCTTTCAATGAGAGAAGCTGCCGTCCTGTGGAAACGTTCCAGACGCAGGCTGAATCGTCGATCCCGGGAGATGTAATGCATGTTCCATCAGGCGAAAATCCGATCGAGTACATTGACAAATCGGGTACTTGCAGCATCTCCCTGACTGCATGGCCTGTCTGCGAGTCCCAGATACTGATGCATCCTTTTCGGTCGCCTGCTGCTATCAGGTCTGCACTTGGCGAGAAAGCGACCGAGTACACCTCATTGCCGCAATGCAACGGGCTTATATCAGAGGGATGCTTGTTCAAAACATCCCATATGCGTACGGTATGGTCCGTCGATCCGGATGCGAGCCACTGCATATCGAGCGAAAATGCCACTGCATTGACCTTATCTGTGTGGTCTCGAATGGGCTGGCCCACCGGCTTTCCTGTTCGTGCATTCCACAGCCGAACGGTACTGTCCCACGACGCAGAAGCTATAAGCCGTGCATCCGAGGAAAGTGAAACTGACCAAACCGGTCCTGTGTGTCCAAGTAGCGCGCGAAGCTGCGGCTTACTGGACAGAGCAGTCCATACGCAGACGGAGTGATCCTCAGATCCCGAAACAACGATCGCTCCGTCACGCGAAACTGCCAATGGGTTTACGTCATTTTCATGACCTGGGAGCTGCTGGATCATTGTCCGGCTGCTCTCTGCAGTACAGATCCGGATTATGGGCCACAAAAAGGACGAGGCAATGTGCAAACCATTGGGCGAGAATGCGACGGAGAGAGCTAAATATGAGAACCCGTCAAGAGCAACTGAAGGCACCTTAGTCATGTTTTTTTGCAATGTCCATATCCTGACTTCATCCACTCGCACTGCAATAAGAGATCGACCATCCACTGAACACTGAATGCCCCAACAACTCTCAGAACCGTGTAACCTGGTGCGTTCTTTGCCGCTCTGGACATAGTAAATGACGATAGCAGTGTCAAGAGCGACCGCAATGCTCTCGCCGTCCGGTAGAAAGCATATGCTGCTGATCGGACCTTCATGGTCACGTGGCTGATGAACGGGCTCACCTGTGGCGCCGTGCCACAGTCTGCTGGTCCTATCCCTAGATCCGGACACCAGAACATCACCATTCGGAGAAAAGGCAACAGCATCAACCACACCCATATGACCCTTCAGCACTCTGAGCTGCTGGCAGGTCGTGGAACTCCAGAGGCATACTGAATGATCCTTCGAAGCAGATGCAAGAAGAGGCCTAGTCGGAGAGAATGCGACGGATCTGACCGCCCCCGTGTGACCGATCAGCCGCGAGAGAATAGCATGTCCCTCCAATAAGCTCCATACGCACACAACGCCGGAACTGGTACCAGATGCGACTCTAATACCGGAAGGAGCGAATGAAACACAGAGGACTCTTCCGCAGTCACTTCGGAGCGGAGACATTACCTCCTCGCCGGTGCGCATGTCCCAGATGCGTACGCTGCCGTCTTCAGAGCCAGAAGCCAGACGGAGTCCATCAGGAGAGTATACGACCGAGTTCACGTTATTCTCGTGTCCAACGAGCATCATAACAAGTCGCCCGCCATGATGGCCGACACCAAGCGTATCGACCATGAGTAGGCCGGTGCAAAGTGGAGCAAAAGTCTTGTGGATTAAAGAAGTTTTCATCGCGAGTGGAAGCGCTGAAATGTAGATGTGTGGTGCGCTCCATTCTATTGCCCTCTCTGAAGATGCGACAAACGAGTTGGCGTTCTTGAAGAACCGCATGAGCTCTGTTGATTGGACCTTGATACATATATGAGTGGTTATTGTAAGCCGTAGATGCAGATCACTCACAGATACCGCTGCAAAAGTGAGCATTGCAGTGGCACGCCGGACCTGTCTCAGAACGGACATAACTTCAAGCCAAAATAAAAATCGCGGGCAAAATACTCCGCTGATCTTTCGTTCAAATTCGGATGGTTGTTCGGTTTTCGAGCCACGCTGAGACCGCAAAAGGAAGCGTTGGAGGGTTCCCTTGCCTATATTTCTATTGGGTCGGGGCGGCTCAGAGAGATGAGAGACATGGTATATCCAATGCAAGCAAGCGTATTCGAGCGAAAGCGTGATGCTTCTAGGCTTTGTTGATAGCTCGTAAGAAGACCGGCTCTGAGAGATGTTGAAGTGAAGGTCCGTTTCCATCACGTGGAGACAAGCGTGTGCCAGAGCTCTGTGACCAAGTGATTCTGGGATTCGTATGCACTCTGGTGCTCGACTGAGCAGGTAGTCACCAAAAGACGCGTGTATGGTGCGTAGATTGGCGCTGTCGTCGTCCTCCGGAACGTGAACGACAGCGTGCAGACGTGACAAGCAAGCTCTTAACTGACTTTTCTGAACGCTCAAAAGATCTGCCAGTGCCGCGACTGATAGAGTCATTTGAGCGGATAACAATACACCCAGCGCCTGTTGCAAATGTTGCAGTCTTTCGATTCTTTCCATCATGCTCCTGGTGGCATCCTCGATGATGAAGCCGTACATAAAATCAAGAGACGCCGCTGCCCCGGTGGCTAGACCATTGTGAGAGGCGTTTAAGAGCGTCTTGAATCTCTCTCCAGCGACGTCAGTACCCTCACCCAGCGTATACTCTACGGCCGTCGCCGCGGCGATGAAGAGACCGTCACTGAGTCGAACGAGACTTTCGACATCCTGGTGGTTAAAATTAGAACGTAGGGTGGGTGTACTAAAGAGTCTGTTCGAGATGTAGAGCTGAATGTCTGCGCTGACCTGCTGCTTGTCGACATTGTGCAGTCGTAAAACCTTATTAAGCACTACATCTGAAACCGAGGTGTCCCTGATGTGAGTTTCGGGCCGCGACGTGAGCAGAAACTTCACAGGCAAATTAGATGATGAGCGTGAAAACGCGACTAGCGCTTCCAGCATAGCGGAGACGATCCGATGACTTTCGGCATCGTTAGAGGCACCATTGTTCGTCAGCTGACCACCGCACTCGTCGAGTGCGTCGATGACAAATACAATCGGCACCAGCGAGTCTTTTAGTGCCAGTAGAGGCTTGATCAGAAGACGCTCGACCTGCGCCGCAACCTGATAATGCACGAAATCTGGATCCAATGCCAGCTCGGCTGCGAGTGCTTCACTGAACGCAAACGACTGACGGGCCAGGAGCTGCGCTAGAGTCGGCACAATGCACCGCACATCGCGCTGCGCATTCACACCTGTCGAGCGAGAGCAGAAGCAACTCCCGCCGAAAATAATCTCAAGGTTTGAGTGGATGAGAGAACAAATCGTCCATGCGATGGCGCTCTTCCCCATTCCAGCCAGTCCTGTCAGCCAAAATATTTTTGGAGCCTTGAAATCTGCAATCCAGTCCTGGATTTCTCGAAGAATCCGGACGCGTGTGCCTGGCATGCAGCCTGAGCCAAGCTGGGAAGCGTAGACCGCCTGTGGGACGTGTCGCTCTCGTAGGGCTGTAAGAAACAGTCAAATTCAAATCAATATTGCAATATCCTCTGACCTGCGGTGATCTTCTTTTGGATTACCTCCTGTCGAAAATACTGTCAATCGATTGCAGAGCGTGATGCATGATGCACCAGCAGGCGCACCGATGCATTCATCACGCCGCCATAAACGACATGGTTCGTGGTTTGATTGCTGTTATTGATGATATTTCCCGAGCCGATGAAGTTGTTCATGATTGAGTTGCTGTTGCAGATAGCATGTTGGGATGCGGAGCAAGCCGTTGTCAACGTTTGAATCCCAGTCTGTATCATTCCTGCAGTACTATACCTCGGCGATTCCATGAGACCAAAACGATACACAGCCTCTTTGGATTGAGATGGCAGTAAGCGACTCTTGGAAGGCAAAGAGTACACGTGCCCTCGGTCCGAACCGCTGATCTGCTGATCAACACATGTTATTTCTTACAAGGGAACGAGTTTCGCACCTCCTTCCTATGCCCGATCCAGTACGAGTACGAACGCCCCTTCAGAGCCACCTTGTATTCACGGGTCTTTGCCCTCGAAACAGGGCTAGGGTTAATAAGCCACTTCCCCATTTCTGGCAATATCGCGACTGCGACCGCGCCTAGCGTACCACATGCGACCATTTACTCGTGCGATATGCAGCTATCGTATCTGGCAACTGGTTCTGCTTCTTATGGACTTGAAGCATGGCTAGCCAGAAGCGTGCCGCCACACGAGCACTCCCCAGCAGCTGCTTGCATCATTCCTTGCTGACGTCGAACTGGTCATCACAGATAACCAATCGTCACTACAGCTGCGAGGAACAAGCTCGCGCTCGGATCTTCACATCCTCAACATCTGATTGGCACGTTCAAACAAACTCAATCTCGTGGACAGCCCTTGGGCGCCACAAGACGTGACGCTTTCTTGGCCAAAGTCCTGCTGCCTGCGACGATCGGCGAAGTAGCACGTCGCCTCTCCTTGAGGTGTGCCTGGGTCTCGAATGGCGCATGTCAACTCGCTGACTCGCTTGCCCTGACACAGGGTCTTCGCACCAATCATACCACTGTCTGTCCCTCGGTGCCCGGGACCTTCTCCGTTTCAATCTCGACGAGTTGAGGTCATGCCCGAGTCATCTCTGTGGAAAATGCACTCGTGGCTGCAGATGCACACTCTTCTTTCGCAACAACATTCACTGTGAGGTACGTATTCGCGCATAGGTAGTATGCCTTCACTACCAGCACGCATATCCCTGCTTTGCTAGCATGCTCACTCGTGCCTACCCACAACCGTCGCCATGACCGGGTCAACGCCTTGCCGACGTCGTCGAGTCCATCACCCTAGACAAGGAGCGCGGCGCTCTACTGTTCCTCGTCCAACAAGTTCCAGCTTGCTTTGATAGTGATGGCGAGCGTTCATCTCTCGCACAAGAGTACGTCGTTCTCTCCATCTCATACTCGAACGCGACTGAACTTGTTCTTTTCTCATTGCTCTCTCGTTGGATTGAACATGCGATCGTCTAGATCTGCCCATACTTGCTATGAGCGCTGAATACCCTCGATGTGATCTCATGCCTACGTTGTTGGGGATCGAGATCCCGTACCGACATTGAGCCCGTGCTCTTCATGAACCCCACCCTTCGTCACGGCGGCCTGTCACAAGCGCACCGACAAGTCGCTTGCTCAGCCCCGCTACACACCCCCACGCGGTTGGGTGGTATGGTACTACACCCGACCCAGAAGCGGCCAGTTTGCGGTCGTGCTACCTCCTACGCCTCTTAACAAATTATTAAGAGATAGATTCAGTCCTATACATATCTGTTTCCTGATTATGAAGCTGCTAAGACGCAAGAGGGGAATTGCAGGTACAGCACGGTAACCGAGGGAAACGGCCGCAACCCCAGAAGCGGCCAGTTTCACCGCGGCGTGACCCGATTGTGACAATGCCTCGGCTGCGCTCAGTTGCTTCGATCTCCGGGGTCCGCAACGAATTAACACTATTTATTCCTACATTATATTATGATTGATTGAAAATACCGTTAGGCGTGCTTATATCAGGTTCATCAAGTGCTCTTTCTGGGACTCAGTTTGCGGTGCTCCAACAGCAGAGCAAAGTCCACTGGGTTGTAGCTGTCTCAAAAAGCTAATAAAAATACCTTCAAAGCTTATCAGATCATATTAGTGTTAGTTTAAGATGAATATGAGATGCAGGCTGAAGATCGAGGGGGCGGACTCGGTCGTCATCCCCCGACATGTTTGTAGCAAGGGTCATTGGCACCGGACACGCCGCCGGTCATCCGCGGGTGGGGCTGTAATGCGCCGAACGGCGGCCGACCGGCTCGGAGCTAATTGCTTCCGCTGCATATGTAGTGGCCGCTTCTCGATGTATCCACCCTGACGATATTGTATTCCGGAGAAACTGTTAATAGCTGCCATACTACATTTTTTACTCACTAGTAACTCTACAGGGAGAAGGCGTTAGTGCAGCAGCTGGCAGCCCAGCCACATGACCTTGTACATGCAACTCGTCAGATTGCACGCTCCGCTGGTCGGCACTCATCTTTGGTGTCATCTCGGTCACTCCATACAACTAACTAAAAGGGTGTGAGTTGTATAAATACAATATATCATAGGTAGCGACCTCAACCTCAATGACCCAGAGTGCCATCAGGCGAACTGGCCGCTTCTGGAGGGGTGGCCGCTTCTGGGTCAGGTATAGTACGGTCGACTTCTTGTTCAGTCAGCGAAGCTTTCATCGTGTCCTGAGTAGAGACAGCAAGCTGTGTTACGCTTGCTTTTTGGCTGCGCGTCTTACTTCGCCCATACTCTCTTCTTTATCCTCTTGCTACCTCAGCCAGCTTGGAAGGCTCTGTGGTGAATGTGCTTGCTGGTTTGACATCTGTACTTGGAGCGGATGACAAGCCGCATTCTCCTCAATATAAAGCCATTTCTACCCAACTACCCGGGTCTTCTTCTTGAACCCATATTCTCATCTGGTTAGTGTTATACTAGATCAGAAGAGGAGATCGCTGAACATTTTGTGGCTCCGTTGCGTCACACGACCTGTCAGTACCACAGACCTAAGGACATTTTCAGTCGCATAATTTCGCATCAGAAAGCGTCAACTCATCTGAGGCTCGGTTTTAGTCCGCAGAGGTAGAGTACAGAACGTTGGTCACGAGAGGGACCGGTGATTTCACCGTGGTGTCGAACCGACAATCCTTCAGCGCCGTTTCAACTTGTAAGTTTCGAAAGCAGGTCAGGGACAGTAGGGCATGTATTCTTTTGACCACGGGGACATTCCTTGGACGAATACGGAGGGCTTGGGGGTAATTGACTGAACTATGTGTGTGATAGCTGAGGAGCGGACCTGCATGCAAGAGGAGCGGATGCCACCGCTCAAAGCTCCATTCGAGGACTGTTTTCAGGAGCTTCTCGATCCTAAGCGGGTGAGTAGCGCTATAAATCCGTTAAGAGCCTTCATCGCTCGTATTTGAGGCTTGTGAGCTGCGGATAGGTGAGTGGTATTCAGTTGAGTGTTTGGGGTGGTGGCCAATCAGACCGCCATCACGCTGAATAGTCCCTTCGCTTGTGTTAAGTCGGTATATGAGCTCAATTCCATCTTGATAGTCAGCAAAATATGTCAAAAGATCTCCTGATGCGGCAGGAAAATGGTAATCACGATCGGCAGCAAGCCAACTCGGCTCGCGGGCCAAGACATAAAGACTCACCTGACGAAGGACACAAATGATAGTCAGGCTATGACACATGTACGGGGTTCATGGGCCTCGTAAACTCGGGAGACGCAGGGGACGTCGAGGTGTAGGAGCCAAAACTGTGTCGTCAAGCATCACCAGCTTTTTCCTGGCTTGAGCTGAGGAAGCAAGACGAAGCGGAATTGGATCAGACCCTGATTTATCCGGCGAGTTAAATAGATTAAATACGGAAGGTCCATTGCGTGCTTGAAACAAGGGTAGGATGTGATCGGTTCGGACCGTGCCGCTAGAGCTCCTCCTCTTTGAGCCCTTCGCGCACCCTAGTCTGGGACGGCCACATCCATCGCTTGGCGCGTAAACCCACCTTTATGTTCGAATAGCTACTCGCGGACTACGATTAATCCTTGTAGCAAAGGTCCGCTCACACGCTTACACTTTAGTTGCGCGACGCTGATGAAATCCACGTATACGGCAGATTCGCGCGCAGCCTGGACCATGATCCCGCCTCTTCCACTCTGAATACGCGCGTGTTGTCGAGCGCTGCCCTGATCAATCCTCGCTTTGCCCGCACACTGGAGCGAACGACACCGGGCTCCTTGGACCAACCGCCTGTTCTGGCCGATGCTTTTACTCGAGCGTCGCATGCGCTCCTTTATTCGCTTAGTCTGTGTCCTTTTGTTCTGTGAGTGCGTGCTATGCTTGTTATTACCTCGCGCATCCGAAATGTGGCGTCACAGGGGCACCCTCTATTCCCCGCCGCAGTTCGGTCGC
>Ga0247815_10004212_pt1 | contig 10141 bp, 9 predicted proteins | sample UWRJL194509B1_FD_181014 | JGI IMG/M metagenome (GOLD analysis project Ga0247815, IMG submission 181014) | Plant litter microbial communities from Arlington Agricultural Research Station in Wisconsin, United States - UWRJ-L194-509B-1 | ecosystem: Environmental > Terrestrial > Plant litter >... | reverse complement strand
TTTTTGTTTTTGTTTGTTTCTTTACGGATTTTCAATCTCCCCCTGGCGATCTGCTAATCGCAGATGACTGTTGGTGCGGTGTTAGTGAAGCGGTGCAGGAATGCAGGCTCCTCCTCCGACTATTAAAACACGGGGGTAGATTAATGAAACGTGAAAGTGTTTGGAAATCGCGTGCGGACACGTTGCCCTTGTATTGGTGCGCAATGTCGACTCGGGTTTGTGCGGATTCGGCCAACCGCATTTTGATAGGTGTTGAATGGATTGCTCTCTCTGGCTGTGTCGAAAGATTCCTCTTAATACGTAATGACTGTGTTGTCGTCGGGTTTGCCTGCCGTGCAACAAGAAGAAGTGGTGCCTGCAACCACTGATTGGGTTCGAGGCGGTCCTTTGTTTGAACTATCAAGTGATGTGCCTCGAGGCTGGATCATGTTGGGCCATATACAAAGCCTACATCTTCGCACTTTGACTGCGAATTGGCCGTCGTGTGAGTATAAAATTCTCGTGTCCTCGCAGCGCAGAGCTCTTTGTCACTTCAACTCCCTTCTTGCTAGCCCACATCTGCACGATGCCCGCAAGCCTGAGCTCTGACGCTGAGCATGAAGCAACGTTCCCACCGGTTCTTACCGAGCAAGATATAGACAACCCTCCAGCGACCCCCAGTCGAACAACTCGGCGAGCATCCGTGCTATTGGGCAGCATCCTAGCCGAAGGTAAGAATTGGATCTTATACTTCTGGTCCCATATAAGCCCAATTTTGTCTCTGACTGAAATTTTAGGAGAACGCGGCGAGAAGTCGACTCAGCGATGTTGTGATCGAGAGTCCAAATATCCATTAGACCGGTGCGCCGGCATCTTTAGCGGTGGATCCAAACTCATAATTGCAACCAAGGCCTGGAGAAGCGGCAGGCGAAAATGGACGTGTTTGGAATATCTACAAAGACCGTGTCAAGGCCATCGATGATGACCTGCTCGAGAGCTGGAATGACACGTTGAACTCGCAGCTCATATTCGTATGTTTTGGAGCCGTTATTATCAGCACCCGTATACATTACTGACTGAGGTTTAGGCAGGACTGTTTTCGGCTGCGTGCACAGCGTTTCTTATTGAAGTGTACGCATTTTTTTCTATCGACATGAGAGCTAGGCTGACGTAGCTAGACAGCTCGAGATGTTTGCAGCCGGACTGGCAACGATCAACAGCTTTAACCGTGTTCGCCATCTACGCGCATCTCAACTCAACCAATCCCGCGCCGTTTGAGGTGCCGAATCCGTTGACATTCACTGCTCCCGCCGCAGCGCGCTGGATCAGCGGTTTGTGGTTCACGAGCCTCACACTGTCCCTCATCGCATCCCTTCTGTCTATCCTCGCGAAGCAGTGGCTGAACGAGTTTAAATCTCATATGCGAGCACCTGCGTCGTCCCCGAAAATGTGGGCAATGCGTCACAGCGCGTTGAAAGGCGGTCTTGAGCACTGGGGCATGGACGCATTCATTTCGACCCTGCCCCTGCTGCTCCACGCAGCGCTGTACTGCTTCCTAATTGGACTGTGCTGTTTGCTGATGCCGCTTGATGACTATATCGCAGGCGTAGTTATCGCCATGACCAGCTTGCTCGGCCTCTTTTACGTTGTCTCAGGGCTGGCGCCTGTGTTCTGGGGCGTCTGCCCGTCCACAACGCCGATGCTGCGCTACCTTTACCCTCCACTGAGTACGGCAGCACTAACATCATTCAGGGTGATACTTATCACGCTTTATGTGATTTTTCGGCTGCTGGTGACTGGTCTCTGGTTACTCGTCGCATTGGTCGCGGTCATCTTAGAAATAGTTTCCACCATTCTGTGCTGCACATGCATCTGGACTCCAGGTACTCCCGTCATGGATTTCTTCCGCCAGTTTCATTTCGCTGTCGCAGACCTTCTTCTGTTTGACCCTCCATTCAGCGATGGGCAGGCCACTACCAGCTCTTCTTCCGCTGCCTCCTTCAAGCTCGTTTCTCCGCCCGTACGTGCGATACTGAAATATCGTCCCAAGACCACAGTCACGCCAGCCTTTGACTTGGCGAGGATCCTCGCGAACGATGAACCGCTGCGGGAGGCGTCCGTTTTGGCCTGGATGATACGATCACTCCCAGCGGAGGAGGACATTCAAGCGGCTCTCTGTGCGGCTGGGTGGCTTTCAATTGAGGTCCACTCTGACTACTTCCAACGTCGCAATCGTGCCAGTCCCCTGGTACATGCAGACCTTTGTAGAGCCGCAGTGGACTCTCTCGACACCATCACCGCGCGAGTGGATAATCCTGACGACGAAACGGTCGCAAACAGCATACGCGCATGCCTTTTTGTCTCAGAGGGAGTAATAGAGCTCTCACAAGCGACCAAGCAGTTCTTGTCCAGGTATACCAGCAATCCTGCTCATGATTTGGGCTCATTGTCCTTGGCGACAATCCACAGTGGCAGTATCCTGCCTCGGAGTGTTGCCCTCAAACCAATGAGCATGCGCATGGAGACCATCGAGCTCATCGCGCTGTCGGCCTCGCGTAGTCGGCCATGCCCTCGCGGAATCTTGTGGGCCGTGGTCAACGCACCAAAGATAACCCTGCCGGCATACCCCGATGTATTTGTCTCGACGCTGGAGTCCGAAATCCTCAAGGACGACATGTGCCGAAATTCGGGATGGAAGCCTCATGAAGATGAAGATCTGCGTTTGCGATTGATCGCAGCCGTAGACGTTGGACTACGGTATTCAAATCGTGCCAAGATGTACAGCTGGGAGCGCCATGCCATTTCAACTCTGTACGGAGCTGCGGTACGAAGACTCGCCTATGACACCGCAGCCAAGCTGCCCCGCGATCTCCAAACTCGGTTGCTCTGGGTTACTACGAGTGGATTCTGTTGCCACAACTTCTCGACTGCTGACGTCAACGCGATCGGAACACTGCTCCTACGTGGGAGCCCAGAGTGGAGCGACAGTATCTTTCCAAAAGCACTATGCAATCTGCTTCGTCACTTCGAACGCAGGCTGCTGCCGGTTTCCGCCGAAGCTCTGGTATGGATCCGTGCGGCATTCCAGCCGCCGTCTGATCCGCACCAGCTCGTGGACATATTCCAACAGCACCAATCGGCGAAGGCCGCATTCTTCAACTCGCACCTAAGTCTTTTGAGACCCATCGACACCTCTCCGCATCGTCCAAGCCGGTCACCGTGGAGCCAGCTCCTCAGCACAGTGTCGATCCCTGACACAGCGGAGCAGTTGGCCGAAATGGCATGTGCATACACCGTCCTTTTGTTTGTTCTCCATCGTCGCGGTTACCGCGCGATGGCTCAAGCACTAGTCCGTGAGTTGCTGCCCTGTGAGACAGCGGCAGCAATGATCGCACGCGGAAGTGTACCCCGTTACCACCTTGTAGTGCACGCGAGGCTGATCTCTCATGCATGGTGGACGGATATGCGCGAACATCTCATGCAGCCCGAGTCGGAACATGCGTGGGTGTCATGCTCGCAATTTGCGAGCCCCGGGGAATTCGTAGCCGCTGTTTCCACCCAGTTAGACTGTTTGGATTGCGCACACGACGACATCCGAGTCCCATGGGGAACCCTACCGATTCAGCCAGACGCAAACGAACCGGAAACAGATCTTACGGCGCGCGACTCGGCAATCTGGGAGCAGCCTCCGCATACGGTCACCAAGGAAGAAGCTCCCTTGCATAATCGATTAGCGAAGCGGGTGATGGGAGGCTTGAGCCTAGCAAGGCATGCAAGTGACGGCGAAGCGCAACAGCCGGAAGACATGCTCGAAAGAGGGTTGATACGCGCACTCACGTTCAGAGTAGCCATTGTTCGGTGATAGCTCCACTTATGTATTACTCCAAATAAATACTCCCAATCTTGGTCAGGGGTAGTTTGCTCACGATCAAAGAGTTGTAACCTCGTCATTTCGTGCCCGGGATTCATTAATAGAATCACATACACACATATTTTGCCTAGTTGAAATGTTCGTGTTCGCTCGGCGGATGGAGCGTTGAAGACGTTAAACGGGTGTGCCAACATGCTCTTAGCGTCATTCTTCGTCATCCCCTGTGGCAGTATGCCAGATTCGTTTCCTTTGAGGATAAGCCATAGCTGGGACGTTGTAAATGGTTGACTTTGGCTGGTTGTAGAGCTGGCGCAATCAATTTCATGAGGCCTATCTTAGAGTTGTCATGAATAAAACGCGCTGCAACGGTGGCTGAGCCAGCAAGGTTCGAGCCGGAAGATATGGTCGAGTCGGCTTCCAATGAGCATGCACCGTATATCAGCCCAATTTCGAATGAAAAACTGATAGAGTTGAAATTTTCCTTCGAGGTGTATTATTTACACTCGCGGAGTTGCCCTGTTAGAAACGGTTCAAAGATCCAAACTGCGGCACGGTCTCTCGGCTGGTTTCGTTTCGATACGCAATAAAGGTCTGCCACAAAACATACCCGAATGTTGCTGAGTAGATTGAGGATGTGTCGGTTAAAGATGAGTAGTAGGCAATACAAAGGAGCGGATCAGAGCGTGGCTAAAATGGCTGACAGAAAGAACGAGGCTGAGACGGTACACCGGAAAGCGTGCAACCGCGCGATAAACACCACAAAATGACTCACACAACCTTTCACCTCTGGAAAAGACGAATTACTACCTCTTGCAACGCATAGTCACTTCTTTCTCCCTGTCCTTCCCGGTTTCAACGGTGGCACAGGCTTAGGCGGCTGTTCGATTAGCTCCACGTCCGACTCGCTATCCTCCGCGGCCTCATTTCTTGGATGGCTGGTCGAATTGGTCATTTCACCCGTTTCCTTTGTCGTCGCCGTCACTGGTATCGCCGAGCCGGAGGTACTGTCTGCGAGGGGCTGATCGGGGCCAACAGGCGCTGACTTGGTCTTGCGCTCGGCAACAAGGTTCTCGATCTGCTCCATCATCCGTGACCGGGCCGTCTCGACGTTCTTGTGGTTCCAGACATCGTTTCTGCTGGGCTGCTCGTTCTTTTTCCAGTTCGTCTGAGGGCGAAGGTTAGCTTATCCTCACATTCACAGTGTAACGAGAAGGAAAACGCACCAACTGCCAGACAATAAACTTGTCTGGGTCTTCCATGAAAGTCTCGACGAAATGAATGAGGTATAGACCGCAGTCACAGTAGTTCGGCTGGGTGGGAACGTTGAACTTCTTCGCAGTTGAGCGGCTGCACATGTTTTTAGGGATTTTGCGCTTGGTCTCCGCCTCGCTGAGAAGCCAGTAGTCGAGCTTGGTCTGCACTTGCTTGTGATTCCCGCCGAGTGAGTCGAAGGTGAAGACGTATGTCCTGCAAGAGAGATGTCAACGACAGATGTCTTACAAGTGGCGCACACGAAAAGACGTACTTTCGACCTGCCAAGGCGGCTGCTTGTTCAGAGACCAGGGTGCCCCCGGAGGTGATATTCTCCGCCGCTTTTAAAGATGTGCCTGCCGCATCCTCCGGATGCTCTCCTGAACCTAGCTCGACACTCATCACCCGCTTCTCGGACACATCATCCACTAGTTCGTCCTCCTCCTCCTCGTCTAGCTTCGGGTCGTACCGGGACTCTGGACGGGCGGCAGGTGTCGGGTCGTCAACGTCCATGTCGTCGTCATCTGGAAGGCCAATGAGGTTAAGAGGGTCACCCGATCGATCGCCGGCGTGCATGTCCATCGAAAGGTCTGCTATCGAGTTGTCTCCCTCGTGCGGCTCGGGCGGTGACGTTCCTTCTGGCTCGTCGTGGGCTGGTGTCAACGGATCGTCCACAGCAAGCTCATTCCGTTGGACGCTCTCGTCGACATGCATACGGTCCTCGCCATCACCAGGCTCGGGTGTATTCGTGACGGATGGCGCGGCAAGCACTGCAGCGATGTTCTCTTGCGCCTCCTGCGCAAGGCGGTGACGGGTATGAGGAGAGTCTTGCGGCGGCGGCGGGTCGAGGATGTACTCTGGATTGTATACGATCGCGAGGTACCAGTGCGCGCTGAGGAGCAATGTTGGCAAGAAAGAGATATCAAACAACGAGGACGAACTTTTCGTTGATCGGGACAATGATGAATCGCTTCTTGAATATGTCGACCTTGTTCGTCCATTTGCGAACCGACTGGTAGCCATCCTCCTCTCTGCGAGCCGCACAGACAGCAAGAAACACGATCATGAGCATCTAATCAGCTGGCACATATCCTCGTCCTTACTCACTTCCGAACATTGAGCTTCTTGTAAAAGAAGCTGGAGAACACATGCACCATGTCTGCTTTCGCCGGATCGCGCTGTTGCAGTTCCAGAAGCCAGCGTCTGGAATGAAGACGTCAACACATGTCAAGCGACAACAGAGCGGAAGGTCGCGCACTTCAGGCCGTACTCGATGAGCGTGTCATTCAAGAACTCGCCGTCGTCCAGACGGAATCGCTCGGCGCGGGTGAGGTTGAGCGCGCCTGGTCCTGTGGGTGGGTACACAGCGATCCTGTGGGGCATTGCCGATCAACAAGGCAGAAAAAACGAATGCGTCAGCTGTTGATGTTGATGTCAGTCAAGCGCACGTACACTTCGTCCGGTAATCTTCGGTCGACCTCCCACTCCGGCCTCTTCGGCTTCCCAACTCCCAGCATCCCTTCCAGCCCAGCACTGCTCCTTGTGCGCCTGCCACTATACATGCTCGCCATCGTCCCGTCCCCAGTGCGCCCGGCATCTTCCTCCTCTTCACTGAAAAAGCTTTGCTCTGGTGGCTCGTCGTCAATGACTTCGCTGGCCTTGCGCTTGCGAGGAATTGGCGGCGCGTATGATGGCCTGTCGGCGTCCGTGGTAGACGATGAAGGCCGGCGGGTGGATGTAAAGACGCGGCGTGCGGCAGTACAGAGACCGGATACACCATCGACGAATGATTGAAAGACGGAAGGATGTGCGGCGTCAGCACTGCATCGGACAAAGTGTTCACAGAAAGTCACAGAACAGGTTCACCACCCGCAGGACAGGAAGGATTGTCACGTACCCTGCCTCGCCCTCTTCAGGGACACTTGCACTAGCGCTAACACTCCGACTCTTCGAGGCGCCAGAGGTTCTCGATCCATAAAATCGATCCGCGGGGATCCCAGTGCGACTCTTACGAGAGCCCAATGTTTCCTACCGACGAACGCGCGACGTCAGCGATGGTGCAGAACAGTCTTGCGAAGAACCCACCTTGACCACGTCGTCGTCTGCCATCGAAGTCGTCGTCGAGTTGCGCCTTGATGTCGTGAACGACAGTGTACTCTGCTTGGACTCGACCCTGACGTCCTTCTTGCTCCCTCGATTCAGCACTACAATCCACACCATCTGGTTATCACTCCGCTCAAGGTCAAGACACGGCACACGTACTTTCCCCCTTCGCAGATCCTCCAGTACGCGACTTCGAGTGGCCACTCAGCATCAGCCCCTGCTCACGAACCCGGTTTTCGCGTCGTTCTCTCAGCTGCTCGAACAGTTGCGGGATTTGTGTCGGTCTACGATGAGCCAGACCTGATCAGAAAGGCTTCGTGCGTCCTCAAGAACAACACGCACTCGAAGATCGTCACCTTCACCTTGTTGCCATTCATAACCATAGTCATGATCGCATTTTCAACCTCCCCCCATCCACCGGCGCACATGCCCTCGCCCCATTCGGAATTGTCTGCAAACTGCAAGATAATAGCGTCGCCTACGCAAACCTCGCGTCAGTCAAAGCGATGGGGCCAGAAACCAGACGAACCAGCTTCGTAGTTTATAGATACGGGGATGGTCTCGCTGTTCTTTGCATGGAATATCATGCCAGGCTTATAGGTGTTCTTGCTATTGACCTTGGATAGCTGGACAAGGCGCGGCGCATGTTAGCAGAGCTCATGAGCGCAGAACGTAGAACGCGCGAACTTACTTGCATCTGGGTAATGACATGTGATCCAACAAGAAACATGAATGCATCGGGATCGTGTGGGTTGTCCGTAACACGTAATCGACCGGGTTCGACAACGAGACTGGAAGGCGCAACCCAACAGTTAGTCAAGCAACGGTATCACAACTTGGCCATACTCACAAGAGCTCCGGATGGTCCTCGTGCACAAACTCATCTCCCATCGCACAAGCCACGACAGGCGCAACGACCATCGGCCCAGCCTTCGCCTTGCCCTTCGCCTTGCCCTTGCCCTTCACATCCCTCGTCGTAGAAGGCGGCGGCATCTCTCTCGACGCCCTCCTCGTCCCCGAGGCACCCACGCCATCCAACGCGTCAAACGCCTCAGCCTTCTCCCTGACACTGTCCCCAATAGTGCGCCCGCCCAAGGTCCGACCCTTTCCATTCTGCGCCCTGACCTCGCCCACTGCCAGCGAGAACGTGCTACGAGGTGGTTTCTTCGTCTGCGTCTTCGGCGCTTCCGGTTCGTCTCTCTTGGTCGCATAACGCTCTGCCAATCCTAGAGATTGTCTATTGTCTGGGGAAGATGATAGAGGTGGGGCCGGTGTGTTTTTTCCTGGTCGTCGAACTGAGCGCGGAATGGGTACGGGTGCGGGCGTCGGAGGTGGGGATGGAGCATGGCTGTGGTCTGATGGGATCTCGTACACGTCGCTCGTTGGGGTGGTCACGACATCCGTCTTCGTTCGGCGGACGGGAAGGTGAACTGGTTGGGCGATGTGCACTTCTTCTTCTTCTTCGTCCCCGAGGCCAGTATGCCAGATAGGTTCCATTGAGGAGGCACCGTAGCTGGAACGTTGCGAGTAGTTGACTTTGGCTGGTGGATGAGCGGGGGCGATAGAAGAGGGCGTAGGTTTGCCGTGTAGGAGGCTGTTGGAGAGTTTGTCGCGCGTGACACGCGCTGCAACGGCGGAGGTGGTAACTGAGCTAGCAAGGTTCGAACCAGAAGATGTCGTTGAGCCGTCCTACAAAAGCCATACATCACACATCAGCCTATAACAACATCAGAGCAACAGATGATGAACGAACCGTCTTGCCCTTCATCCTCCGCGCCACACCAGAAGCGACGACCTTTGAAACCACCTGCCCCTTCCCACCGGAGAAATCTACCAGTGGGACCGCGTCGCGACGCTGCTGCTCTAGTTGATCGGCCAGCATCTTCTTGACCATCCCAGGATCTAAGCTTGGCGCCTCCGGAGACAGTGTGCGTCGGCTGCTGATTCTATCATCTGGGTCCTCGCCCCTCGCAGGCGCAGGTTCGTCGTCGTCGTCCAGATCGATAAACTGCTCCCTATGCACGGAGCGGCCGGCTTGAGAAGACGGAGGTGGTGTAGTGTGTATCGTGCGCTTCGTCGAAAAGTCCAAACCACCACCACCACCACGGTGCTGAGTGCTGGGGTCGCGTCGCTCTGAAGCAATTTCGATGGGTTTCCCATTTGCAGAAGGTCCGTTTTGAGGGCGATAGTGGGGACCGCCGGGTGTGAGTCCAAGATCGTGGTGCACGCCATTTCGCGCGTCTGCGGCGGTGTAGACCATCTCGTCCCGTTGGTGCTGACGTGCGGGTCGTCGTCGTCCTCTATCAGCCGGCTCCTCGTGTCTCGGTCTCTCCTCCATTTCATCGTCCTCGATCTCGATCGCATCGTCCTTTCGCATCCCTGCGGCTTCTCTGCTCCCACTCGCCACTCGTCCTCGTCCAGAAGCAGAAGCAGCAGTACTTGAATGGTCGTCATCCTCTGCCAATTTCCGTGACTTGGCATGTCGACCGTTCGTGTTCGGCGCAGATGCACGCGAAGCTGACTGGCTGCTTTGATGCTGCTGAGGTAGAGAAGATCCTGACAAGTTGTCCGCGAGCGGGTCCCGCTGTGAGTGCAAGGTACCGCGAACAGGAAGAATCGCTCGTCGTGGTGGTGCGAAAGACGTAGTCGAGCTGGTAGTCTGTGAACGGATCTCTACAGTAGTGCCGGCCGCTGCGTGTGTAAGACGTATACTTGTCTGCGACGTCGGCCGTTGGTTGGAGCTGGAACCGGGGAGTGGTGGCGGAGCTGTCCGAGAGGTGGGCTTCTGCAGCACTACGGGCTTGTACCCACTCTGCTCGACCTCTTGATGCACGTGCGCCTGTTTCTCCATTGCTCTTCTGGTGATGCGGGGTGGAGACGAGTTGTTGATGAGGTCCAGCTCGTCTGCTGAATCATGCCCGCGCAGACTATCCAGTC
>Ga0247815_10004211_pt1 | contig 10142 bp, 7 predicted proteins | sample UWRJL194509B1_FD_181014 | JGI IMG/M metagenome (GOLD analysis project Ga0247815, IMG submission 181014) | Plant litter microbial communities from Arlington Agricultural Research Station in Wisconsin, United States - UWRJ-L194-509B-1 | ecosystem: Environmental > Terrestrial > Plant litter >... | reverse complement strand
ATCGTTCTAAGATGCGAGAGAATGGCCTGCTACATTTGCCGCATTTATTGCCGACGTACCGCTCGGATGTCAGCTCATAACTTCTTCAATAAATGTGTTTGTCACTCAATTCTACTTGGAGCATGCATGTACACTGGATAGTCTCAACGTCATACCGAATTTGAGGCACCTCACAATCGCTTTGCCGTACCCTCAAGTTGGAAGCGAGTAGCTCATTGTCCCCACGTCCCGCGCAGACGCGTCTGTTCTGGCTTGTAGCCTTCAAAAAATAGACTTAAACCTTCTTCAGGGGCCACCATTCTTCGCGCGTGGTGGTGGTATTACACAGAAATCAAGAGGGAAACTCAAGGTCTGTGTAGAAGCTTGACCAGCCATTACAAGTCACAACGTCTCACTTGTAGCCAGATTTGATGCTTGAGAAGCTGTTCGGTGTTGCGATGAGTATTCGAGGCATATTTGAGCCACGTGCACGGGTCGAAATGAGTTGGCACTCAAGTTGCAGCAGGCGGGCGGATCGCCCGGGGGTATATAGCCCGATTTGGACGAGTGGCTCAGATATGGACGCGTGGCGTAGCGGCTATCGCGCGAGGCTGACTGCGGTATGGTCTTGGGTTCGACTCTCGTCGGACTCAAACATTATGCCGGCAGTCGTAAATTGGTTGATTAGTTAACAAATTGAAGTCCGTAAATACAACTCGTCTATAAAATTGTAATGTAACAAGTGTAATAAATAAAGTTCCAAATAGCAGCAAGCTCGAAGTAAGAAATAACTTGAAATACGAGGAGTAAGAAAGTAAGAGAAATAAGAAAGAACCTGTAATACGAGTAGTAATAAAGTAAGAGAAATAAAGAATGAGACATCCGGTAGAAAAGTTGAACATGGAAAGAAGAGGTGGCATTACAATTTTGTAATTACTTTGTACAAATGCAGGCCAGACTGGCGATGTCTGGTCAGGCCTGGTCAGAGACCCTTGCGAGTCTGGATATATCTTCGCTAGTCTGGCCAGACCTATGAACCCCTGGCGGGCCTGAACGGGTCTGGCCGCGTCTGGTCAGCGCTGGCCAGCGCTGGCCAGGCGATTGCAACTTTTGCGACACCAACAACTCTGGCGCGAAGAACTCGTTCCTCATCACGGCATTTGGCTTCGGCGAAAAACTTAACAGGCTACCAGATTCCGGTCAGTACTTTCTTATAGCTGTTGCGGGCTGTTTGCTGATATCAAGTGTAGGTAGTGGTGACATGGTGGTCGCGTCGGTCGAGAAGGGCAAGCCCGAGCTATGCAAACCGAGTGCGTTCCTCCTCGTCTTCTTAATTACCACTTTGACTATATTGACGTATAATTAATCCTTCTTTTCATACTTCCTCCCTTGTTTGTCTTACTCATCGTCGCGCTCGCTATACTCGCGTTACGCCCTGCAGCCATGCCCGCCGTTGTCATCCGCCAGGGCGCCGCCGCGATGATATGTTCCTGTACGGCGAGGATACTGCCAGTGTTATTGTCAACCCAAAGGGCGAGATGAAGGGCCCTGCAATCACTGGGCTGGTCGCGAAGGAGTGTGTGTCCCCCGTTTTCCTTCTGTCCCGGTGGTCATCGTCCTTCCTTTGTTCTCGTTTGTTGCTGCCTGTGAGCACCGTTCCCCTGCCCTACTTTTCTCGGAGGGCTGATTAACCAGCCCTTGACTGGTTGCTGGCCAGTTATTTCATCACCAGTACGTGCATGTCTATCCTCTATCGGCAGTCGATGTATCGCATTTCTATGTATCGTTGCTCAGGTTGCGGCCTCTTCTCGTCGTGGTCCCACTCGCCCTCTTCGCTTCTATCACCTACCTACGGCTCATCTACCGTATCTGTCTGTCCCTCTCTTTTAATCTCACCCTCCTGCTGCTTCTTCTTATTTCACTCATGTCACATGTACTAACATCTTTTTAGTCTTTCTCGCACAGGCCGATCTTTGCCCGCGTATCGCAGCAAACGCGAGGACGGTTGTATGAACCAAAACATCACTGTCCTGGTCCTAGTGTGCCATTCCTTCCGTGTATGCCCGCCACGCTCGTATATGCACATGTCAGATCTGGTTTTCTCTTGCGTGTTTGTGGTGTCGGTTGGGGAAGTGGGTGACTATTACCTGTGTCGTCGACGGTTCTTGCAGCGTTGGCAGCGATGAAGCGATAGTTGGCACACACATTTGGACTGCATCTTGCCACGAAGCGATCTTACTAATAACTCCAAAGGTCTGATATGCTCAGTTATCGAGATCACGTGTATGCAAGAAGCTACACTACTGTACAGGTAGGTCTATGCAGAGGAGTCCCCAAGCCAGCATGCCGTCCAATCGTCCCCATGGTGCCAAACCTCTTCAGTCGTGATGGTGATCCGGTGTTTGGCAATGAGCAGCCTGCAACTGGGCAAGTTGAGGTAGGCGCGGTACTCCTTTGGCACCCATAGCAGCAACTCGCCTGCCTCGCCCAACACCCACCCGTCATGTAAGCCGCCGAGTTCAAGCGCCACCATGGGGCCTTCATCATTGGCTGTTGATGGCGCAAGGGCAGACTCTACATCCCAAACACGGATTGTCGAGTCTCGAGAGCTTGAAACTATGGACCGATTGTTGGACGTGCACGCGATTGAGACTACAGCAGAAGTATGACCATGTAACACGGCCAGTTGCCCGCCATCTTTGACGTCCCACAGCCGCACGGAATAGTCAAGCGAGCCGGTAATAATGAATGTTCCGCGCGGAGAGTAGGCGATGGAAGCGATCTCATCAGTGTGGCCCACCAGATTGAAGAGATGTTCTCCTTCCGCAATCTCCCAAACACGACCTATTTTTTCGCCCCCGCTGGTTGCAATTTCCAACCCACTTGGTGAAAATGCAATGGGAAACTTATAGAACTGGTTCCCAGTCTCGTGGAGAGGCTCGCGCGCTCGCTGACCAGTACCCATGTCCCAGAAGTGGATATATCCTCCGGTGTCACTAGCAGCAACAATTCGACCGACAGGAGAGAAGGCAATGGACTTCACCAGCTCAGTAGTAGGCTGTGTGCTGGAGATTGACTGTGGTTGTATGGTCTCATCTGAAACACGTGTACCTGCTTCAATGGCAACTGAGACGGGGCCTGGGTGACAGCTTAACGGACTGATGTCCAGTTCTTGCTGCGTAGCGACGTCCCAAATGTACACAGACCCATTCGTCGATCCGCAGGCGACCCATCGCGCGTCCGGAGAGAATGACATCGCTTGAGGTACATCCGTCTGGTGCCGCAGCGGCTCGCCTATCCAATTACCTGTGCGTAGATCCCAAAGCTGCAGTCCGCCTGGCCGTACCACTGAAGCAGTAATACGAGCATCCGGTGAGATTACCACCGCGGAAAGACTGTATGTATTTGGTGGGAGCTTGAGATCACCAGTTTGAGAATTCCAGAGTCGAACCGTACCATCTGTAGAGCACGAAGCAATGAAGGCACCATTTTCGGATGTAGCAACCGACACTGCTGCCTCTTGATGTGCTTTTAAAGGCTGGGCTGCATGTAGGTCGATACTGGCATCCCAGATCTGAATGGTACTACCACTGGAGGCTGAGGCAACAAATAGGCCGTCTGGAGAGAATGCGGCGGAAGCGGCCAGTTCTGAATGGCCACGAAGAACGACCGAAGAAACATTTCCAGCATCTTGGTGGAGATCCCAGAGCCGTGCAGTGCTGTCTGACGAAGCTGACACCAGCGACCTGCCATCAGGAGAAAACTGGACGGAGTGCACGGCGCGCGAGTGTCCGTGCAGTGTCTCAATGTTTGATCTCGTCATCACGTCCCACAGTCGGATGGTGCCACTGTTCAGTCCCGCAGCAAGCTTTGCCCCATCGGGAGAAAAGCAAACGCTGTGAAAGAGCTCATTCCGGGCAAGGACGTGCATCTCTGGGGCCTGGTCGATGATGTTATACCATAACCTTAGTGTGGTGTCTGTAGAGCTGGCGGCCATGGTCTTCCCATCAGGAGATAATACAACTGCGAGAACCCGCCGCGTAGGGCCACTCAGCACCACAATCTGTTGGCCAGTCTCGACGACCCAGAGATGCACAGTGTTGTCATTTGCTGCTGCTGATATCAGCCGACCATCAGACGAGAATGCGATTGAAGACACCGCAGGGTATTCCGGTAATCGCAGCGGGGGTCGCTGAAGATCCTTCAGGTTCCAGATCAATAGAGCACCTGATTCAGTACTCGCGGCAATGCTCGTTCCAGTCGAGTTAACGGCGACACACGTCACGAATCTATCGCCGCCGCACGAAAGAGACGCCAACTCTTCACCTGTTCGAGTGTCCCAGATTCGCACGGTTCCGTCCCATGAGCCGGATACAAGGCGTCCATCAGGTGCGTACACGACTGAGGTAATCAGGTACTGGTGACCTGTGAGCGTCATAACGAGCCTTTGGCCATGGCGATCAATACCAGAAGTTTGGACAGACACAACACCAGCAATTAGTGATGAGAATGTCGTGTAAATTAGCGAGTTCTTGGCTGCAAAGGGGACCGCCGATAAGTAGATGTGTGGCGCGCTTCGCTCGATCGCCTCTCGGGATGAAGCCACGAAAGCATTGGCATCGCGCAAGAAGCGAGCTAACTCCATTGAGCTCACCTGGGTAAGAGGTTAGATAGTTCTTAAATCGCCAGACATAGTAGCAGCGCACCGTTGCAGCCGCAAAGATAAGCATTGCGGAGGCGCGCTGGACCTGACCCAAAATGCTCATAACTTCCAGCCAGAACAGGAATCGAGGACAAATGGTGTCTTTGAGCTCTTCATCAAAAGCGCCTGCGTGTGTAAGACCGGCGAGATGATAGGCCCACTGCAAGCAAGCATACTCAAGAGAGAGCGTTACGTTAGAGGACCCGATCCCTGTGTTTGCCTCGTGCGAGGTTCGGCTGTTGGAAACGTTGAAGTGAAGCTGCTCCGCCAGGATAAAGATACATCCCCTTGCGAGCAGTTCATTCCCGAGAGTTGCTGAGATGCGAAGCTCAGCTGAGGCACGCTCACATAGGTAGTCGCCGAATGATGCGTGCACCGTGCGCAGCTCGGGTTGGTTCACATCGTCTGGCACGTGTACGACTGATCGGAGACGACGCAGAGACCCTCGCAACACCTCCGACTTTCGTCCCAAAAGTTCGGCCAGGACAGCAATCGAAAGCGGAACCCTGGCCGCCAGAATACATGCAAGTGTCTGCTGAGTAAATGCGAGTTCTCTTGGCTCCACCTCTGCTGTGTTCGACGCCCTTGTAAGAACAAACTCGTAGATGATATCGAGTGGGCCAGTTGCCACCTTGCTGTCTTTCATGGCAAACAATGCTGTCTGAAGGCGAGCCATTCTGTCCTCTACGGACTCGGTGTCAAGAATGTAAGAAAAAACCGTGGACGCAAAGATGAACAAGCCATCGGCACAATTGGCGAGCAGGTCGATATCCGATGTGGTATACCATTCTTCGTCCAGCGGGTGCTCCGAGAAAGCGTGATCAATGCACGCACGTATGTCCTCGGTGACTTCTTCCTTGTCGATAGTGTGCAATTTCAAGATGAAACTAGTGTCAGAGGCCAGGCTGATACTGATGTGCGTCTCCGGTCGTGAAGTGACAATGAACTTGACCTTCGCGTCGCAAGCGAGGGTCGAAATGGCTCGAATGAGCTTCTTCACTTCGTTCTCGTCGCTGCACTCGTCTAGTGCGTCTATGAGAAATATGATTGGGTGGGACGACGAGGATAGCGAGGAAAGCGGCTTCTGAAGAAGCTGGATCACTTGAACGGAAATCGGTTTGAGTGGCGCACGTGAGTCAACGGCAAGCTGGGCTGCCAACGCTGCAGCAAACACCGGAGTCTGCTCAGCAAAGATCGTCGCCAGCGTTGGGATTATGCAACGTGCATCTGTAAGCTCAGAAATGTTGGCGATGCGAGAGCAGAAGAATGCGCCACCGAATACGAGGTCGGGCTCGTTCTGCAACATGTGGCACAGCGTGACGGCAATGGATGTCTTTCCAGTTCCTGCCAAACCGGCAAGCCAGAAGATGCGCATCGGGTCGTCCTTGGCCCATTCGAAGAACATTGAAAGTACGCGAGTTCTGGTTCCAGGCATGCAGCCAGCTTCCTCGGGCTGAGTGTCGTACAAAGCGGCTGGAACGAATCGATCTCCAATCACTGGCTGATGTGAGTGACACACAAATCGGAAGAGGTTCAGTGCTGACCCAGTTTGATTTGACCAAGGATATTCTCCTGGGAATCATTAAATGAGTACTGGGTGCAAAAGGCGCGGCCGGTGTGACGCACCTCGGCCTTGGTGACTTGGAAGTAGTTATTGACCGAGCTGTGAATTGGGTTGTAGTTATAAACGTCGCCGCCAGAACTGAAAGTCGTGTTTGCATTGTTGTTGACCACGGACTGCGATTGATTAGTACGATACAAGAGGTTCCACGTACGTCACACATACCGTAGAATGGCCAAGTAGCTTCTCATCCGATAGCTGAGCTTTTCTCGCATCTTCCTTCGTCTTCGTCGTGGCCATGATGTATTCTGACAACAAGTACACGCCAATCAAAGAGGGAGTGCAAGGCGTGAGTAAGACACGTGGTGTGCCGGCGGCTCGGTCTCGTCCAAGCCGCAATCGACAGAACCCGACGGGCCACGGCCGAGCTGGATGCAAATGAAGCAATCCAGAGAAACACATGACCAAAACCGCCTGTCAAATAACCTATCTAGTTCTCCTTAGGCCAGATATGCAGGTTCGATGAGTTTGACCGAGGCCTTCGTGGACTGAGAAGAGACCGCTGCCGTCTGCCGAAATCAACCGTGACGTGCCCCGGGCGAGTCCGGTCAGTTTACGGAATTGAAAGGTGGGAGTGTCAGTTGCGGCTTGCCCTCATTCCACGACGTTCCATTTCGTCTGCCCGCCAATTCGCACACGGCGCACGCGATACAGGATGCTATCGACGTGTATTGCGCGCGATGCCCCGTACAATGACCACTCTGTGACCTCCCATGTTGTTTCCGTCTTCTTCGTGAGAGGGTGTATCTCACCCATGTCATTATCTCTGAGAAACAACAAGCGTCAATTACTCGGTACCATCGTGACTTGCCCTCCATCCTTGCCAGTCACGCCGGTTACTGTCTTCGGTTCTGTCTCCATAATTCCTAACCCCACAACCACTCTCTTTCCCTTGAGCGCGGTGCGCATCAGGACCTGCTATCTGATGCAGTCGGGCCGAGTCGTTATGTTCTGTCCTCGTCGCATGCATGGTCGTTTTGGCTACCTTGCTTCGCTTATTGTGAAAGCTGCGCTGCGTTTATCTAGCGTTCTTCCTTCGTCATCCCTCCTTTGTCTCTTGACATGTCCCGTCACGCACGGGCCACTCTCATGCAAGCATATCTATAGTGACATATCGCTGGGTGCGCAGACATAGTCATATAAAAATGATTGAAATGCCCCGTCGCGGTGTCAGGTTCGCCCTTGCGCTTCGGAGTATACCTCAAGAGTCTGAACTACAACAGTCGACAGGCGGTGACTAGGTGGTGCATAAAATGCTAGTGAAGTCTTGGTGAAAACATTGACGAGCGCGGAGATCATGAGATCATGAAGTACAGCACTAGGATGCGGGTCGCTTCTCACAGTGAAGGGAAGTTAAGTTTTTGAATGGATATGAGTGAATCGTGCCGAGGGTCAGCGTCTGGGGCGCGAACGGCATAGACAACTTCGCGCCGAATACGAGGCGGTAAAGCTTTAATCTTGCAAGATTTCGGTTGTTCAGCCACCAGCGCTCTTGTGCTGTATTGAGAGAGTGGCCCATGAAGATCGGGTCTGTTGACGGTACTGGGCATGCCAAAATATCGCGAGAAGCGAGACGAAGGGTACATCAATGGGCTTCAAGTATGAAGTTCCAAGCGTCGTAAAGAGGCTTTGGGAGGTCGGTGGGCGTAAACGATGCATTCAAGGACAGAGGAGGGACGCTGCAGTCTCGGCTTCAACCGTGACGAGTACCCCAGGTGAATCCGATCTGTTTACGATATCGCGGGGGCAGGCTTGACACTGACAGGTGCGGCTTGTTATCTTTCCACGACGTTCCATTTCGTCGGCTCGCAAGGCTGTACACGGCGCACGCGTACGGGCGCAGACCTCCATAGGATAATGTCGACGTGTACCGGTAACGACCCCATGGTACTGGCGGACTTGACCAGCACACTTTGAGTGGGTGCAACGGCGCGAATCGGCAATTGACCTCGGGCAGGTCGACCCTGATACTGCTGTACGCGCCGAGCGTTTGTGCCGAGGATGGGATGCTGACGGCCTTTCTGCTCTACTTCCGTTGGGTCTGCTTTTGTTTCCCGCGCTCGTCGTTGGTCGTGGTGGCATGTTCGCGTCTTCGTCGATCGTGCTCCATCTTTGGCGCCTCCTCATCGATGGATCCGCTTGTCGTTGCCCTGCGCATACCCGTCAACCTCCTCGCCAACGACCCCTCTACCTTCTCTTCCGATGACCTGTCCCTCATCGCACTCGCACACATCACCGATTCGATCAGCACACACAGGTGGCTCGCAGGGCACCCGGCCCCGCATGACGCTCGGTCTTCTCGCTAGAGCCGTCATCAACCGTATCGACAACTCTGGCGCGAAGAACTTAGTCCTCATCGCGATCATATGCTTGGCCCAACGCTCAACAGACCGCCATGTCCCGGTTAGTCGGATATTATACTCGCCGAGGGAAAGGTGCTTATAGATAGTGCATGTGTTCGTGATGTGGTGGTCGGATGGGTCGAGAAGGGCAAGCCTGCGTTGTGCAAAAAGAGTGCGTTCCTTCTCATCTTCTCGATCATCGCCCAACATGCTAACATTTCGTTCTCTTTCCCATTGTGTATCTTTGTCCACCCGTCTTCCTCTTCACTGCAACCACACAACTTCCTGCAGGTATGCCCGCCGTTGCTACGTACGTCGCTCGTCCTCTTCTTCATCGCTGCCCCGCGTACCAGCATTGCTTCTTCTTACTCTTCTCGAAGTTACGCTTTCAGCACTCGCCGCGCCTATGATAGACCATTGTTGGTCGCTACCCCGCGCGCTGACTTATCTTCTTTCACTGATCGTGCTTCATGTCCTTGTTCTAGCCTTAATCGCCGTTGTCATCCGCCAGCACAAGACATGTCGTGGCCAGGGTGTGTACCTACACTTCATGGACAATCCTAGTGTCATCGCAAACTTGAAGGGCGAGACTAAAGAGTCTGAAATTACTAGCACAATTGCGAAATAGTTTTAGTAACCGTCTTTCTTGCGTCTCGGCCTTGCATATGCCGCCGAGTTGGTGTGAGTGCAATCGAGCCTTACCCACCTCGTTCCTTCCCCCTGCTCGCCAGCCTATGCTTTCCTTCCCGTGACTTTATTCTTGCGTCGCGCCACTTTCCCATCTATCCTGAAGGCCTACGCACGTCACTCTTAGCGCGGTACAACCCATGATCTGCTGCTTGACCAGGACCAGTTGGTCGCGCCGCACCATGCTCAACCTGCCCACACTCGTTTACCTGCCGACCCTCTTTTTTCAGCAATGACGCATATATCCTCCCTTTTCGCTCTTGCCTCCTGCTGCCCTTCATTTTCTACTAGACCCAACAGTACTCTGCTCACTCCTTACCGCAAATCCATCGGCGTTGTCTGCATCATGACGCCACTCTCTCGTGGCCTCTACTTTGCCCGTTGCTTGGTGTACGCTCTCTACGCTCTTGTGTGAATATTTTAGATCCAGCTTTAGGCATCTGGTGTGGCAAAGTTATTGTAGTGTGGAGTTTCATCTGCACGAGGTGTCGACGGTTCAAATCGCCGCGTGCGACCGGGGTCAAAGACGCCCCTCTTGATTCAAACTCGCGGGTCTCACTATAAGAAATTGGCGCGGTCTCTATAGTCCTGAAACTCGAAGTTAAGCAATACATTTTGCAATTCCGGCTGTTCAAGAGTTCCGAGTGAGGCGAGCTTGTAAGAGCGCGTTCGGCAACCTGCCCGGCCGTGCCCCGCCCTGCCTCAGGTGTCAACCTGCCCTTTGTCAAGTTCAAGCCTGGCAGGCAGGGTGTAGGTGGCCTGGATCGCCGAACACGTCCACCCTCTGCTTCAACCTCCTCTCGCTCGAGCA
>Ga0247815_10004209_pt1 | contig 10144 bp, 8 predicted proteins | sample UWRJL194509B1_FD_181014 | JGI IMG/M metagenome (GOLD analysis project Ga0247815, IMG submission 181014) | Plant litter microbial communities from Arlington Agricultural Research Station in Wisconsin, United States - UWRJ-L194-509B-1 | ecosystem: Environmental > Terrestrial > Plant litter >... | reverse complement strand
ACTAGAACTGACAATTTCCCCTGGACGCACGCGGGCTCGCTGGGTTATCATTTGCCTGCCGTCCCTGGTCCGACGAGCTAATCTTGTCCCACTCGCACCTTCCGTCGCATCCGTCAGTCCGAACTCCAGATTGCAGATTCCGTCATTTGCTTGTTCTCCGTGCTGCTCCCTGGGCCTATCTGCTGTGCCCCATAGAACCCGCCGTCTCCCTCGTGTGCACGTCAACATTGCCCACAGCGGCAGGCGTCTCACGCTCAGGCACTCCCCGCCCTATCCCGATTCCGGCACAAGATTGTCCTAACCCCCCCAGATTCCAGACCGTCCGTATCTTGCAAAGGTGATGAATTCTGACGGCCGCCGAGGCCAAGCGGCCGCACATATCCGGGTCTTCCTTGCTTGTCGGCCAAGCTCACTAAGTCGCTGTCGGGCCGAGCGGCAACGGATCGCTCGGACGACTGGACCGAAAGCCACACTCACACAGCGCGTTTCAGCACCCCTCCTCGCACACAGAGATTATCCCGCGGGTGCGCGGCGGCGGCGCGCGCGGAAATGAGCCAGTGTCCTCAGCGCTCCTCAGTCAGCCGGCGCACCGTCCCACGGCCTGTCAACCCGGTCCTCTTCCGAGCTATTATTGATACTCGGCATCCTACCGCCCTGCTGTCTGGCTGCTGCTTTCTGACCCATCCGAGTTCGTCAGACATTTCGTCACCGTTTCGCCGTATGTCCAGACGAAGAACCGGCCGGAAACGCCACCTGCCTCGAGAGGAGGCGTTCGCGCGCCACCGTCGTGCGAAGAAGCGAACTCGCCGCTAAATTGAGCTCCCGAGCTGTCGAGCGAGCGAAACTGTACAGTTCTCGTTCCGCATACCGCGATCCGTCTGGTTTCCTGGTCTGTTGACTCCCCCATCCCACCCAACTCGGTGGCTTGCCCCGACTGGCCCACGCACACACGAACACCCTCTGCCCCTACCCCCCTGCAACTCTCCCATTCACAGAAATCCCCGAGGGTGTCTTGGCCTTCCGGTGGTCGTGTGCCACCTCAACACCTTCGCGCGTTACGAGTCGACCCGCGGTCCCGGATTGTTCCTCCTGCTCCTATGCATTCGCCTGCGGAGATGCCGCGCGCGAATCCGACGCGCCTCGAGGCTGTTACTCTTCTGTTGCGCATGAACCCAGTGCCCACGGGCCCGGAACCGGGCAAGGCAAAGCGAGGCAAAAAAAAGAAATGAATGCGCGTGTCGTCATTGGCCTGCGTCCGTGTCTGATTGTGTGGCGGCTCATCGCCGCAACCGGCGCGCGGTGTGTACTTTTGGTACCAGTGTCGTGCGACTGGCTGCGAATCGTCACGGCGGCCGCAGACTCCTCGTACATATGCACGCACGCGCGACGAAAACAAGGTTCATCTCCCGGGTTTCCATGCGGCGGACGAAGCATATGCCTGAACGTTTTGACCACCCAGCCAAGTGGAAATCAAATGAGCTGCCCGCCGAACCCGACAGTCGCGTTATGCGCCGAACCCGACCCGTCGCGTCGCGTCGTGCTAGGAGCGATAAGCTATAATGCTGACAGGTATTCTCTCATCACCGAAAAGTTGACAGCAAAAAGAAGCGTAAACGCCGTCTGTTCGGCGATCAGACGCATTCCGTCGGCAGCGGCGATGGAGACTCGGATGGCGCGAGCCCGTCGTCAAGCGAACTTTTTTTCCATCCCGCCGGAGCACGGAACAGACGAAGATGCACCGCTGTCGCAGGCAACGTCTCACCTCGCCAACGCGCTCGCTACCGGTACATAGTCTCCACGCTGCCGTTGCGGGGCTCCATCTGGCCAAACCTTCTTGAGGTCGCTTGGCAACGCGAGCGCGACTGCGACCGCACACGCGGATCGTTGTTTGCTTGCATGCTCGCATGCTAGGGATCAGATCAGATTCACCGCGACAAATTGGGTCGGCGCGTGAGTCAGCGAAAAAGGCGGTGGAGACTTGCGCTCATCGCTTCTTGGTGATGTCCAAGGAGTTGCACATGGGACATCGACACGCGACGCGAACTGGCTACTGGGCATACCAAGAGAACTCGAAGATGGATAAGGCTCGGTGGAGTGGGAAGTGCCAAAGCGCCGTCCGTGGGGGTGGGAAGATGTTAGACAGATCGTTGCTACAAGATTTAATGAAATATATGAACTCGACGGATTTCTCGGGATGTGATCAGGGTGCCCCGAAAGGTGCATTCTACGTGCGAACAGGCTTCGCACTTGGCGAGTGGACCATGGCAGCTCAGTGTGTATGCAGTTCAGCGGCATTCGCCGTGGCACCACACCTCCTTCTCATTCACAAGGCTCTTAAGTACATCAGATATGTGTAGAAGTTTCCGTTCTTCGCGATACACTTTGACTCCAGGTATTGAAGCGGTTTCATCGTTAGCGGCGCTCACAAAGCCAAGACTGAGTGTGTGAACACACCCCAGTGACAGTCAAAGTGACAGCCTGCCACCCAGGGACCGCAATTCCGCGCCTCCGCGGATCCCCATTTAGCCTGATCTGCCTCCACCGCAGATCTGCTTCTTTTCGGACTGAGAGCGGCGTCGTGCTCAGAGCTGTGTTTGTCCTGGGTTCTGGCACCCTCTTGGCTCTTACCCTGACCTGCTCCACCCACGTTCCCGTTTCAGTCGTTCCTTCTCCACAATCTGACAGTCTTGGCGCGCTCGCTTCTCGCGCGACTTCGCGCCAGCTCGGCGTTGGGTGCCAGCGTTGTTAACCGCGACCAGCTTGTTCTCGCTGTGGTGCGCGTGGCTGCTCGCCGCTTCTCTCGGGCGTGAACCCTGCTTGAGCTTGGCAAGAGTGTTTCAGGGTGGCTTGAACAAGACATGAGGGTTGTGACCAGACGAATGAGTGCATAGTGAAGAGGCCAGCAATTAATCGGCTGAACTACGGGTAATGAAGAATTCGAAGCCATAGCACAACGAACGAGCTTCATCCGAACGCTCCGACCTTACAGCGACCCACGTAGTAGCATTAGGCCGCTGAAGTCAATGAAAGTGCAACTTGTGGTGCATTTGACCATTTGACGTGCTGCTAGGCGGCTACTCGACAGTCCACACCTTCGGCCACTGCGCCAATACATTGACGCCTTCAGCACTCGAGGCAACCTGAGTCTCAAGAGATTTAATCTCTCCTGTCTCCGACCTTGTCCATGTAGCCGTGCATGATCCAGTCCAGCGCTGTGGCATATGCTCTGGCGAGTACACCAAGTGAACGAGTATTGTGCGCAGATTATTCGCCGCACCGGACGCGCAGGCGAACTCTGCAAAAGCCTCGGTGTCTGTCACCAGCCAATGTTGCTGGCTCGATTGCTGATACATCTTTCTTCTTGAGGGCGAGAAAGAAATCTCGAGTGACGCTAGGTTGGGCCATAGCTTGATAAAGTTGAGAAGGTCATCGCGATGGGTGACGGTGCCGGAATCGCTATTGTCTCGATCGAGCTCCATCGTAAGCGTGTTACTGTAAACATGCACATGCGTGACTGCAGGCGTGCAGGATGCGAGATGGCGCACTACCTCTAGGTTGAGGGACTGTTGAACGTTGTAGAGCCACAACTCTGTGATGGGATTCCGGCTGTTATGAGACTCCATCATGCGTCGCAAGTCGGGTTCCTTAGCCAGGTCAAGGGCGAGACGGGTGATGGGGCGCCTGCCAATAAGGAGCGCGGCTGTGATTTGGAAATTGTGGTCTGGAAGGATGGATGCACTCTGTAGATTTGGCAGCAACACCGAATCGTCGCGAAGCCTTTCCTTGAAAGTTTCGAGTAGCCCCGACCAGTCAAATGACTCTGGTCTATCGCCTCGTTGCCGCACGAACACGCGATCTGAAACACGGATATCAACTGCCGTAAGGCCGCTGTGCGCTTTGAAAAAGTCATGAAGGGTGGCGGAGTTCTGCAAATGGAGACCGCGGACCGCAAAGTTTTTGAGACGCGGGAAGCGAAGATTGAGCAGCGCATCGAGAAAGAGCGGGCCTTCCATTGTTTTGTCCCTGTTCCAAAGACTCACGTACGCCACATTGACGGCGAGCTTGATGAGAGAGGTAAGCGGCGACAACGACTGCGTGAGGAACTTAGACCAGCGGTCTATGAAATAAGTTAGCACATATGGCACTATGGACAACATGTGCACTGACGGTGAAGGTGGGTGGCTCCGACGGCGAAAACATGAAGCTGAAAATTTATGAGATTGGCAGGGTAGGTGCGCTGCGTTGGTTGTGAGCAACCGCATAGTTTTTTAGAAGACAGACTTACAAATTGGAGGTAGCGGTCTTTTTTTTCCGTATCGGAAGATTTCGTGATGTAAACGTCGGGATTGGCGCAGTCCCCAGGTGGGTGGGCGAACTTTTCCTCAATGAACAACGTATGAAACCGGTCGATCTTCGCCAGAAGCTGTAGCAGTCCATGCGGCATTCGATGAGCCATATGCCACCCGAGCATACCCAAAGTCGCGAGCATGGGCAGGACAGCTTCAAGTTGGTCGTGGAACTTGACACGCTCCATACGGAGCTTGTAGGCGCTCTTGTTATTGGGAGAATGTCTCGCTTCGTGCAGCACCACAGCTCGAACGTCGCTCGTGAGGTATGCTGTAAGCGGCGAGTATGAGAACACGTCGCCCTGGTTCCGCTTGAGCGACCGCCTGGGTTGGTTGATAACGCGAGAAAAGCTCCTGCGCGTTCGATGCCACGGAGAGTAACGCTGCGGTTGATACATGTTGAGGCTGCACGACAGATCAACCGCGAGGCCTGGCGTAACTGGTACAGCTCTCGTGTCCCACCGATTTGGCCGTTGCAGCGCTGCACCATGAGTGTACAGATGTGCCCAAGTAGTTCGGCTGGGAGACGTTCCAGTAGGGACTGCTGCTGCGCATGTGCGTCGTCATGTTGTGGTATTGTCAAAGCCGCGTCCCCAGGCGTTTCGCTCGCCTTCGCCTTCTTTGTTCGTGGGGGCATGCTATTTTGGGCTGGAAATTGTGGCGAGAGGAAGAGAGCGCCGTCGGCTCAGGCCGTCAATTCGAAGGATCCACGACGAGAATGGTCAAGGCACGATGCACACAGCGCCGAATATGCACTACTCATTGAAACCGCATGATCTCGAGCTGTGGCATCAGAATAGTCCCCCCGCGTCAAAATGTTCCAGACTGATCATGACTCGCCATAATGAATGGGCGACCTACCACTGGCCACTGCCCTTCGAGCAGACGGCTTAAGCTGGCACCAGCTTATCATATGCGATAATTAAGCTGTATTGGAAGAACTAGAAACTTTGAACGGATGGCACAAGGCTTGAGGAACGGGCAGGAATATGGGCAGGAATGTGAATGCTTCACCCAATGAGGACAAGTGACTCAATAACAGGACCAGTGCGATATATAACGAGAAAACTCCTGGTACAGGAGAGTAATATGTTACTGCGAACCATAGGGAAACGAGTTTCCGATCTGATGGAGCGTGCCGCTCGAGTTTGTGACCACCATCTTCTGGGCCCGGACAGCACAAGATCAGTGGCTGAAGCTGATGGTCTGAGTGAGAATAATCTGCTCCTATGCTCTGTACTGGTGTGCTTGAATACGAGCTCCGAGTAACTGATGTTGAGGGATGGAGTCGGAGAGCTGGAATGAACTGAACATGTCTACCAGTGGTCAGGTCAGGCTGCCGTCTGGAGATGATCACTTGGGCCTCTTAGGTGGAACCTGTCCACCCAGAGGATGGGCCTCTAAGGCCCTAGAGACGTATATTTATCTAGAAAGCGCATCATTATCATAGTAGGAAAATCGCAGATAGTATCTGGAAACTTGCGGTCAAACCGTGAAATATGCAGATAGTATCTGCGACCTGTCGACTGGCACCGGGGGCATGTTACAGATAGTATCTTAGAGTGCATATGAGTGCAGAGAGTATCTGTGCGCACCACAGGCAGTATCTGTGAAGTGAACCTCATGCTACGGAGATACTCTCTGGGGGCTGCAACGAAAGTGTCCCTGACATTTTGCCACATTTCAGTTCTGCTGGTATCTTTGCTGCAGCTCGTCTAGATGATTACAGAGCTTCTTCTATACAATTCTGCTGATAGATAATTATATCTGTGTAAATCCGAGCTCAATGTTCTTTTGCATTGTGAAAATATAGAGCAACAATATTTGGCCTGCCTGACTGAATTTAATGCCCTTTAATCACATATAGAAGCGCCTGTGATAGTTCCCTACTCCTGCGATTTTTCTCAAATGTTTCTCACATCTTGGTAGGCAGTCTGCGAAAGCACCAGGAGCAGAGACATAATTGATCATCATGTGGCTTCATCTTTGTCCCGAAGATTTTTTGATGTTTCCTGGAGATGGTTACACGTACGCAGAAGGCCCTCAAACTTGAAAATATCTTTTTATGGTCATTCCCAGGGCTTTTATAAAGTTTCATGGTATTTGGTTGATCAAGGAGCTGGATTCAGCTCGTGCATTTCAAGTTCCTGTGTTAGCACACATCTGTCGTCTGTATATGCAATGTGCGTATGCTCTGAGATCCGCCTAGATTCTATTGGCACAAGTTACCCAGCTCAGTAGATAAGACATACAATCAAATGAAAGGTAATCATGACCTGTAACGTCAATATTATGGCCTGAGGTTGTCTTGACAAGGCCAACATGATTCTGGTTACACACATCCAGAATCCGAGTCAGTTCACATAGCAAATCTCATTGAATCAGAATACAAAGTGAGATTTTACCAGTAAAAGTTGAAGTTGACCTGATTCGGGTGGATTGTGTGTGAGTAGAGTGGAGTAGCGGAGACAATCTGGGATCCAAAGTTTAAGTCTGTCACGTGCACGGAATGCTACTCAGAGACTATCTGCGTAGACTCTCAAACAACCACAGATAGTCTCTGCGACGCACACGCAGTGCATCTTAGCGCATCACAGATAGTCTCTGCAGCGCATTGACATGCACTGTCAGCGGCCTGCAGAGATTATCTGCATCCACTTGCGGTGTTACAGACAGTGTCTGCAGCGCACCAATTCGATCTTTCATATGCTGCAGAGACTATCTAGTGATACCACGAAAAGCTGTAGATAGTGTCCGCAGTGCGGCGAGATACTTTCTCAACGCACTGCAGACACTTTCTGTCCGATATGGCGGTGTGTTTAAGCGGCCACAGGCAGTATCTACGGTGTGGCAAGATACTTTCTGTCCGCCCTGGCGGCAGTCCCGGATGATAGTAGATAGTACCTGTAGCGCGGTGATGAGGCACAAAAAGCCTCAGTATCACCCCCTAGACTCGAAAACGCATTCTGCCGACACCCTCACTGGCCGCTCGACAAGACGAAGCACTTCTACTCGCATTTCCTCTGGCTTTCTCTCGCTCGCCCAACGGTACCGATCGTCACGGAGTCTTCATCCGAGTGCGTGTACGGCATCAGGGGTTGGTACCAGCCACCGCCCGGCATCACGAAGCGCTCCCGCGGCTGTACTTCGTGCGGATCCTCATTCCGCACCCATCACCACGTTGCCCGTGCACCAACGCACGGCCCCTGAACTTCGCACGCTCTGCGCGATACGCACGGACCACGCTTCCGACAAGAATTGCGCGTTGTACTATGTCTATCTGTATACCTGTTGTGGATGATGTGTCTTGGACATTCGGATTTGTATGCGGATTCAGACTCCGCTCATATATGTATTCTCGGATCGGTTGTTCCCGAATGAATTAGCTTTCACGCTCCCATTTATTTCCTCGCCCGGACTCCCCGACCTTACTTGCGTCGGCAGCGACGTCCGTGAACGTTCGAACGGTTCTCATACTTAGGGCATCGGGCCCCAACGGTTTTCTCACGGTCATCGGGACCTCATCGCGGTCGGACATTGGGTCCTCATCGTTCTCGGCTTAGGGCATCGGGCCCCAACGTTCTCGGATTGGCACATCGGGTGCTCACGGTTCTCGACTCCTCGGTTCCCTAGTCTCCTACCGCTGCTTCGCGCAGTCGGACATATTTTCCGCTCTCGTAGGCGTCGTCTCCCGCACGCTCCAGGATTCCGCACGTCCCTACGGGGTTTGTGTGGGTTGTTGTTGTTGTTGCTGGGCTTCTAGGCTCTCATTGCGGTTTCCCTCTTCTTCAACGCACCTTCCTGGAATCGTCGCAAGCGGTGTTCGATGAAAATTCGATGCCTGGTCTTGGTGGTGGGACCGTCTGTCTGGATTTGATACCCGAGTCGATTGGACGTGGTCAGCTATTCGAGGACCCTGAGCTCGAAGATGGAGATTTCTACGCAGGTCCGGGGGGTGAGCTCGACGACGACGCACCACCACAAGCACCAGCAGCACCAGCAGCACCCAATGCACCAGCAGCACCCGAACAAGACGAGCATGTTCATCCTCCTGGCGCAGATCCGCCACACGAGCAACACGACCAGCACCCACAACCGCAGATCCCACAGCCACTACGCCGCTCGGGACATGCGAACCGTAATCAGTCATCAATGCGTGAACCCGACCTGCGTCGCACCTCTACCTACCCACATGCACGATTCGCGATGCCAGCAGAACCACCAGTGGACGAATTCGAGAACGATGAAGACCCACTAGACGAGGCAATCAATGTGGCACTGCTGTCCATGGAATGCGGAGAAGTGTTGGCAAGTCGAGAAGAGACGCTCGAATTTGCGTTCTCAGGACTTGTGGCGGATAGACGCTGGCCGCCTGGACTAAAGCATGCAAAAGAACCAAGGACGTTACGCGAGGCGCGACTTAGGCCGAATGGCGAAGGAGAGCTTTGGGACGCCGCTGCGAACGAAGAGCTGGCGACACTCGAGAGGATGGGGACCATCAAGCTCATGGCTCTCCCGTCTGGATCCAAGGCCATACCGAGCAAATGGGTGTTCAAAATCAAGAAGGACGAACGAGGAGAGGTGGAGCGACTCAAGGCTAGGATGGTTGCGCGTGGTGATCGCCAACGTCCTGGTTTTGATTACACGGAAACCTTCGCGCCAACACCCCGTCCTCCTGCGCTACGAGCTACTTTCGCCATTGCTGCCATCGAGGACCTAGAACTTCACTCGGTAGACGTCACCACAGCATTTCTCAACGGCGAACTCGATGAGGAGATCTATATGAGGCTACCCGAGGGGATGAATCCCGAGTCAGTTGTCAAGCTCCAGGCGTCGATCTACGGTCTCAAACAGGGCGCGAGACAGTGGCTGAAGAAGCTCCATTCCATTCTATCGTCTATGGGGTTCGAACGGGTTATGGTGGAACAAGCTTGCTGGACGTATGGGAAAGACGAGACTCGCATCATCGTTCCTACCCACATCGACGACATGACGATCGCCGCAAAATCGCTGGATCTGGTCCAATGGGTCAAGCGCGAGCTCGCAAAACACGTGAAGATTCGCGACCTCGGCGAGACGAAGTTTCTACTCGGTGTCGAGGTCATACGCGACCGCGAGCGTCGTGCCATAGGCCTCACCCAGCGGCAGTACATCGAGGAGACTTTGAAAATGTTTGGGCTCGAATCATGTTCACCCGTGGCTACTCCATTGGACCCACACTACATATTCAGCATGCAGTCGACAGCGTCACCAGAAGACATCGCTCTCATGTCGAAAGTACCGTTCGGGACGCTGCTAGGACGATGGGCTTACCTCACTAACTGGACGCGACCTGACGCCCAATACGCATGCTCGCTTCTAGCGCGTGCCCAGAAGGAACCGAAACCGGAACATTGGAAGGCCCTGAAGCATCTTTCTCGTTACCTTGCCGGCACGCGAGATCTCATGCTCGTATATGCACCTGACCCAAACGCGACGGAACTCTTCACGCCTTACTCAGACTCGGACTACACAGGCGATTCAGACTCGGCCAAGTCGACTTCAGGCATGGTGATGAAGATGGGTACCGGTGCCATATCCTGGTCAAGCAAACTACAACCTATTGTTGCTCTCTCGTCCACGGAAGCCGAGTACGTTGCAGCTTGCCAAGCGGGTCAGGAGGCTGTGTGGGTACGACAGTTCCTGGAGGCAGTCGGCTATGTTGTGGAAATCATGTTCGCGCGCCCTTCTCGCCCCTCGACTCGCCCCCCCATCGTTGCCACACTCGCCTTATCTCGCTTCTCGACTTCCTGCCATGC